>Ga0160446_100032_pt1 | contig 160897 bp, 151 predicted proteins | sample HID1973I_E1MG_FD_108200 | JGI IMG/M metagenome (GOLD analysis project Ga0160446, IMG submission 108200) | Enriched mosquito-associated microbial communities from UW Madison campus, WI, USA - HID1973I_E1 MG | ecosystem: Host-associated > Arthropoda: Insects > Digestive system > Unclassified ...
CTGATGTCGGCCTGGAACGACTACAACCTCACGGGCTACGCGGCATGACCAATCACCTGATGATCGCCTTCGATGACCTGTTCCAGTACAAGGACTTCATCCAGGCGGGAAAATGGGGGCATTCGCCCTTCGGGATCGAGGTGGCCTTGCCGGACCTCGCCCGGCTGGAGGCGCGCTCGACCAATTTCCGGCGCGCCTCGGCGACCATCCCGATTTGTAATCCGTCGCGCGCCTCGATCATGTCGGGGTTCTCGCCCTACGAGACCGGGGTCTTCAACCTCGATCCCGTGGGCGACTGGGTCAAGCCGGAGCATCTCTGGACCTATCATCTGCGCCGCGCCGGCTACTGGATGGGCACGATCGGCAAGATCTTCCATGGCTATGTGCCGCAGCCGGCCTCGGTTTATGCCGCGCTCTATGACAGCCCGCCCTTCACCGTGATCTGGAACCCCTCGGGCGATGGCATCGAATGGGGCGGGATGTATGGCAAGAGTTGGGACGACCAGGAAGACCGTTACTACGACGCAATGGTCTCGGATGGCACCGCCGCATTCCTGCTGTCCCGGGATCCGGCAGACGGGCCGTGGCATTGGGAATGCGGTTTCCACCATCCGCATAACCCCTGGTACGCGCCGACCCGGATCTATGAGAGCCTGGATCTCGATGACATCATCATGCCGGCCGACTGGCCGCTGGCCTGGGACCTGCTGCCTTTCCCGCGTGATTTCGTCGGCATGGGCCAGCAGGTCGGCACACCAAGCCCAAGCACCTGGACGCCCGAGGAAATCGACTATTGGCGGCGCTCGGTCCGCAATTACATCGCTGCCGTGGTCTGGGCCGACGAGAAGCTGGGGGTTGTGCTGGATGCGCTGGAAGCCAGCCCCTTCAACGAAAACACCCTGATCACCTGCTGGAGCGATCACGGCTATCACCTTGGCGACAAGGACCGCTGGCACAAGTTCACGCTCTGGGAGGAATCCTGCAACGCGCCCTTCATGGTTTCGCTGCCCGGCCAGACCATCGCGCGCGAGGTCTGGGATCCGGTGTCGCTGATCGATATCGGCAAGACTGTCTGCGACATTCTTGGCGTCGACCTGCCGTCGCATTACCGGGGCGTGTCGCTGAAACCCTTCTGCGAAGGCGGCACCATGCCCGAGCGGATGGTCCCGAGCTTCAACTATGGCTCTGCCTCCGGCGCCATCGGCCCGTGGCGGGTCTCGGTCTATCAGGACGAGACCTTCGAGTTCTACAACGTGATGACCGACCCCTGGCTCAAGGACAACATCGCGCTTCGGGACCCGACCAATCCGCTGTTCCTGCAATATCGCGATATGCTCTACCAGACCTGCTATGAATGGGGCCTCGACCTGGTGACGGATGGTGCGATCCTGCGGCCGGGCACACCGTTCACATCCTTCCTCGGCTGGGAGCCACCGGAAAAGGCGATCACCAACAGCATCTTCCTGATGGGGGACATCGAGGAAATGGCTCGCACGCCGAATTACCTGCGCATGTACCAGGCGGCGACGCCCTGGCGCGGGGTGGCGCAGCAGCGGATCGCCATGCCGACCGGCGTCGGCTTTCTGAACCTCACCGACAATTCCGAGGGAATGTCGATCCTCGGCAATGCCGACAGCAACGTCATCGTCCTCAGCGCCGGCAAGAACCGCACGGTCGACCTGGGCGACGGCGACGACATCCTGACCGGTGTCGCCAACTCGAAAAGCGCATCTCTGGGCGGTCGGGTGCTGGCCTACGGCGGGCGCGGCAATGACTGGATCGGCGGCAGCGACGGGCTGAACTGGGAGCAGCCACATGACACGCTCTATGGCGGCGCCGGCAATGACACTTTGATGGGCTATGCCGGCAACGACTATCTGGACGGCGGCGCGGGCGATGACTCGCTCGATGGCGGATCTGGCAATGACACCCTGATCGCGGGTGCGGGCAATGACACCCTGATCGGCGGGACCGGCAATGACCTGCTGATCGTCACCGGCGGCTCGCATCGCCTGACCGGCGGCAGCGATGCTGACGTCTTCCGGATCATGCGCACCGGCCAGCTGCAGACCATCACCGACCTGACCTCGGCCGATACGCTCGACCTCTCGGATTGGGCGGGTATCCAGCCCATCACTGTCACCCAGGTCGGCTCGACGGTCGAAGTCACCGCCGCGCTGGAACGGATCGTCTGCCTTGCCGCAACCCGTGCCAGCGTCGTGGCCCGCATCACGGGGGCATCGGTCGCATGACGTTTCGCGATGAGAACGGCCGGGAGGTTGCGCCGGGCGAGTGGATCGCCATCCAGCATGGCTGCAGCTGCACGGTCAGGGACGGGGAGGCGGTCGACAACGAGCGCTGGCCGGACTGGCTGGTCAAGGGATGCCCGCTGCACGATCCGGATGCGGATCCGGAAAACCTTCAGCCCGGATCGGTTGAAGGTCAGTGAGGAGTGCACCGGCCCGCGCGAGAATGGGAACTTGCACGGAATCCCTGATCACTTCTTTTTCGACCAGGTCGCAAACATTGCGGCAAGGAATCCGGACTGCATCATGACGGGGACAATGCTTTGCTGTCCTTCGCCGTTGATCAGCATGACAAGGCTGCCGCGTGGGTGGCCAGTAATGCCTTCAAGCTGCCATGGCGGGGAGGTGTATTCTTCATCTCGACCGGTAAGGCAATTCAGAAGTTTAACTCTTTTCCTCAAGTCGTCCTCCCTTGCAATTGGCCGCGCGCAAGCGGCCGGGGTCAAGTACGATGCTGCACTTGGCATTTTGCAGCTTAGAATGGCCCTGCAGGGCCATCCCTCCGCCATGTATCGAAACGCAGTTCGAGCGTGGGTCTGGCTGCGATTGTCGGAACGAGGCGGTGGCTACCATCGTCGTTCACCAGTTTGACGATGCTCCAGCGCAGATGGGGTTCGATTCGGTCCAAGTGCCAAGGGGGACGTGTGAACAGTTCGGTTCTGCCGGTCAGTGCGTCGGTCAGGACAACGGGTTGTGACAAGCCATCTCCCTTCGTGCTCCTCGCTGGCAAAGGCGACGGGACCGAGATCCCGCCGCCTCACTTTCCGGCTGATTTGAAGCATGCATACCAACGAGTAGTAGGTAGTCTCGCCTTGTTGCAACCTCTCCGGAAAACCGCGCTCGAGTTCTTGCAGGTCGCCGAACTCGGGCGCAGATGGCTAGCCGCTATTGGTTAGCGGGTTTTTCGTCGGCGCGTTGACGATCGGTGTCTTGCACCTCTTCATCGCCGTGTTGCTTGCCTGGCGCCTGATCGCGTTGTTCCTGCTGCGATGCGTCTTTTTGCTGTGACTTTGAACGTTCCTGGTCGGTACCCATTGGCGGGTCCTCCATGACACCGCGAGGAGAATACCGAGCGGATGAACAGTAGATGGGGCTGGCCAGACGAGGTTACATCCTCCGCTCCGGACCTATCGCGCAGCGCGCTGTTAGCGCCCGAAAGAATCCTGAAACAGTGGCAGCAGATTTCCATCCCGAGCCTGCGCTCGCCCACAAAACCGCATTGCTTCCCTCCCGGGAGGATTTTCATTTCATGACCGGAGATGCCGTGACAATGACACAGACCATCGAGAGCAAGGGGCAGCGCCTTGTTCCCACCCGGCAGTTCTTCCTCGACCGACTGTGGATCTGGCTGACCGGGATCGCCTTCTGGTTCGTCGGGGCCATCCTGCTGGCAATCTTCACGCCCTTCTGGGCCACCATGCAGCTGATCTGGGACAGCCCGAGGGTGTTGGCCTCCCTGCAGAAAGAAGTCGCGGCCCTGCGCACCGATCTGACCGACGCCACCGGCGACAATCGCGTGATCCGGCAGACTCCCGGCCTCAGCTATGTCACCGAGCCCGTCCATGTCGGCGAGGCAGTGATCCTGAACCTGGTCCTTGAGCGGACCCAGTTGGGCGCGAAATGCGTCCTGCTGGGTGGGCAGAGCCTGTTCACCGAGGCGGGCGGCGTGACCACGCCTGGATCGGCGGTGATGCCATCGCGCCAGGTCGGAGAGGAAACCGCCCGCCTGCGCATCAAGCTGGTGCCACCCGATACCCTGCGGCCGGGTCGGATCGAGCTGTTCCTGGCGCTGGAATACGACTGCGACGGGCGGCGGGTATTCGACCGCACCGATGTGGTCACCTATTCGCTGCTGCCTCGACCGGGACCGTGATGCCAATCTCGCGTGCGAGACTCTGAGCATTAGCCGCAGGGCCGGGGGGGCGTCCAAGTGGCAAAGCGCAGGTCAAGCGTAGCTCTCGGTGATCGTGTGGGAATTATGAGCCGTCTGCCATCCAGATGGACCAGCTTTACGATGCTCCATTTCGGGTGAGTGGCGATGCCCTCCAAGCGCCAGGGAGGATTGTCGAACAACTCGGTGATTCCACTCATTGCGTCTGTGATCGTCACTGGCTTTCGCCGCATGTCATTTCCTTGCCGGTGAATGAAAAGAGCCGGCTGGCTGTCGCCGGGTGCAGTTAGTGGCGGCGACAGATTTCCGCCACCACATACCAGAAGGATCAGTGTCTCGGATTCTTCCGACCGCTTTTCGCGGGCGCTTGCGGCTCTTCGTTTATCAAAAGCCCCCGGCGAGACGTGGCTGACCGGGGGCGCCGACGGCTGGTGTGACAGCGGCGGCGTCGCGATCATAGCACGTCCTCAGATCCGATGCGCCTCGATGTTTCCACGGAAGGTTGGGATGGACGGCCGGGCGGAGCTCCTGCCCTCACGCCCGGCCTGACCGGAACCCGTATTCGGACGCACGGATCACGGCTGGCGCGCAATCTAGGAATCTAACTGCACAAAATCAACCAGTCCTCAGCTCCCCATTGCGCGGGCCTTTTCATTGGAGAAATCATGTCGCAAGACCGCTTCAGCCCGTTTCTGCATGGCCACAATGCCCCGGCTATCGGCTCCTATGTCATCACCCCAAGCGATAGCGCCGACCTGGACGAAGTCGTGCGCGCCATCACCATCGGCACCGCCGGCACGCTCGCGTGGCAGGACCCGAATGGCACGGTTTACAGTACGGCCCAGCTGCCAGCCGGGACCTATGCCGTTCGGGCCGCGCGGATCCTCGCCACCGGCACGACTGCCAGCCAGATCACGGGCTGGGTCTGATGTTCATCGGAATGGGATTGGGGCTAGGGCTGGTGGGCGCGTCTCTCGGTGCCTCCGGCATTCCGCCGGCCGAGCCGCGACCGGTGCTGGTGCCAGGCGATCCGGCGTCGTTCTCGGCTCACAGCCTGCTGGCCAACCCTCTCGGATACTGCGCCGCAATGTGGCCGATCGGCCTGCACGTCAACTATCTCGGCTTCTCGAATATCCAGGAACGCTGGAATAGCAACGGGCTCGACCGGACCGCCGCCCCGACCAAGACGCTTTGGGTGACAGACTTTGCCGACTTCGACACCGGAGCGTGGCTGCCCAACAGTCCCGAAGGCATCCGTGCGCTGCAGTATCATCTGTGGTTCGCGCAGACAGCGCAGGCCAATGGCGCAACGCATTACGTCCTGTATCCGCCCTGGGGAACCGAGCCGATGGACGCGTCGTTCGATCCGCCATTGCTGGAGACCTACGAGTTCAACGCACGCTGGCTCGCCGCGCGGCCGGAAATCACCATCCCGGTCTATTGGTTCCCGACGCCGGTCATCGTGCGGGCCTTCCGCGATCGATACAATCCGGCAACCCCGTATCTGAATGATCCTGCGGCCACGGTGCGCGGCATGGTGGTTAACAGCGTCTCGGCTGACGCGCTGTCGTTCACGACGAACGGCGCGGACGCGCGAAAGGCTTATACCCTACCGGTCCCGCCTGCGGGGTCGGTGATCGAGTTTGATATTACCTGCGAATCTGACACTTATCTCCGCATAGATGACGAGTCGGGTTTGGAAACCCCCTTCGTAACTCTGCAATTCTGGAGTGCGGGCACCTATCACTTCAGTGGCACGATCCCTACTCTGACCGGGCAGACGCTGATTGGCTTCCTGACCCCTTCTTCGGCCAGATCGGTGCAGATCACTAATTGGAAGGTCACGCGGCCCTATCAGTCGATTTATGCGGACGGCCTGCACCTGAAGAATGACACCGACGCAGCTCCAGGCCAGTTCTGCCAAGTCGCTCTGGGTCACGCGTTCTGGGTCATGCTGACCGGCGAGCGGCACGACACGACCGGGCTGGATGCGGAAGCGGTGGCCCTCATCGATATAGCCTGTTCCGCAGTCGAGGATTACGCCTGCACCGGATTCGGCGGCGCGATCGCGGTCACGCCCTGGGCGGGGGCTGATCCGTTGCCCAATCCAGTTCCGCTGCCTGTTTGAGACCCTGCCACTGCAAAAAACCGGCCCGCCATCGCGCGGGCCTTTTTCATTTGGAGAACCGAATGTACCCAGCCGGGTTCAAGGGCGCCGCACTGCCGCTCACCGATATCGATGTGGCCCGCGTCGGCCGCGTGATCGGCGTCGGCGAAGACGAGATCCGTGCCGTGATCGAGGTCGAGACCTCGGGCGGCGGATTCGACAAGCAATGTCGGCCGAAGATGCTGTTCGAGCCGCATGTTTTCTACCGCGAGCTGGGGCAGGGGCCAAAGCGCACCGTGGCGGAAGCCCAGGGGCTGGCCTATCCGAAATGGCGCGCGGGCGCCTATCCCGCGGACAGCTATCCGCGCCTGGCGACGGCCATCAGGATCGATGCCGCGGCGGCACTGCGCTCGGCCAGCTGGGGCCTTGGCCAGATCATGGGCTTCAATCACCGTGCCGCGGGCTATGCCTCGGCCGGGGACATGGTCGCGGCCTTCTGCGAGCGCGAGGTCGCGGGTCTTGAGGCGATGATCAGCTTCATCAGCTCGGAGGCGCTGGACGACGATCTGCGCCGCCACGACTGGTCAGGATTCGCGCGTGGATACAACGGGGCAGGTTATGCCGCCAACGGCTACCACAACCGCTTGGAGGCCGCTTACAAGCGCTGGCGGGCGATCCCCGACACGCTGGCCCCAGTTTATCCCAAGATCGGCCTCGGTAGCCGCAACGCGGCCGTGCGCGAAGCGCAAGAGCGGCTGTCGCTTCTAGGCTTCGATCCCAACGGCATCGACGGGATTTTTGGCCACGGCACCTACAAGGCCGTGGTCGCTTTCCAGAAATCCCGTGGGCTCGTGGCCGACGGGATTATCGGCCCCAAGACATGGGCCGCGCTCAACGCCTGATCTTCCCACCCGTGCTGTCGCCGGTTGTGCCGCGCGTGGTCGATGACGACGCGGCGCGACAGCGGGCACGGGCCTTCCTTCAGAAATCGAAAGAGGACTTCGAACATGGATTCAATCAAGACCATCGTTCCAATTTGGATCGCCAAGACCCGTAGCTTCTGGCTGGGTATCGTGCCGACGGCGCTGACCACCGTGGATCTGGCCTTCACGCACCTGACCGGAGAAGGCAGCGAGCCGGTCGCCAATGCGGTGGCCGCGATCGCGCAGCAAGTCGGTCAGGACTGGACGGGCGAACAGATCGCGACCTTCATGCGGACGCTCTATCCCCTCTATCTGATCGTCTTCGCCCAGCAGCGCGGCACCTTCAGCGGTGCGATACCGCGCCCTTATACCCTGAACCCGGCGAAGGAGGGCCAGATCGCTCAGGTGGTCGAAGACGGCAAGTCGGCCTACGATGCGGGGGTGAAAATCGGGGGGCAACTGAAGGCGAAGCTCTGATCCTTGCTTCATTTTCTGCGGTGGTTGCGTGTTGAGTTTTGTCTCGTCATGCTGAGAGTCGCATTCAGACCAGAGCAGCCGGATTCCTTCTGAGCATGAAGAAGCGTTCAACGGTAAATCTTGAGGATTGGCTACAGGCTGCGAGCCGCCTGAATGTCCTGAAGCTGGCTGAGAAGCTCGGCAACGTGAGCGAGGCCTGCCGCCAGCTGGGTGCCAACAGGAGGAGTGTCTATACTTGGCGACGACGCTACCAGGCTGGGGGCATAGAAGGGCTTGTGGATCGCCCACCGATTCACAAGTCCCATCCCCAGACCACGCCGGAAGCTGTGGTCGAGCGCATCAAGGAGTTGGCGTTGCTATATCCTGAACAGGGTTGCAATCGTCACCAGCAAACCTTGGCTCAAGAGGGCATACGGATTTCAGCAAATGCCGTTCAGAGGATCCTGAATAGGAACGGCCTGGGAACCAAACGCGAGCGTTTGTGCGTCATCGATCAAATGCGCCGCACATCAGATGCTGCGTACACCGGCATCACCGGATCATAAAAACAACGCCCCCGCCTCGGTCGTCCCGAGGCGGGGGCGTTTTTTGCGTTTCAGCCTTCACCGTGCTGGGAGGTGGGCAGATGGGCCTGGCTGTTGGCCGGCCTTTCCATTCACCGATCAGGCGCTGCCTCTTCCAACACCTCGCAAGCCAACATGTCAGTGATGAAGACGAGCCAGTTCTCGACGCCAAATCTGGGATCGAACTGATCCACGTGATCGATTGCCCAGGTCATGGTCGTTGCGACGAGGTCTTCAGCCCCTTCCTCGTCAAGCTCGAACGTCCTCGCGTGCTTGAGAAGTTCGGGCACGCACGCCAATACACTCTCGTCCATCGGGCACCCCTCCATATACCATCGACGACTTGAAGGCTGAGAAAACGCGGCATCGTGCTCTCGGTTCCCGTTCAGCAGATCGCGACCTTCATGCGGACGCTCGATCCCCTCCATCTGATCATCTTCGCACAGCAGCGCGGCACTTTCAGCGGCGCGATACCACGCCGCTATACGCTGAACCCGGCGCAGGAGGGTCAGATCGCTCAAGTCGTAGAAGACGGCACGTCAGCCTTGGAGGCGGGCGTAAAGATCGGTGAACATCTGAAGCGCGCTGATCGATCATAACGATATCCGATTTCCGATTTCCCACCGACTTGTCTGTCGAAAATCCGAAACCAAAAGCCCCGTCTCGGTCGCCCCGAGGCGGGGCCTTTGGTCGCAGTGGCCTCCTTGCGCGGATGAGATCCATCAAGCGAAACATTCACAACCCTGCTAATGTTGAGTGGTGGAGAGCATTATGATGGGTTTCAAGAAAAAAAAGCGCAGGCCGCCCAACATTCATGGGGCCAATCGGATCATTGTGATCGGAATGCTCACGATGGTGGCAATATGCGTGATTCTCTTCATTTTGGATAGGCTCAACCTTATCCCAACTGACCCGAATGCGTTCCCCAGCAGGGACCCGCGACGCGAAACAGTACAGCCGCCGCATGAATGATCGCCGGTCTCTTTGGTCCTTGGAAGGCTTGGTCCCATCGACACTCATCACGCTCAAGTATGGTGGGCTATAGTACCCTTATTTCCAGTTTCGTAGCAACTCGGCCCATTCAACAAGCAGACGCGCCGCTCCGTAATCGCCATGCCGCTCTCGCTCATCGCTCGCCATCTGGACGAACGCCGGGAGGTAATCCAGCGGGATAGAGCCGGGGCGTTCGGCTTCCATTCTGAGCAGACCGAGAATTACATGTACCGCGATTTCAACCTGCTCTGCCTCCTCGCCGAGATCCATATATATACTGCCCTCCTAGTATACGTGAAAATTTCCAGTGGCATTTATCGACCCACGCCCGTGTGTTGCTGACTGGGAGGTGTCATGTCGCATGTAGACTTTGATTGTAAATCCAACGGTCAACCGTCTCCGAGGGCACGGTAATTTATGTCCCAAGATTCTTGTTGGTGCGCCTTTGCTCGCTTTGCTCCGTCGTGGCGATCACTCATTCTCATAACAGAAGCGGGCATAGTAGCATTGCGGTGCGCCGGTGAAGTACGGTGACAGGCAGGAGTTCCTTCTAGTTGGGGACGATGAGGACTATCCCCTATCCCCCCTTCGTCGCGCATGCGTTGCCGGGCAAGTGCATCGAATTCGTTGATTGATCCGACATAGACGTCGCGATCGACTGGCAAGAGCTTGGCAACGTATCTGCGCGCACTATCAGCGGCCTTCCATCTGAGTGCTGTATACTCCATTTTTCTCCCCTTCTATGCGGGCCCTAGCGTCTCTTCACTATATGGGGGGGAAATCGATGAAATGCATTGGGCCGCCTCGCACGGCGCCGGCACGTCGCGGAAAACGCTGGGAACTAAATTGACGCTATTGGTCCTGCTGCGTTTTAAGACATGAGGCGCGGCTCACCGCCTGCTCTTTTCTCCCCCTCTGTCACCGGCTTTGCCGCGCGTGGTCGATGACGACGCGGACTGAGTGACGGTCAAGGCGGGACGGACTGGTCATTCCGGCAGGTTGGCGGATGGCTCGATCGGGCGATGCTTTCCTTACTGAGGAAGGCCATTGCGTGATCCTTCAACCATAGAGGGCCGGTCCAGGAGGGGACCGTCCCTTTTCGTTCATTGCCCGGGGGATTCATGAGGTGGCTACCAAGGGCGCAGATCTGCCTCGAGATACTCGTTTCAAGATTCCCTTTTTGTTGCCGCTTTGTCCGCCTCCATATTTCAGCCGAGGGCCCTTCAAACAAAAGATTTCCATACAATCCTGAATCACCTTTACGGCGGGCTGGATGAGCCGGAATTGAAGATTATCGACGTTTTCGTCTGCAAGCTGCGCAAGAAGCTGGCGGCGGCGATGAATGGCGCAAACCATATCGAGACGGTCTGGGGGCGCGGCTATGTCCTGCGCGATCCCGTGGCCGAGGGGCAGGGTTCGGACCGCGCCGCGCTGCGGATGGCCTGACCGATCGGCTGCCCGCGCTGGACAAGGGTTCCGCCAAGAAGCTATCACTCTGGGCCTGAAGAAAGGCCCTTGTCGGGCGATTGCGGCGGAGGCGACGGATGGCCCGTGAAACAAAGGATCAGGCTGCGGACGCGGCCCCGGCGGCAGATGCGGCACCCCTTGGCGTGGATGCTCTTGACCCGGTGCAGGCCGCGGGCGAGGCCGCAGTGCTGGCCGAAACCCTGCAGCGCGCCAACGACGCCTATCACGCCGAAGACGCGCCCTTTATCAGCGATGCGGAATACGACGCGAAAAAGCGCCGCCTTGCCGAGATCGAGGCGCGCTTTCCCGAATTGGGAACGCAGGACAGTCCGACCCGGCAGGTCGGCGCTGCCCCGGACGCGCGCTTTGCCAAGGTCACCCATCGGCTGCCGATGCTGTCGCTGGAGAATGCCTTCGACGAAGAGGACGTGACCGGCTTTGTCCAGCGCATCCGGTCTTTCCTAAGCCTTTCCGCGGCAGATCCGGTCGAATGCACGGCCGAGCCCAAGATCGACGGCTTGTCGCTTTCCCTGCGCTATGAAAATGGCGAACTGGTCCAGGCCGCGACCCGCGGCAACGGCGCGGTCGGCGAGAATGTGACGGCCAACGCCCGCACCATCGCGGATATTCCGCATCGGCTGGAAGGCAGCGATATTCCCGCGATCGTCGAAATCCGGGGCGAATGCTACATGTCGCACGAGGACTTCGAGAAGCTGAACCAATCCGACAGCGGTCGTGTCTTTGCCAATCCGCGCAATGCCGCGGCGGGGTCGCTGCGCCAACTGGACGCCCAGGTCACGGCGGCGCGGCCGCTGCGCTTTTTCGCCTATGCCTGGGGCGAGCTGTCCGAGCCGCTGGCCGACACGCAAATGGGGGCCGTCGCCCGGATGCAAGGGTTCGGCTTTGCCATCAATCCACATATGCGCCTGTGCCGCTCAGTCGCCGAGATGATCGAGGTCTGGTCGGGGATCGAGCAGATGCGCGCCACGCTGGGCTATGACATCGACGGCGTCGTCTACAAGGTGAACGACCTGGCGCGGCAGGCGCGGATGGGCATGCGCTCAACCACGCCCCGATGGGCCATCGCCCACAAGTTTCCCGCCGAACGCGCCTGGACCCGGCTTGAGGCGATCGACATCCAGGTCGGCCGTACCGGCGCGCTGAGCCCGGTGGCCCGCCTTCATCCCGTGACGGTCGGCGGGGTCGTCGTGTCGAACGCCACCCTTCACAACGAGGATTATATCTCTGGTCGCGGTGCCGACGGGCGCGAGATCCGGGGCGGCAAGGACATTCGCGTCGGAGACTGGGTCGAGATCTATCGCGCCGGGGATGTGATCCCGAAAGTCGCGGATGTCGATCTGGACAAGCGCGATCAGGCCGCCATTCCCTATGAGTTTCCCCAAACCTGCCCGCAATGCGGCTCTCCCGCGACGCGGGAAGAGGGGGATTCGGTCCGGCGCTGCACCGGTGGGCTGATCTGCCCGGCGCAGGCGGTCGAGAAGCTGCGCCATTTCGTCTCGCGCGCGGCATTCGATATCGAGGGGCTGGGTGCCAAGCAGGTCGAGCTGTTCCATCGTCTGAACTGGATTGCCGAGCCTGCCGATATCTTCACGCTGGCCGAACGCGATGCAGCCGGTCGCAAGATGCTGCCCGCCAGTGCCAGCGACATCCTGCGGGATGCGGATGTCGAGGAGGACCGCGAGCTGCTGGTGTCCATGGGGATAGATCCGCTCGAAATCGAGACTAAAGGCCTGGCCTGGGGGTTCGAAAAACTTTCGGCGACGCCTCTGGCTCAGGTGAAGGGCTGGGGCGAAACCAGCGCCAACAACCTTTTCAATGCGATCGACAGCAAACGGCAGATCGACCTGCACCGGTTGATCTTTGCACTGGGAATCCGGCACGCGGGCGAGGTGGCGGCCAACGATTTGGCCCGCCATTTTGCCAATTGGGAGGCGATGGTCAGAACGCTGGACGCGCTGCGTCCCGCCGCACTTGCAGAGCGCGAGGCCGATCTTGCGGCCGAGGCCGAACGCAAGGCCGCCGCCGCCGCAAGCCGTCGCGCCCGCGTCAGCGAGGCGCGCGGCGGGGTGCGTGCCAAGGCAGGCGTTCCGCCCGAAGCCGAGGCAGCCTGGCAGGACCTTGTTTCGGCCAACGGGATCGGACCAGTGCTGGCCATGTCCCTGTCCGACGCCTTTGCCAATGACCGCGAACGCGGCGCCATCGACCGGCTGCGGCAGGCGCTGCACAAGATCGTGCCGCCCGAGGCGCGAGCGACGGACAGCTCAATCACCGGCAAGACGCTGGTCTTTACCGGAACGCTTGAAAAGATGACCCGTGCCGAGGCCAAGGCCCGTGCCGAGGTGCTAGGCGCGCATGTCGCAGGCTCGGTCTCTGCCAAGACCGATCTGCTGATCGCGGGTCCGGGGGCGGGATCAAAGGCGAAGAAGGCTGCCGATCTGGGGATCAAGGTCATCGACGAGGACGAATGGCTGGTGATCGCCCAGGGGTAGGCGGGCGCCCGCCCGCCCTTTTCCCGCTGTTCGCATCGGTCGAGACTCTGCCGGGCGTCGGTCCACGCGCGGCCGAAGCCCTTGAGCAGATGGGCGTCACCCGCCCGCGCGATCTGATCCTGACCCTGCCGCATTCCGGCATCTGTCGTCGCCCGATCGCAAGACTGGCCGATGCGCAGCCCCCCGAAACGGTCAGGGTCACCATCCGGGTCGAGCGTCACCATCCGCCCGCCAGCAAGGGGCGGCCCTGGCGTGTGCATTGCTCGGACGGGGCGGGAGATCTGCAACTGGTGTTTTTCCACCCGCGTCGCGACTGGATCGAAGGGCAACTGCCGGTTGGCGCGCGCCGCGTCGTTTCGGGCAAGATCGAGCTGTTCGACGGCATGGCCCAGATGGTTCATCCCGACTTCATCGCGCCCGAAGGGGCGGCGCTGCCGCCGGAGTTCGAGCCTGTCTATCCTCTTTCAGGCCGCTTGACCCAAGGCGTGGTGCAAAAGGCGGTGCGCGCCGCGCTGACGCGCCTGCCCGATGTCGCGGAATGGATCGACCCCGCGGTGGTCGCGCGCGAAGGTTGGCCAGGCTGGCATCAGGCGCTGGAGCAGGCACATGCGCCGCAGGGGCAGGGAAACCTTTCCCCGACGGACCCGGCGCGGGCGCGGCTGGCCTATGACGAGCTTTTCGCCCACCAGATGACGCTGGCCCTGCTGCGCCGCGACCGGCGGCGTCAAAGCGGGCTTGTCACGCGCTCGGACGGGCGACTGCGGGACAGGGTGCTGGCGGGGCTGCCCTGGCCGCCCACCGGCGCGCAGCGTCGCGCGGTCGATGAGATCGCTGCCGACATGCAGGCTCCGCGACGGATGAACCGGCTTTTGCAGGGCGATGTCGGGGCGGGCAAGACGCTGGTCGCGTTCCTGTCGCTTCTGATCGCGGTCGAGGCCGGCGGGCAGGGCGTCCTGATGGCCCCGACCGAGATCCTGGCACGCCAGCATTATCGCGCGCTTGAGCCTTTGGCCCGGCTGGCCGGCATCCGGCTTGAGGTGCTGACCGGGCGCGACAAGGGTGACGCCCGCGCCAATATCCTGACCGACCTGGCAGAAGGGCGGATCGACATTCTGGTTGGTACCCATGCCGTGATCCAGAAGACGGTCGAGTTCAACGACCTGCGGCTTGCGATCATCGACGAACAGCACCGCTTCGGCGTCAACCAGCGGATGGAGTTGGGGTCCAAGGGCGGCCATCTGCCACCCGACATGCTGGTGATGACGGCGACGCCGATCCCGCGCTCATTGGCGCTGGCGCAGTTCGGGGACATGGACTTGTCGGTTCTGGACGAGAAGCCGGTCGGGCGCCAGCCGATCCGCACCACGGTCATGGCGGATTCGCGCATCCCCGAGATCGTGGAGCATCTGGCCCGTGCGCTGGATTCCGGGGCGCGGGCCTATTGGGTCTGCCCTCTGGTCGAGGAAAGCGAGGCCGTGGACCTGACCGCGGCCGAGGCCCGGTTCAAGGAATTGCGGGCGCGTTTCGGCGATCAGGTGCGGCTTGTCCACGGCCAGATGCCGGCCGAGGAACGCGACGCCGCGATGGCCGATTTCGCGGCAGGGCGCGCGGGCATCCTGGTCGCCACGACCGTAATCGAAGTTGGCGTCGACGTTCCCGAGGCCACGATCATGGTGATCGAGCGGGCGGAAAGCTTTGGCCTTGCGCAGCTGCACCAGCTGCGAGGCCGGGTCGGTCGCGGCAGCAAGGCGTCAAGCTGCCTGCTGATCTATCATGAGCCCTTGTCCGAAACCGGACGCCGCCGCCTGGGGATTCTGCGAGAGACCGAGGACGGCTTCCGCATCTCTGAGGAAGACCTGGCCATGCGCGGCGCGGGTGACGTGATCGGCACCGCTCAATCCGGGCTGCCGCGCTTTCGTATCGCGGATCTGGAACGGCAGGGGGGGCTGATGGCGCTGGCCCGCAAGGATGCGCAGGCGTTCCTGGAACGCGACCCCGCGATGGAGGGAGATCGCGCAAGCGCGGTCCGGCTGCTGCTGTGGCTGATGGAGCAGGACCGCGCGATCCGGCTGATCTCGGCCGGGTGATGTTCCATCAATGTTCTTAAAAAGTTCTTTACTTTGTTCCGATTCGGTGAGAACAAATGGGAAACAAACGTGGAGAACTGACATGACCCGCGAAACTCTCTCCGACCTTGCTGGTGTCGTTGCGATATCCGTGACCGCCATATTCCTGTTTTCCCTGCCGGCAATCGTCCATCCCGTGCTGATGGCATGATCCTGCTTGCCGATCGTCCTGCCCCGCGCTGGCGGCACCCTTCGCCCGGTCCTGCCGGGACCTTCCCCGGTCTCTGATGCGCGCAACTGCCGGCCCCTTGCGGGTCGGCATTTTCTTTAGCGTCGGTGGGGGATGGGGAGTTAGCCCTGCGAGGCGTCGATGGCGTCCAGCGTCGCTTGCCATGCCAACAGGATCGAGGCGTGACGATTGGGGAATTCGCGGGCAGGCAGAAGCGCTTCCAGCCCGTCGAAGGGCGCCGAGGGGGGCGGTCCATCGGTCTTGAGCATCGCGGTCAACTGCTCGGTCGCCTGGGCGATGTCGTCCCGTGTCAGTCCGACCGCCAGCGCCCCCAGGACCGAAGCCGAGGCCTGACCCAGCGCGCAGGCCCGAACCTCTTGCCCGAATTCGGCAATGCGCCCGTCCTGCATCACGACATGGGCGGTCACCGACGATCCGCATTGCGGCGAGCGGCGATGCGCGCTGCCCGTCGGCGCGTCAAGCGTGCCAAGGCGGGGAATGTCGGACGCCAGTGCCAGGATTCGCCGCGAATAAAGCTGCATCAGATCGGTATCGGCCATGTCTCGTCCGGGCTTTCGCTTGGGTCGCGTGATGTCTAGATAGGTGCGGCAATACCGAAAGGAAAGCCGATGTTCGATCCCGCAAGCCTGAAATACGATGCCCAGGGCCTGATCCCGGCGATCGCGCAGGACCATCGCAGTGGCGAGATCCTGATGATGGCGTGGATGAACGCGGAATCCGTGGCCCGCACCCTGGACAGTCGCAACGTCACGTATTGGTCGCGGTCGCGCCAGGGCTTCTGGGTCAAGGGCGAGAGTTCGGGCCATGTCCAGAAGCTGGTCGAGATGCGCGTGGATTGCGACCGTGACTGCCTGCTGGTGCTGGTCGAGCAGAGCGGCCCGGCCTGCCACACCAACCGGCGCAGCTGCTTTTACACCGCGATCCGCGATGGGGCCGAGGTCGAGATCATGCAGCCTCAGAACCCCAGCAACTGACGCATTTCGGCGGCGGGCATGCCCTGTTCGCGGTAAAGCCGCAGGGCGCGGGCGTCGTCGCGTTTGGCAAGCCGCTTTCCGGCATCATCGCGGATCAGCCGGTGGTGGTGATAGCGCGGCACGGGTAGCTCCAGCAGTCGCTGAAGCAAGACATGGATATAGGTCGAATCCAGCAGATCCTTGCCGCGCGTGACCAGCGTGATCCCCTGTGCCGCATCGTCGACAACAACCGACAGGTGATAGCTGGTGCCCATGCCCCGCCGCGCCAGAACCACGTCGCCGATGCCCTCGATCATGTCCAGGGCCGACAGGTGCTGCGAGGTGGCGATGGCCTCATCTGCAAAGGTGATCCCATCGCTGCGCAGCTGGTCCAATGCGCGCGCCATGTTTAGTCGGATCGCATCCTCGGGTCCGGCCTGATCCATGCTGCGATGACGGCAGGTGCCGGGATAGACCGGACCGTCGGGACCTATCACCGGGGTCACCCCTTCCTGCGGCGCAGAAAGCGCGGCGCGGATGTCGGCGCGGCGACATTCGCAGGGATAGGTCAGGCCCAGCCCCGCCAGCCGGTCCAGCGCCGCCTGATAGGCGGGCAGGCGCTCGGATTGGCGCATGACCGGAAGCGGCCAGCCGAGGCCCAGCCAGTGCAGATCCTCGGTGATCATCGCCTCATATTCCGGGCGGCAACGCGAGCGGTCGATATCCTCGATCCGCAGCAGGAACTGGCCGGGATCGGCAAGGCGTGCGGCGGTCAGGGCCGCAAAGGCATGGCCCAGATGCAGTGGACCCGTGGGTGAAGGGGCAAACCGCGTGCGGTTCAAGCCTGCCCCGCAAGCCACTGGTTGAAATCGGCTTTCGCGCGATCAGTGTAGGCAGGATAACGGTCCTTGCGGCCCTTCCTGCCGCCCCGTATCTCGTCCAGCGGAGGATAAAGGCCGAAGTTCACGTTCATCGGCTGGAAGGTCTTCGCATCTGCGCCACCGGTGATGTGGTTGACCAGTGCGCCCATCGAGGTCGTCGGTGCAGGCGGCGGCAGGTCGCGGCCAAGGGCCTCGGCCGCGGCCATGCGACCTGCCAGCAGCCCCATCGCCGCGCTCTCGACATAGCCCTCGACACCCGTGACCTGACCCGCGAAGCGCAGGTTCGGGCGCGCGCGCAGGCGCAACCGGTCGTCGATCAGGCGGGGAGAGTTCAGAAACGTGTTGCGGTGGATGCCGCCCAGTCGTGCAAAGCTGGCATTCTGCAGGCCGGGGATGCGGCGGAACACCTCGGTCTGCGCGCCGTATTTCATCTTCGTCTGGAAGCCCACGATATTGTAAAGCGTTCCCAAGGCGTTGTCCCGGCGCAACTGGACCACGGCATAGGCCTTTTCGGTCGGATTATGGGCGTTCGTCAGGCCCACCGGCTTCATCGGACCGTGGCGCAGGGTTTCGCGGCCACGCTCGGCCATGACTTCGATGGGCAGGCAGCCGTCGAAATAGCCCGCAGTCTCGCCCTCGTGGAACTCGGTCTTGTCGGCGGCCAGCAATGCATCGATGAAGGCTTCGTAATCCGCCTTGGTCATCGGGCAGTTGATATAGGCGGTGCGCTCTTCCTCGGTCTCGCCCTTGTCGTAGCGGCTTTGTAACCAGCAGATCGACATGTCGATGCTTTCGGCATGGACGATGGGCGCAATGGCGTCGAAGAAGGCCAGCGAGCCTTCGCCGGTTGCCGAAAGGATCGACTGGCCAAGCGCGGCCGAGGTCAAGGGACCGGTCGCGACGATCCAGCGTCCGTCAGAGGGCAGGTCGGTGATTTCGCCGGGCGCAAAGCTGATCAGCGGCTCGTCTTGCAGCGCCTGCGTCACGGCTTGGGAAAAGGCGTCGCGGTCGACGGCAAGTGCGCCGCCCGCAGGCAGGCGATGGCGGTCGGCCATCGACATGATCAGGCCACCCGCGGCGCGCATTTCCCAGTGAAGCTGGCCGACCGCGTTCATCTGGTCGTCGTCCGAGCGGAAGCTGTTCGAGCAAACCATCTCGGCGCAGTCGCCGGTGCGATGGGCGAAGGTTTCGACCGTGGGGCGCATTTCGTGCAGCACGACGGGCACGCCGGCGCGCGCGATCTGCCATGCTGCCTCCGAGCCGGCGAGGCCCGCGCCGATGATGTGGATCGGTTCCATGTCTTGTCCCTTCGCGTCAGGGGGGCGTGATAGCATCCCCGCAAGACAAGAAAAAGGGCGGCATCCGCTGGGATGCCGCCCGGTCTTTCCAGCCTTCGGGCCGATCAGGCCTCGGTGGCTTCGCCTTCGGCGGCTTCCGCATTGTCTTCCGAACGCAGGCCCGAGGGCGCAGCGATGTTCGCGATGACGAAGTTGCGGTCGATGGTCGGCTTAACGCCTTTCGGCAGCTCGATATCGTTGATGTGGATGGTGTCGCCGATCTGCTTGCCCGTCAGGTCGACGGTGATGTGATCGGGGATCTCCGAAGCGGTGACCATCAGTTCGACTTCCGGACGGACGACGACCAGGGTACCGCCACGCTTCAGGCCGGGGGCTTCTTCGTGGTTTTCGAAGTTCACGTGAATGAACAGGTTCACGCGGGTGTTGCGGTGCAGGCGCATGAAGTCGATATGCGTCGGCAGGTCTTTCACCACGTCGCGCTGAACGCTGCGGCAGACGACGCGAACGTCTTCCTGGCCTTCAACCTTCAGGTTCCACAGGGTCGACAGGAAGCGACCGGCCCGCAGCTTGGTCAGCAGCGAGTTGAACTCGACTTGGATCGGCTGCGGATCTTTTCCGTCGCCGTAGACGATGCCGGGCACCTTGCCTTCGCGGCGAGCTTGGCGGGCGGCCCCCTTGCCTGTCCCCGCGCGTGCCTCGACCACCAGATCAGGGATCTCTTTGGCCATAATGGTATTCCTTACATTTGAAGTTGCGGCCATCCTCCAAGGGTGCATGGCCGAAGACGCGCCTATAGTGTAATCGGCGCAGGTTGTGAAGAATAAAACCCGATCCTTTGGCGGAAAAACGCTTGTCGAGTTTTCAACTTCGGCGCAATCTTTGCATGTATGGCGGAGTTTTTCATGTTACAACGTTCAGTTTCAATAGATTACCTGAAATGCCTTCTCGCCGTCGGGGTAGTTCTGGGTCACTCGATTCTCATCCATGCCAAGCTGGTCGAGTGGAGCTTTCTGACCGGCATGGGCTTGTTGCGCAGCCTTGTTCCCGCATTCTCGGTCGTCTCGGGTTATTGCTTCTTTGTAACCTACAATCGGGGCAAAGCCTTGAAATGGCTGTCCGGTCTGGTCGTCGCCTATCTGTTCTGGACGGTCTTCTATGCGCCGATCTGGGTCGAGCCCGACACCACATGGCGTGATGTCGCATATGTCTTTGTCTGGGGCACGATGCATCTGTGGTATATCGCCGGGCTGATCGTCGCCGCCATCCTGATCATCGCCTTCGCCAGTCTTGGCGAAAGGACCGGGACAGGGCTTTGGCCGATGATGATCTCGGCCTCGGTGCTGGCCGGCATCGGGTCGGTTCTGGCTTTCCTGGCCTTTTATCGCGATTGGCAATTACCACTGGAGTTTTCGCGCAACGGCTTCACGGTCATCTTCCCCTTCGCGGCAATCGGCTATGCTCTGGCGAGTTGGGTGGCGCGAAACGGTCGCGACAGCCTGCCGCGCCTTGGAGTCATCTGGCTGGTCGTCGCGGTGCTGTTCGGCCTGAGGCTGGGAGAGGCGCTCTTCTCGATGCGCACCTATGGCCTTAGCCTTGCGGCGATGCCAGAGATACCGTTCCTTGCGCTGCCGGCACCGGTCTTCCTGTTTCTGGGCTTTCTGAGGATGGACCTGCCGGAACTGCCGGTGAACCTTAGCGGCTGGTCCTCCAGCATTTATTTCCTGCACATTTTCTTCATCCTGGCCGTCCATCGATTCCTTGGCATCGATAGCATCCCGGTTTTCCTGCTGGTTGGCGTGGTCGTCCCGATCATCTTGGCGCAGGTGATGGAACGGCTAAGGCCGCATCTGGCCCGCCTGCTTCGCACAGGAAAGCGGACGGTCGGCGAGCGCGGGCTGCGCGAAGGGTCCGCCTGACGGACCCCCCTGTTTCGCTTACAGATAGGGTTCCAGGAAGTCCCGCGGGATCATCAGGTTGTGGCGACCCAGGTTGCGCACATCGCGTTCGCCGCACAGCGCCATCGTGATGTCCAGTTCATTCCTGATGACCTCAAGCGCCTTGGTCACGCCCGCTTCGCCCATCGCACCAAGGCCATAGATAAAAGCGCGCCCGATATAGGTCGCGTGCGCCCCCATGGCCAGCGCCTTGAGCACGTCCTGACCCGAGCGGATGCCGCTGTCGAGATGGATCTCGACCTTGTCGCCGACCGCCTCGACGATCTCGGGCAACATGCGGATCGAGCTCGCCGCACCGTCCAGCTGCCGTCCGCCGTGGTTGCTGACGATGATCGCATCCGCGCCGAAATCGGCAGCTATTCGCGCGTCGTCGGGATCGTTGATGCCCTTCAGAATCAACTTGCCGCCCCAAAGATCGCGGATGCGCGCGATCTTGTTCCAGTCGAGCTGCGGGTCGAACTGTTCCGCAGTCCAGCTGCTCAGCGATGAGGTGTCGCCGACACCCTTGGCATGTCCGACGATGTTTCCGAAAAAGCGCCGCTTGGTCTGCAGCATCTCCAGCCCCCAGCGCCACTTGGTCGCCAGGTCCATCATCACCGGCAGCGTCAGCTTGGGCGGTGCGGACAGGCCGTTCTTCAAATCCTTGTGGCGCTGGCCGAGAATCTGAAGGTCGAGCGTCAGCACCAGTGCCGAACAGTTTGCACGCTTGGCCCGTTCGATGATCGCCTCGAGGAACTCCTGATCGCGCATGACATAGAGCTGGAACCAGAACGGGTGCTGGGTCGCGGCCGCCACATCCTCGATCGAACAGATCGACATGGTAGACAGGGTGAAGGGGACGCCGAATTTCTTCGCGGCCTGTGCCGCCTTGATCTCGCCATCGGCAGACTGCATCCCGGTCAGCCCGACCGGGGCAAGGGCAACCGGCATCGCCACCTTCTGCCCGATCATGGTGCTTTCGGTGGTGCGGCCGGTCATGTCCACGGCCACTTTTTGCCGCAGCTTGATCCTGGCGAAGTCCGAGCTGTTCTCGCGGAAGGTGCTTTCGGTATAGCTGCCGCTTTCCGCGTAATCATAGAACATCCGGGGCACCCGCCGACGATAGATCGCCTTCAGATCGTCGATGCAGGTGATAACGGGCATTGGGGCCTTCCTCCTTGGATTTATTCGCTGGCCGGGGTCTTGCCGGCCGGGTCGTCGCCGCCTGCGGGGGCGGGGCTTTCGCAGGTCGCCGCCCCATCGGGGCAGGCGTCAAGCGAGGTCTTGGACAATTGGGCCGCGCGTTCGCGAAGGGCGTCGGCGCGGGCCGAAAGCTCGGCCGCTCCGACGGCAGGCGCGGGCGTCCGGTTCGCCAGGCCCTTGGCGCGCCCGGTCAGCGCATCGGAAGTCGCCTGAGGGCTTTGCGCCACATCGGCCGCGTGCGAGGGCAGGGCGGGTTCGGCCAGCAGCTGGTCGGTCGGCAAGAGCGAGGGGTAATCCCCGATGCGGTCGTCGCAGCCCGCCAGCGCCAGCAGTGCCGCAAGCGCCAAACAGTTCCGTTTCGCCGTCATCATGCCTCCGATCCGAATGCGCGGGTACCATAGGCGCGAGGGGAAGCCGGACACAAGATGCGCTCTTTTCCTGTCGCGATCCGCGGCCTAGAAGACTGAATGGCGCGCACACAAGGATCCAAGGCAGTCATCACCGGGCCGCTGGTCCGGGACGCGGCGCGCAGCCTGTTCGCGCGCCACGGCTACAGCGCCGTGTCCATGCGCCAGATCGCGGCTCAGGTGGGCGTGCAGGTCGGCACGCTTTACGCCTATACCCCCGACAAGCAGGCTTTGCTGGCGGATCTTCTGCGCGGTCACATGCAGGACCTGCTGGCGGCCTGGCAGGACGATCCCGAGCGTCCGGCGCTGGAGCGGTTGCACAGCTTTCTGCGCTTTCACATTGCCACCAGCATCGAGCGCCCCGAGGCAGTGTTCCTGTCCTACATGGAATTGCGCAGCCTGACGCCCGAAAACCGCCGTCAGATCGCCACCCTGCGCCGCCGCTATGAAGAAGCCCTGGAAACCATCCTGGCCGCCGGGGTGGCCGAGGGAACGATGCATATTCCCGACTTGCGGCTGGCGACGATGGCGCTGATCGCGATGCTGACCGGGGTCGTCAACTGGTATCGCGACGGCGGACGCCTGGACCAGGAACGGGTCGTCGCCATCTATTGGGAACTGGTCCGCGGCGCGGTCGGGACCTGATTTTCCTTTTCATCCGGCCGCCGCGAACCGATAAATGACGCCATGAGTCTTCCGCCCCAGTTCCTTGATGAAATCCGTGCCCGCGTGCCCCTGTCGCGCGTGATCGGGCGCAAGGTGACGTGGGATCTGCGCCGCTCGAACCAGGCCAAGGGCGATTGGTGGGCGCCTTGTCCGTTCCACGGCGAAAAGACGGCCTCCTTTCACGTCGATGACCAGAAGGGATTTTACTATTGCTTCGGTTGCCATGCCAAAGGCGACGCGCTGAGTTTCCTGCGCGAGGCCGAGGGGATGGGCTTCATCGACGCCGTCTCGCTTCTGGCATCCGAGGCTGGGCTGCAGATGCCCGAACGCGATCCCCGCAGTGTCGAGAGGGCGGACCGCCGGACCGAGCTGGTCGAAGTCATGGAGCAGGCCGTGCGCTGGTTCCGGATGCAGCTTGGCATGGGCGTGGCCGCGGATGCGCGCGACTATCTGGCCCGGCGCGGCCTTGACGCCCAGGCTTGCGAGCAATTCGGCATCGGCTTTGCGCCGGACCAAAGGCAGGGGCTGTTCAATGCCCTGCGCTCAAAGGGGATCTCGGACGCGCTGATTGTCGAGGCGGGCCTGGCAGCCCGGCCCGATGACGGCGGTGCGCCGTTTGACCGCTTCAGGGGCCGGATCATGTTCCCGATCCGCGACGGTCGCGGGCGTTGCATCGCTTTCGGCGGGCGCTCGATGGACCCGAATGCGCGGGCCAAGTATCTGAACAGTCCGGAAACGCCGCTCTTCGACAAGGGGCGGAACCTTTACAATATCGGGCCGGCGCGTGCGGCGGTCGCGCGGGGCAAGCCGCTGATTGTCGCCGAAGGCTATATGGACGTGATCGCGCTGGTGCGCGCCGGCTTCGAAGGCGCGGTCGCGCCCCTTGGCACCGCAATCACCGAGGATCAGCTGCGGCTGATGTGGCGCGTCTCGCCCGAGCCGGTCATCTCGTTGGACGGCGACACGGCAGGGCTGCGCGCCGCGATTCGGCTGATCGATCTGGCGCTTCCGCTGACCGCCCCCGGACAGGCGCTGCGCTTTGCCTTCCTTCCCGAAGGGCAGGATCCCGACGATCTGATCCGCGCACGGGGCGCTTCCGCCATGTCGTCAGTGCTGGACGAGTCGCGGCCTCTGGTCGATCTGCTTTGGCGGCGCGAGACCGAGGGCAAGGTCTTCGACAGTCCCGAACGCAAGGCCGCGCTGGACAAGGCGCTGGGGGACGCGATCGGCAAGATCCCCGACAAGGACACCCGCGACCATTACTTCATGGCGTTGAAGCAGATGAAATGGGAGCTTTTCGGCGCCCGCCGCCGCGAGCCGCAGGCCGAGCGCCCGCGCGCGCCCTGGCAGCCGCGGGGGATCCGCGGCGCGTCGATTGTCCCGGCGGCGCCGGTACCGTCGACGCGTGCGTCGCGCCTGTCCTTGCCCGGCGCGGGCGAGCGGGAAGCGGAAGAGATGATCGAGGCGATGATTCTGGCGATCTGCGCGACCCACCCCGAACTGATCGCGCCGGTCGAGCTGCGTCTTGAACGCCTGGACCCCACGGATGCCGAGCGCGCGGCGCTGGTTCATGACCTGCTGGCGGGAAGCCAGTCGCAGGCGGGGCAGCGCGCCCTTGAAAGCATCATGGCCGAGCCCCATGTCAAAGCCGCTCCGGCGATCCTGCGTCCGCAAGAGGGCGATGCCGCCGCCGAGATCCTTGCCAATGCGCTGGACCGGATCGAGGCTCGCCGCGTCGCGCGTGACGAGATTGCCCGTGCCGAGGCCGAGATCCAGGGTCTGGCAGACGAGGGACTGACATGGCGCGTCGCTCAATCCGCCCGCGCCCGCCAGCAGGCGGATCATCCCTCGCTTTCGGACTTTTCCGATCTGGGAGAAGACCGCGCGGCGCTGTCGGCGCAGCTGAAGGCTGCGCTGGAAAACGAAATCTGGCGCAAGCCGCGCCGCTGACCGGGGTGCCGGATGAGGTCGGAGACGGCCGAATCACCGACGCCGAATCACGCTCGCCGCAAGTCCGGGCCGGGATTTGATTCCCGCCGCGACTTCGATAAAAACGGCCTAAAGCCGATCCCGATTCGCCGATTCGCGAATCACCGCTTCAAGGGAGCCAGCATGGCAGCCAACGACGACGACCAGAAGCCCGACACCAAGGACGACGATCACTCGCTGGACATGAGCCAGGCGGCGGTGAAGCGCATGATCGCCGAGGGGCGCGAGCGCGGCTTCATTACCTATGACCAACTCAATGCCGTCCTGCCGCCGGAGCAAGCCAGTTCCGACCAGATCGAGGACGTGATGTCGATGCTGTCCGAAATGGACATTCGCGTCGTCGAAAACGATGAGGAGGCGGACGACGGCGAGACGGGCGGCCAGGTCGCGACCACCAGCACCGGGTCGCGCGAGATTGCCGTCGCGACGACCGAGACCGAGAAGCTGGACCGCACCGACGACCCGGTGCGGATGTATCTGCGCGAGATGGGTTCGGTCGAGTTGCTGTCGCGCGAGGGCGAGATCGCCATCGCGAAGCGCATCGAGGCTGGGCGCAACACCATGATCGCCGGGCTTTGCGAAAGCCCGCTGACCTTCAAGGCCATCACGATGTGGCGGCAGGAGCTTCTGGAAGAAGACATCCTTCTGCGCGACGTGATCGACCTTGAAACCACCTTCGGCCGCTCGATGGACGAAGAGGGTGAGGACGAGGAAGTCCTGACCGAAGAGACGCCGCGCGCCAATGCCGCCGGCCCGAGCACGGCCCGGGGCGAGGATGAGCTGGACGCCGACGGCAACCCGATGCGCCGGTCCGAAGACGAGGAAGAGGACGAGGACGGCCAGAACCTGTCGCTTTCCGCGATGGAAGCCACGCTGAAGCCCAAGGTTCTTGAGACGCTGGAAGCGATTGCGCAGGGCTATGAAGAACTGGCGCACATGCAGGACAACCGCATGTCCGCCACCCTGAACGAGGATGGCAGCTTCTCGGCCAAGGACGAGATCGCGTATCAGCTGCTGCGTTCGCGCATCGTTGCGCTGGTCAACGAACTGCACCTGCACAACAACCGGATCGAGGCGCTGGTCGACCAGATCTATGGCATCAACCGCCGCATCGTGACCATCGACTCGGGCATGGTGAAGCTGGCCGACGCGGCCCGCATCAACCGCCGCGAGTTCATCGACGCCTATCGCGGCGCCGAGCTTGACCCGACCTGGGTCGACCGCATGGCGGGCAACAAGGGTCGCGGCTGGCAGGTCCTGCTGGAGAAATCGCGCAGTCAGGTCGAGCAGCTTCGCGGCGACATGGCCATGGTCGGCCAGCATGTCGGCGTCGATATCGAGGAATTCCGCCGGATCGTGAACCAGGTCCAGCGCGGCGAGAAGGAAGCTCGCCAGGCCAAGAAGGAAATGGTCGAGGCGAACCTTCGCCTGGTGATCTCGATTGCTAAAAAATACACGAACCGTGGTCTGCAATTCCTTGATCTTATTCAGGAAGGCAATATCGGCCTGATGAAGGCCGTCGACAAGTTCGAGTATCGGCGCGGCTACAAGTTCTCGACCTATGCGACCTGGTGGATCCGTCAGGCGATCACGCGTTCGATCGCGGATCAGGCCCGGACCATCCGGATTCCGGTCCACATGATCGAGACGATCAACAAGCTCGTCCGCACCGGACGCCAGATGCTGCACGAGATCGGCCGCGAGCCGACCCCGGAGGAATTGGCCGAAAAGCTGCAGATGCCGCTGGAAAAGGTCCGCAAGGTGATGAAGATCGCCAAGGAGCCGATCTCTCTCGAAACCCCAATCGGGGACGAGGAAGACAGCCAGCTTGGCGATTTCATCGAGGACAAGAACGCGGTCCTGCCGCTGGATTCCGCCATTCAGGAAAACCTGAAGGAAACCACGACGCGCGTCCTCGCCAGCCTTACTCCGCGGGAAGAGCGGGTTCTGCGGATGCGCTTCGGCATCGGCATGAACACCGACCACACGTTGGAAGAGGTCGGCCAGCAGTTCAGCGTGACCCGCGAACGTATCCGTCAGATCGAGGCCAAGGCGCTGCGCAAGCTCAAGCACCCGTCTCGTTCGCGCAAGCTGCGGTCCTTCCTGGATCAGTAAGTGGAGACCTCTTTCTTTCTCTACCGGAGCCGGACTTCGCTGACCGCGAGGTCCACCGGCTGTGCGGATATCCTGGCCGAGTCGAGGGCGCGTAACAGCGTTCTGGACCTGACCGGCTATCTGCATCTTGAGGACGGTTCCTTCTATCAGTGGCTGGAAGGGCCGTCCGATGCGCTGGCCGATGTCGGCGACCTGATCGTTGCGGACCCCCGCCACCGCGATGTGGAATTCCTGTGGCAGGGCACCCAGCGAGGCCGGCAATTTTCGAAATGGAAGATGGGGTTTGGCACCTCGACTGCGGGGATCCTGTTCGACTGGGTGGCTGAACAGGGCGTCCAGGTCAGCGATCAGACCTCGTTCGCGCAGGGGTTGCTGGACTTCATGCTGTCTGAACTGCGCGCGGCCTCGGCCTGAACTTCCCCGATTTCCCTGGAGAAAATGGCCGTCCCGGTTCCTGTCGGGACGTCTGCTTCTTGCATTTCCGGGGTAAAAGGTGAACAGTTACGCCCAAGAAGAACGGCGGCCGCGGCGACGGCCCGGCGAAGGTGGGCAGAGTGACGGAACATATCCAGCAATGGCTTGCGATTGGCGATAACCTTCGGGTGCTGCTGATCCTGGCGCTTGCCGCCATCCTGGGCTTGGGGGTCGCGCTGTCGCGCACAAGGCGCTCATCCGAGCGCGTGGCCCGAGAGGCGGCGCTGGCCGAACAGGGCCTGCGCGCCCGGCTGGAGGAAGAGGGCCGCGCCACCCAGGACCATCTGCTGAAGATCAGCCGCATCGAGACCAAGGCCGAATCCCTGGCCCAGCGTCTTCAGGAGCTGGTGGAGGAGCGCGATGGCCTGACCGACGCGCTGCACCGGGAACGCAATCTTCTGGCGCAATCCCAGCGCCAGTTGGCCGAGGCGCGGCTTGCCTCGGACAAGGACCGCGAAGCGGCCGAGCGCGAGATCCTGACCCTGCGCGAGCTGCGCCAAGAGATGACCGGGCATTTCCGCCTGATGGCAAACGAGACCCTGCGCGTTCAGGGGGCCGAGATGCAGAAGTCCCACGGCGACCAGTTGAACGCGCTGCTGACGCCGTTCCGCGATCAGGTGAACCGCTTCCAGACCGAATTACAGGCCCGGAACAAGGCCACCGACGAAGAACGCGCGCGCCTGAAGGAGCAGATCGAGTACCTGCACAAGCGTTCCGAACAGATCTCGCAAGAGGCGGTGGCGCTGACCCGCGCGCTGAAAGGCGACAGCCAGAAGCGCGGCGCCTGGGGCGAGATGATCCTGGAGCGCATCCTTGAGGATTCCGGCCTGATCGAAGGGACGCATTACCAGACCCAGACCAGCCATCGCGACGGTGACGGCAAGCTGTGGCGCCCGGATGTGATCGTGAAGATGCCGCAGCGCAAGCTGCTGGTGATCGACAGCAAGGTATCGCTGAACGCCTATGAAGAAGCCGTGAACGCCGAGGATCCGGTCGCGCGCGAAGCCGCCCTGCGGCGGCATGTCGCCTCGGTCCGGGGGCATGTCGCAAGCCTCGCGGCCAAGGGCTACCAGGCGCTGGACGACGGTTCGGTCGATTACGTGCTGATGTTCATCCCGGTCGAAGGCGCGTTTTCCGAGGCGCTGCGCGTTGATCCCGACCTGGCGCGCCACGCGATGGAAAACCGCGTGGGTTTGGCGACGCCGACCACGCTGATGCTGACGCTGCGCACCGTCGATCACATCTGGACGGTAGAACGGCGCGAATCGAACGCGATGCAGATCGCCGCGCGGGCGGGACAGCTTTACGACAAGCTGCATGGCTTCGTTTCCTCGATCGAAGAGGTGGGCGTGGCGCTGGACAAGGCGCAGAAAAGCCACGCCACCGCCATGGACCGCCTGTCGCGCGGCTCGGGTAACGTCATCCGGCAAGCCGAGATGCTGCGCGAGTTGGGCGCGCGGACGCAGAAGCGTCTTGGCCTTGACCATGACGGCGGCAGCCTTCCGGCACCCGAAGAGGCAGCAGAGTGACGTTGACGCGGTTCCGCGTTCAGACGCGCGGACCCGCCTTGCATGAAATCACGCGCGACATCGCAGGCTGGCTTTCCAATATCCGCGCGGAGGAGGGGGTGGTGACGCTGTTCGTGCGCCATACCTCGTGTTCGCTTCTGATTCAGGAAAACGCGGATCCCGATGTGCGCCGCGACCTGCTGAACTGGTTGGGCCGGATCGCACCCCCGGCGGACGATCCCGCGATGGGCTGGATCACGCATCGCGCCGAAGGGCCGGACGACATGCCTGCGCATCTGAAGTCGGCGGTGCTGCCCACCAGCCTGCATATCCCGGTGGAAGGCGGTCGGATGGTTCTGGGGACATGGCAGGGCATCTACCTGGTCGAGCATCGGCGCGCGCCCCATCAACGAGAGGTCGTGGCGAAGTTTCAGGCAGGCTAAGCAACAGCATCGGGGACCGCTAAAACTCCTTTCACTTGTCGCGGCATTGTGGAAAATTTGCGCAACAAAAGCGGACCGTTCGCGGCAAGAAGGACAGGGCATGGCGACAGGTAGCCGATCGCAAGCGACACAGGGGCTGACCCTGATCTCTCCTCCGCTGGCCTATGCCGTCCTGGTCATGGCGGCGCCGCTGCTGACCATCCTGGCCTATTCCTTCCTGAAGGACGGCTATCTGACGGTGATCCGCGAATTCACTCTGGAGAACTATCGCGCGGTCTGGTCGGACCCGATCTTTCACACCATTTTGCGCCGTTCGCTGGGGGTGGCCGCGCTGGTCACGGCGGTTACGGTGCTCCTGGCCTTTCCGGTGGCCTATTTCCTCAGCTTCGCCGTCTCGGCCGAGCGCAAGTCGCTGTGGCTTTTCCTGATCACCATCCCGTTCTGGACCAGCTATCTGATCCGGGTTTTCCTGTGGAAGGTGATCCTGGGCTATAACGGGGTCATCAATTCGGGCCTGAAAACGCTTGGCATCATCGACCAGCCGCTGACCTTCATCCTGTATAACGTCAACTCGATGGTGATCACGCTGGCCCATGCCTATGCGCCCTTCGCGATCCTGCCAATCTTCATCGCGCTGGAAAAGATCGACCGCTCGCTACTTGAGGCTGGGCGCGACCTTGGCGAAAGCCGGGCAATGACGTTCTGGCGCGTGACCCTGCCGCTGGCGATGCCGGGTGTGGTTGCGGCATCGCTGATCGTCTTCATTCCGACCATCGGGGACTATGTGACCCCGGCGCTGATCGGGGGCGGCAAGATTCCGATGATCGCGAACATGATCCAGGCGCAGATGCTGGACCTGGACAACCGCCCGATGGGTTCGGCACTGGCAGTTTCGGCCATGCTGGTGGTCGCGATCCTCAGCCTTCTGTTTGTGGCCGTGAACCGCCGCTTCCTGAAGGTGCGGCAATGAAGGGCGGCGGGCTGCGGATCTATGCGATCGCCTATCTTCTGTTCCTGTACGCCCCGATCCTGCTGCTGCCGGTCTTTGCGTTCAATGCGGGGACCGTGATCGCCTTTCCGCTGAAGGGGTTCACCACGCAGTGGTTCGTCCAGATGTTCGAGAACGCGTCGATGCGGCGCGCACTGATGAACTCGCTGACCATTGCCGTCTCCTCGTCGATCTTCGCGACATGCCTTGGCGTCTTTGCCGCGCGCGCCTCGACCCGGTTCGAGTTTCCGGGCAAGGGTGCGATCATGGGCCTGATCATGCTGCCGCTGGTCCTGCCCGAGATCATCGTCTCGATCTCGCTTCTGGTGGTTCTGCTGTCGATCGGCATCAAGCTGAACATCCTGACGGTGATCCTGGGCCACACGCTGATCTGCATGCCCTATGCGACAGTCATCCTCAGCACCGCGTTCAACTCGCTCGACCGCTCGCTGGAGGAGGCAGCCTATGACCTTGGCGAAACGAAATGGAGCGCGTTCCGGCTGGTCATCCTGCCGCTGGTCATGCCGGGGATCATTTCCTCGCTGCTGATGAGCTTCACGATCAGCCTGGACGAATTCATCATCGCCTTCTTCCTGGCCGGGAACGAACCGACGCTGCCGACCTATATCTTCAGCCAGCTGCGCTTTCCCAAGCAGACACCGATGATCATGGCGCTGGGAACGGTGCTGGTCTTCATGTCCATCATCCTTTTGACAATTGCCGAATATTTCCGCCGTCGCGGCCTTGCCAAGACCGGCGCCAAGGATACCGGAGGCTTCTTGTGACCACGCCCAGCAGCAGCACCGCCGCGCATCGCGCCAGGACCGCGACGGCGCGTCCGATGATCGAGATCAAGGGGGTCCAGAAGCATTACGGCGACTATCACGCCTTGCGGGGCATCGATCTGACCATCCGCGCGGGCGAGTTCTTCTCGCTGTTGGGGCCATCGGGTTGCGGCAAGACTACGCTTCTGCGCACGATCGCCGGGTTCGAGGACATTTCCGAAGGGGTGGTCCTGATCGACGGGCAGGACATGGACGGTGTGCCGGCGAACAGCCGCCCGACCAATATGGTTTTTCAGTCCTATGCGATCTTTCCGCACCTGACCGTGGCTGAAAATGTCGGCTTTGGCCTGCGCCGGGATCCGCGCTCGAAGGCCGAAAAGGCCGCCGCGGTCGAGCAGGCGCTGGAGATGGTGGGGCTGAAGGGGTATGGCAAGCGCGCCTCGCACGCGCTGTCGGGCGGGCAGCGGCAGCGCGTGGCTCTGGCCCGCGCGCTGATCCTGAAGCCCAAGGTGCTGCTTCTGGACGAACCGCTTTCGGCACTGGACCGCAAGATGCGCGAACAGATGCAGGTTGAATTGATCAAGCTGCAACGCCAGGTGGGCATCACCTTCGTCCTTGTCACCCATGACCAGGAAGAGGCGCTGGTCATGTCCGACCGCATCGCGGTCATGTTCGAGGGGCAGATCGCCCAGCTTGACGGGCCCGAGGCGCTGTATGCGCGCCCGACCAGCCGCCGAGTCGCGAATTTCATCGGCGTAATGAATTTCCTGCCCGCCCGCATCCTGGGCGAGACGCAAGATGGGATCGAGGTCGAGGTTTCGGGCCTGGGCCGGGTGGTGATTCCGGCCAGAAACGTCAGCAGCGCCGATCCCGGTGACGACGGCCCCTCGGTCGGGTTCCGGCCCGAGGCGGTATCTCTTCTGTCCGCGTCGCAATCGGGGCAGGGCCGGGTCACGGGGGGCGTCATCGACGAGGTCGTCTATTATGGCGACATGACCTATTACGACGTCCGGCTGGACGGCTCGGCCAGTTTCGACGGCAAGGCGCGGCCCGTCCGCATCGCCATGCGCAACGTCTTTGGCCGCGAAGTGCAGGATGTCGGAACACGCGCGAATGTGAGTTGGTCGCCGGGTTCGCTGGTGCTTTTCCGCTGATTCAAGGCGTTGGCGGCAAGATATCGCCACGCCGCATTTGCGACCTGCGGCCAGCCGTGCCACGTTCGAAAGGCAATGCAACAGACGGAGATCCATAATGATCGCACGTTCCGCCATTCTTCCCGCACTCGCCTTGGCCGCTTCGGCGCTGACCGCAGGCATCGCCCTTGCGCAAGAGGCCGCGCCCGCGGCTCCTGCCGCCCCGGCGACGACCCAGGCTCCTGCGGCGGCGCCCGTGCAGGACAATGGTGCTGCATATGAAAGCGCGCGCAACCAGTTGGGTGTGCTGACCTATTGCCAGCAAAAGGGCTTCATCGACGGCAAGGCGGTCGAGACCCAGACCAAGCTTCTCGCCATGATCCCGGCCGGTGACACCGCCAAGGGCGACGCCGCCGAGGCCAAGGGCAAGGAAGGCACCGTTTCCGCAATGGGGGTTGAGCGTTCGCTGGCGGATGCCGCCACCGAGCAGAAGACGACCGAGGAAGCGCTTTGCAAGCAGATGGACACCCTGCTGCAACAGCTTGCCGCACAGGTGCCCAGCTAGGGCGCAAAAGGGTTTGGCGGCAGTTCCGGTTTCGAGTCGCTCCGGCCGGGGCCTGCCATTCCGGGGTCGGTCCTTTGCGATGGGGGCCGGCCCCACTTCGTTCAGAAGGGGGGCAGTCCGACCTGCACCTTCTTCGGCAATCCCGTCCGCACCAGGCGATAGCTGTGGCGAATGCGATGGGCCAGCTCGTCCGGCGCCGAATCAAGGGGCAGGGCGACCCAGCTTCGGTGCAGGTAAGGGGCGTGTTCGGCCACGCCGGTTTCGATCAGGAAGGCGGCAAGTTCAGCGCTTTCGGTCTTGACCGCGACATGGGTGCCAGCGGTGCCCGTCACGGCAAAGGTCTTGCCACCGATTTTCCAGCAATCATGGCCTCCACCCCAGGGGTCGGACCATTCGGCCCCCGGCTGCGCGGCACATATCTCGTTGACTAGGTCTCGGCTCATGATGCGAGTTTTGCAGCGTCTCTTGGCAGAGACAAGACGATGGTTTAAGGCAGCGGCATGAAGCTGCACGCCGCCACCATCCGTTGCATCATTACCGGCTGAAAATTCAGGCGGGCGTTACTTCGTGACCTATGACGCCCGCGCCGGGAGAGGTTCGGGATGCCCAATTTCGAGGGAAGTCATGGTCGATATCAGACTGACGAATACCAAGACCCGCGGGAAAGAGGTCTTCCGGCCGCTGGACCCCGAAAACGTGCGGCTTTATTTGTGCGGCCCGACGGTCTATGACCGCGCGCATCTGGGCAATGCCCGTCCCGTCGTGGTGATCGACGTGCTGGTGCGGCTTCTGCGCGAAGTCTATGGCGCCGGGCACGTGACCTATGTGCGCAATTTCACCGATGTCGATGACAAGATCAACGCCAGCGCCGCTGCCCGCAAGGCAGCCGGCGCGCCCGGCACGCTTGAGGATCTGATCCGCGAACGGACCGAGGAAACCATCGCCTGGTATCACGCCGACATGGACGCGCTGGGGGCGGAGCGCCCCGATCACGAACCGCGCGCGACCGATTACATCCAGCAGATGATCGACATGATCGGCACGCTGATCGCGCAGGGGCACGCCTATGCAGCCGAAGGGCACGTGCTGTTCGATGTGCGCTCTTTCCCCGAATACGGTCGCCTTTCTGGACGGTCGGTCGATGACATGATCGCGGGCGCGCGGGTCGAGGTCGCGCCCTTCAAGCGCGATCCGATGGACTTCGTGCTGTGGAAACCATCCGATGCCGACCTGCCGAGCTGGGACAGCCCCTGGGGTCGGGGACGTCCGGGCTGGCATATCGAATGCTCGGCCATGGCCTATGAGCTGCTGGGCGAAAGCTTCGACATCCATGCGGGCGGGATCGACCTGCAATTCCCGCATCATGAGAATGAGATCGCGCAAAGCTGCTGCGCCCATCCGCATGGCGATTTCGCCCGCGTCTGGCTGCATAACGAGATGCTTCAAGTTGAAGGCAAGAAGATGTCCAAATCGCTGGGCAATTTCTTCACCGTCCGCGACCTGCTGGAAAAGCGTGTGCCGGGCGAGGTGATCCGCTTCGTCCTGCTGTCGACGCATTACCGCAAGCCGATGGACTGGACAGCCGACAAGGCCCAGGCGGCCGAGGATACCCTGTGGGACTGGCGCGTCCTGACCAAGGGGGTCGAACCCGCCCCGGCGCCCGATCCCCGCATCATCGAGGCGCTGGCCGATGACCTGAATACCGCAGGCGCAATCGCGGTCCTGCACGGCTTGCGTGATGATCCGGCGTTGCTGCTGGCCTCGGCACGCTTCCTGGGTCTGCTGCAGCCCGAAATGGGCGACTGGATGCGGCACGATCTTGCCAGCATTGCGAACGTCAATTTTTCGGTCAAGGACGCGTTGGAAGAATTGACCCAGAAGCTGACCGATCTGCGGGTCGAGGCGATGCAGACCAAAAGCTTCGGCTCGGTCGACGCGCTGAAGACGGCGCTGACCGAGGCGGGCGTGGAAGTGCGCATGTCAAAGGCCGGGGTCGAGCTGCTTGCCGGGCCGCGGCTTGATGTCTCTCGGCTGGGGGCATTGCTGTGACCGATCGCCTTTATCTTTACGACACCACCTTGCGTGACGGGCAGCAGACGCAGGGCGTGCAGTTCTCTTCCGCCGAAAAGGCCGAGATCGCGCAGATGCTGGACCAGCTTGGCGTCGACTATATCGAGGGCGGCTGGCCGGGCGCGAATCCGACCGACAGCGACTTCTTCGCCTCGGCGCCCACGACCCGTGCGACGATGACCGCCTTCGGCATGACCAAGCGCGCGGGGCGTTCGGCGGAGAATGACGACGTGCTGGCGGCCGTCATGGATGCGGGCACGCCCGCGGTCTGTCTGGTGGGCAAGACCCATCCGTTTCACGTCCGCGAGGCATTGGGCATCACGCTGGACGAGAACCTGCAGAACATCAGCGCCTCGGTCGCGCATCTGGTCGCCTCGGGACGCGAGGCTCTTTTCGATGCCGAGCATTTCTTTGACGGTTATGCCGATGACCCGGATTACGCGCTGTCCTGCCTTCGGGCCGCGCTGACATCGGGCGCACGCTGGATCGTTCTTTGCGACACGAATGGCGGCACCCTGCCGGCACAGGTCGGGCGCATCGTGCAGGAGGTGATCGCAGCGGGCATTCCGGGTGACCGGCTGGGCATTCATTGCCATGACGACACCGGCAACGCAGTCGCCTGCACGCTGGCTGCGGTCGAGGCGGGCGTGCGCCAGATCCAGGGCACGCTGAATGGGCTGGGGGAACGCTGTGGCAATGCCAGCCTGACCACGCTGATCCCGACGCTGCTGCTGAAGGAACCCTATCGCTCGATCCTGCGCACCGGCGTTTCGGGCGAGGGGCTGGGGGCGCTGACCCGCATCTCGCGTCGGCTGGACGAGATCCTGAACCGTGCCCCGCTGCGTGCCGCGCCCTATGTCGGGGCGTCGGCCTTTGCGCACAAGGCCGGGTTGCATGCCAGCGCGATCCTGAAGAACCCGGCGACCTACGAGCATGTAGAACCGGCGGTGGTGGGCAATGCGCGCATCATCCCGATGTCCAATCAGGCCGGGCAGTCGAACCTGCGCGCGCGTCTGGCCGAGGCGGGCATCATCGTCGAACGCGACGACCCGGCTCTTGCCCGCATCCTCGATCTGGTCAAGAGCCGCGAGGATGACGGCTACGCCTATGACGGCGCGCAGGCGAGCTTTGAACTGCTCGCGCTGACCGAACTCGGCCGGATGAAGAAATTCTTCGAGATCGATCGCTACCGCGTCACGGTCGAGCGCAGGAAGAACGCCCTCGGCCGCCGGATCACCGTCTCCGAGGCGGTGGTCGTCGTCCGTATCGGGGACGAACGAATGTTGTCCGTCAGTGAAAGCATGGACGAAGAGGGTCAGGACCGCGGCCCGGTCAACGCGCTTTCCCGCGCGCTGGCCAAGGACCTTGGGCCCTATCAGTCCCATATCGAGGACATGCAGCTTGTCGATTTCCGCGTCCGCATCACCGCAGGCGGCACCGATGCCGTCACCCGCGTCATCATCGACAGCGCCGACGGGCAGGGGAACCGCTGGTCGACGGTCGGTGTCTCGCACAACATCGTGGACGCAAGTTTCGAGGCGCTGGTCGATGCCATCCGCTGGAAGCTGATCCGCGACGGGGTGACACCGGCATGAGCCTTGACCATTGCGCCGAGCAGCTCAGGGAGCATGACCCAGAGCGCTTCGGCATCTGCCTGCTTGCCCCTGCCGGGGCGTGTCCGCGCCTTTTGACGCTCTATGCGCTGAACCTGGAGCTGGCACGAACGCCACTTGCCTCGACCGAGCCGCTGATCGCCGAAATGCGTGTGCAGTGGTGGATCGAGCGGCTGGAAGCCATCGCCGAGGGGCAGGTCGCGTCCCACGAAATCCTGACGCCCTTGGCCGAGGCCTGGGGTCCGCGGGCGGCGGCCTTTGCCGTGCTGGCCGAGGGGCGCCGCCGCGACAGCGCGCGTGAGCCGCATGACGGTCCCGGGGCCGTTGCGGCCTATGTGCGGGAAACGGCGGTGCCGCTGGTGGAATTCGCCGCCGAGGCCCTTGATGGGCCGCTGGCGGCGACGCCTGCCGTTGCTGCGCAGGCCGAGGGGCTCGGTCTCGCGAATTGGCTCGCAGCACTTCCCGCATTGCAGGGTCTGGGGCTGGGCCTATGGGATCCGTCGGCGGAAGCCCTGTCGCAAATCGCCCGGGATGCGCGTGGAAAGCTCACCGAGGCGCGCGACCTGCGCCGCGATGTGCCCCGCGCGCTGGCTCCGGTCCTATTTCCCGGTGCGGGCGTGAAGCTCGTTCTGGATGCGGCGCCGAAGGGGCTGGAGGCGCTGGCCGCAGCGCAGCCGTCGGAGTTCCGAAAGCGGCTGGCGCTTGGTGCCTTCGCGCTGACACATCGCTGGTGGATATGAAAAGGGCGGCCGATTGGCCGCCCTTTCCGCATGTCGGTTCTGCGATCAGCCGCGCAGGATGCTGCGCCCGGCATACTCTGCCGAGGCACCCAGCATTTCCTCGATCCGGATCAGCTGGTTGTATTTCGCGAGCCGGTCGGAACGCGCGAGGCTGCCGGTCTTGATCTGGCCGCAATTCGTCGCGACGGCGAGGTCGGCGATGGTCGCATCCTCGGTCTCGCCCGAGCGGTGCGACATGACCGAGGTATAGCGTGCGCGGTCGGCCATGCGCACGGCGTCAAGCGTCTCGGTCAGGGTACCGATCTGGTTGACCTTGACCAGCAGCGAGTTGGCGCAGCCCTTGGCGATGCCTTCGGCCAGTCGGACGGGGTTGGTCACGAACAGGTCGTCGCCGACCAGCTGCACGCGGTTGCCCAGCGTGTCGGTCAGCAGCTTCCAGCCGTCCCAGTCATCTTCCGAGCAGCCGTCCTCGATCGACAGGATCGGGTAGTCGTTGCACAGCGCCTCAAGATAGGCGACGTTTTCGGCCGGGGTCAGGGACTTCCCTTCGCCCTTCATCTCGTATTTGCCGCCCTTGAAGTATTCGGTCGACGCGCAGTCGAGCGCCAGCATGATGTCGTCGCCGGGCTGGTAGCCTGCTTTTTCGATCGCCTTCAGGATGAAGTCGAGCGCATCGCGGGCCGACGAAAGGTTCGGGGCAAAGCCACCCTCGTCGCCGATCCCGGTCGAGAGACCTGCCGCCGACAGTTCCTTTTTCAGGGTGTGGAAGACTTCCGAGCCCATGCGGACGGCCTCGCGGATGTTTTCCGCGGCCACCGGCATGATCATGAATTCCTGGATGTCGATCGGGTTGTCGGCATGTTCGCCGCCATTGATGATGTTCATCATCGGCACCGGCAGGATGCGCGCGCCCGTGCCGCCGACATAGCGGTAAAGCGGCTGTGCGCTGGCTTCTGCTGCGGCCTTGGCCACGGCCAGCGAGACGCCGAGGATCGCGTTCGCGCCAAGACGGCCCTTGTTCGCGGTGCCGTCGATCTCGATCATCAGGCGGTCGATGCCGATCTGGTCGGTCACGTCCTCGCCGATCAGGTTTTCGGCGATCTCGCCATTCACGGCGGCGACGGCCTCCAGCACGCCCTTGCCCATGTAGCGCGACTTGTCGCCATCGCGCTTCTCGACGGCTTCATGTGCGCCGGTCGAAGCGCCCGAGGGCACCGCGGCGCGGCCCATCGTGCCGTCTTCCAGCGTGACATCGACCTCGACGGTCGGGTTGCCGCGGCTGTCCAGGATCTCGCGTGCGAAAATGTCGATGATGGCGGTCATGTCCGTCCCTCTCGTGACAAGGTTTGCGCAGATGTGTAGCGGCCTTCGCGCGTGCAGAAAAGTTCATTCGGCAGGGTTATCGCTCACACGGCCCATGATCCCCGGTTCGGGGGCGGCGGACCAGGGTTCCAGCGCCAGATCCGCCCAGATCGGCAGATGATCCGAGGCTTGGCGCGCGATATCGCTGTCCCAGACGCCCGAATCCACCACCTCGATCCCGCGCGAGACGGCGAACCGGTCATAGCGCAGGCGGGGAAACGGGGCGGGCCAGCTGGGACCGGGGGCCAGGACATGCATCGGCTCCAGCGCCTCAAGCCCGCGATTGTCGTGCCATTCGTTGAAATCGCCGGTCAGGATCAGGCGGTCATGGCCCATGCGCCCGGCCTGGGCAACGATGCGGCGCAATTGCGCCCGACGGGACGATCGCGCCAGCCCCAGATGCACTGCGATGATGGTGATCCCCGGAATGCGCAGCGCCAGCGCGCCCCGCGGCTCAATCCCCGGCAAGGGAAGGCGGCGGACAGTCGCCTGCTCCATCAGTTCCGGACGCAGCAGGATGGTCTGGCCATGCCAGCCCAGCGAGTTCGAGCCTGTCGGGTTGAAGACCGCCGGGACCATGCCCGTCGCTTCCTGGATCAGCGCGCGGGGCAGGGCCTCGGGCCGGCGGCCCAGGCGGAAATCGACCTCTTGCAGGGCGATGACATCGGGCTTGATGTCCGCGATCACTTGCAGGTTGCGTTCAGGTGCATGTGGCCCCGTCATGCCCCTGCACTTGTGCAGGTTATAGCTGGCCAGTCTGATGCGGTCCGTTTGTGACGACATGGGGCCTTTCGCTGATCAGGTGCCGCAGAAGGTGCGTTGGACGATCTCATCCGGTTCAGGCGGGCGGGACAAGTCCTCCCATTCCGGGCGATCCGCAAATGGGTCGCGCAGCGCCGCATCCAGCCGATGGAACAGGGTGAAATCGCCCTCATCCCGCGCAGCGGCAATCGCCTGCTCGATGCGGTGATTGCGTGGAATGCGCCGCGGGTTGGCGCGGGCCATGACTTCGGGCGCGTCGGAGAGGGGCGCGATCCGCGCCTGCCAATCAGCGGCCCAGGCGTCAAAGGCGGCCCGGTCGACGAACTGGTCCCGCGCCGTGCCATCGCCAAGCGCCGCGAAAGTGGTGGTGAAATCCGCGCGCTCGGCAGCCATCAGGTTCAGCAGGCGTTCGACCAACTCTCGGTCGTCGGGGCGGGTCGCCGCGATACCCAGCTTGGCACCGAAGCGGCGCAGCCATTCGCGCTGGTAGAGTTCGGGGAAGGAATGGACGATCCGCGTGGCCTCGGTCACGGCCTCGTCGTCATTGCCCATCAGGGGCACCAGGCAGCTTGCCAGCTGTGCCAGGTTCCAGACCGCGATCCGCGGCTGTTCGTTCCAGGCATAACGCCCTTGCGCGTCGATCGAGGAAAACACCTTGTCCGGCTGGTAGCCGTCGATGAAGGCGCAAGGGCCGTAATCGATGGTTTCACCGGAAACGGACATGTTGTCGGTGTTCATGACCCCGTGGATGAAGCCAAGCCCCATCCAGCAGGATATGGTGTAGGCCTGCGCCTCGACCACGCGTTGCAGCAGGTCGGCCGCACCCGAGGCGTCCGGGTAATGGCGCGCGATGACGTGTTCCGCCAACAGGCGCAGCCGTTCGCGATCGCCGCGCGCGGCATAGAACTCGAAGGTGCCGACACGGATATGACTTGCCGCGATCCGGGTCAGGACCGCGCCCGGCAGCACGGTTTCGCGGATCACCGTCTCGCCCGTCGTCACGGCGGCCAATGCGCGCGTGGTCGGGACGCCGAAAGCCGCCATGAATTCGCTGACCAGATATTCGCGCAGGACCGGACCCAGCCAGGCGCGGCCGTCCCCCCGACGCGAAAAGGGTGTCGGCCCTGCTCCCTTCAGCTGGATGTCGAAGCGCGCGCCGTCGGGGGCCACGATCTCGCCCAGCAATACTGCGCGGCCGTCGCCAAGCTGCGGAGAGAAGCCGCCGAACTGGTGCCCGGCATAGGCCTGGGCGATCGGCTCGGCACCTTGGGGCAAGACGTTTCCCGACAGCATCTGCAATCCTTCAGGCCCGGCCAGCCAGTCGGCATCAAGGCCAAGGCGGCTTGCGAGTGGCAGGTTCAGCGCGATCAGTGCCGGGTCGCGCACGGGGGTGGGCGCGGTCCGGGTGAAGAATCCTTCGGGCAGTCGGGCATAGCTGTTGTCGAAGTGGATCATCTCGACCCTCCTTTCGACCTTATCTAGCCTTCATTGCAGAAATGTTAAGGGCGCAGGCACGCGCTCTAGTGCGAGATGCTGCCGGAAAACAGGTTCACCACGATCACACCGGCAATGATCAGCCCAAGCCCGATCATCGCCGCCACGTCCAGCCGCTGGCCAAAGACGAAAAGCCCGATCAGCGAGACAAGGACGATGCCCAGCCCGCTCCAGATTGCATAGGCGATGCCAAGGGGCATGGCGCGCAGTGCGTGGGACAGGAAGTAGAACGATCCCGCATAGCAAAGCCCCATCATCAGGGTCGGGACCAGTCGCGTAAACTGCTCGCTGCGTTGCAGGAAGGTGGTTCCGGTGACTTCCAGAACGATCGCGACGATCAGGGTGGCATAGGTCAGGATCGGCATCTTGTCTCTCCACGGGCGCTCGGGCGATCTAGCCCAAGCCTGCCGGGAATGTCACGCTGCCCTTGAACCGGATACGCGATATGCGTATCCCAGTGTTTTGCCGCTGTAAGGATGCTGTCGTGAAGTTCCTCGATCTCGCCAAGGTCTATGTCCGCTCGGGTGGCGGAGGCGCGGGATGCGTGTCCTTCCGTCGCGAGAAATTCATCGAATATGGTGGCCCCGATGGCGGCGACGGTGGCCGCGGTGGCGATGTCTGGGCCGAAGCGGTCGAAGGGTTGAATACCCTGATCGACTTCCGCTTCCAGCAGCATTTCTTCGCCAAGTCCGGCCAGCACGGCATGGGGTCGCAGCGCACGGGCGCTTCGGGCGATGACGTCGTGCTGCGCGTTCCCGTCGGGACCGAGATCCTGGACGAGGATCAGGAAACCATCATCTGCGACCTGACCGATCCCGGCCAGCGCGTTCTTCTGGCCAAGGGCGGCAATGGCGGTTTCGGCAACCTGCATTTCAAAAGTTCGACCAACCGCGCGCCCCGCAATGCCAATCCGGGCCTGGCTGGAGTTGAACGGACGCTGTGGCTGCGCCTGAAGCTGATCGCCGATGCCGGGCTTCTGGGTCTGCCGAATGCCGGCAAGTCGACCTTCCTGTCGGCCGTGTCGAATGCCCGCCCGAAGATCGCCGATTATCCCTTCACCACGCTTCACCCGAACCTGGGCGTCGTCGGCATCGATGCGCATGAATTCGTCATGGCTGACATTCCCGGCCTGATCGAGGGCGCGTCCGAAGGTCGCGGCCTAGGCGACCAGTTTCTGGGTCATGTCGAACGCTCGCGTGTGCTTCTGCATCTGATCGACGGAACGTCCGAGGACGTGGCCGGCGATGCGCGCACCATCCTGGCCGAGCTTGCAGCCTATTCTCCGGCGCTGGCCGAGAAACCGCGCGTCACGGTTCTGAACAAGATCGACGCCCTTGACCCCGAGATGATCGAGGAACGCCGCGCCGCGCTTGAGGCCGAGATCGGCGGGCCAGTCCATCTGATGTCGGGCGTCTCGCGCGAAGGGGTGGCGACGGTACTGCGCGCGCTCTGGTCCGAAATCGCACCCTCGCGCAAGCCGTTGCGTCAGGAAGACAGTGGGTCGTGGCAGCCGTGATACCGGAACTGGGCCGCGCGCAGCGGCTGGTGGTCAAGATCGGTTCGGCCCTGCTGGTGGGCGCTGACGGTCTGCGCGGCGAATGGCTGCGTGCGCTTTGCGATGACGTGGCACAGGCGCGGCGACGGGGGACGGATATTGTTCTCGTCTCGTCGGGGGCCATCGCGCTTGGCCGCCAGGTCCTGGGTCTTCCGGCAGGGCCGCTGCGGGTCGAGCAGTCGCAGGCAGCCGCCGCGGTCGGCCAGATCCGTCTGGCTCGCGCCTATGAAGAGGCTCTGGTGCCCCATGGCGTCACCACGGCGCAACTGCTGGTTACGCTGGACGACACAACCGATCGCCGCCGCTATCTGAACAGCCGCGCGACCATGCAGACGCTGCTGGGCCTTGGTGTCGTTCCGATCGTGAACGAAAATGACACCGTCGCCACGGACGAGATCCGCTATGGAGACAACGATCGTCTTGCCGCGCAGATCGCCGTGACATGCGGCGCCGACCAGCTGCTTCTGCTGTCGGATGTGGACGGGCTTTACACCGCCAATCCCAAGACCGATCCCACGGCCCGCCATCTGCCGGTGGTCGACCAGATCACGCCCGAGATCGAGGCCATGGGCGGCGACCCGATATCGGGTCTTAGCAAGGGCGGGATGAAGACGAAGCTGATGGCCGCCCGCACCGCGGTCGCCGGGGGCTGTGCAATGGCAATTGCCGAAGGCTCGGTCCTGCATCCCCTGCGCAATGTCGCCGAGGGTGCGCGCGTGACCTGGTTCCTGCCCGACTCGGATCCGCATGCAGCGCGTAAACGCTGGATCGCGGCGATGAAGCCCAAGGGTGAGATCGTGGTCGATGCAGGCGCGGCCGTGGCTTTGTCGAACGGCAAGTCGCTGCTCCCGGCGGGAGTCAGCGCGGTCTCGGGACGCTTCGGACGGGGCGATCCGGTCTCGGTCCTCGACAGCCGCGGGGCGCGGCTCGCGGCCGGGCTTGTGCGCTATTCCTCGACCGAAGCCCGCGCCATCGCCGGCCATCGCAGCGACGAGATCGAATCGATCCTGGGCTATCCGGGCCGCGCGGCGCTGATCCATCGCGATGACATGGTGATCTAGGGCCCAGGACGGCTTGCTCCACGAATGTGTTCAGCCTTGCATGGGTATTTTAGAAACAGTGAAGAACGGGCGCGATGAGCGATATTCACCGTTTTCCAAATACCCATGCAGGGCTTCCATCCGCGGGGCGGCTAGTCGACTGGACTGGCCTTTACCACTGCGCGGTGCTGTTGGCCCAACCTGCGGATTTGTGAGAATTGCGCCGCGTTCGGCGCGGGGGCGGGCAGGGCCAGGACGGCTTCGCGCAGCATCTGGATGCCGTCCTCACTGCGGGCGGGCAGGGTCGAGGCCGGGATCGGCGGGCCGATGGTCACACGATAGGGCTGGGAGGTCTTGTTCAACACCTCGTTGAACAGCGTGACATCGCGCAGTGTCGCGTGAAGCAGATCCAGCAGATAGAACAGCGTCGAGTTCCGCGCCCGGATCTGTAGCGGGATTACCGGCACGTCGAACTTCTTTGCGATCATTGCGGCGCTGGCCATCCACGGGCGTTCGTGCAGTGTCAGGCCGCGACGCTTGGCCAGCCGTCCCGAGGGAAAGATCAGCCCGATCCGACCTCGCTCAAGCGCCTTGCGCGTGTAATCCATTGTCGCGCGCGTCTTGGCATGGCTGCGCTTTTCGACCCGCCATTCGACCGGGGCGATCAGGCTGCCGCATTGTGGAAGAACCCGCATGATGTCGTGATTGGCATAGATGAACAGGTCATCACGCACCGCCGAGACGACTGCGTTCAGCACGATCCCGTCCGCAATTCCCGTCGGGTGGTTCGACACGATCAGCGCCGGGCCCGTGGCCGGAATATGCTCCAGCCCCTCGACTTTCAGGTCCCGGATGATGAGCTGCGCAAGGCGACGCATGATCTCATCCGTGGGCAGGTCGCGGAATTCTGCGCCAAGCTCGACGGTGCGGTCATAGCGCAGAAGCCACATCAGCCCCCGCCGGGCGAAGTCATGGTGCCAACGTGTTGAAAACAGCCAAGGTGCCCGCTCGTGGATCAGCGGATCAAGGCGTTGTTTCATGTCCTCGCGGGCATCCATGCTGGCAGTATTGCCGTGGCCGGCGGTGGCTGCAAGGGCCGTTCACACCACTTCAGGCTGCGCCGGCAAGGATGCGCGTAACCATCTCGGATGTGTTGCGCGAAAGCCCCGGCATGGCCGCGATGCGCCGAAGCGCCGCACGTGCCTTGTCCTGCCGTCCGGTGTCATAGCGCGAGATGGTTTCGAATGCCGAGCACATTCGTGCCGTGGTCTGTGGGTTGACCGGATCAAGCTTCATCAACCAGTCGGCCAGGAAATCGTAACCCGAGCCGTCGGCTGCGTGGAAACCCGCATGGTTTGCCGTCAGGCCCGAAATCAGCGCGCGGAAGCGGTTGGGGTTCTTCCAGTCGAAATCCGGGCGGGCGGCCAATGCGCGCGCGCGGGCGACCGCCTTTTCGGGCGCGGCACGCAAAGGCTGAACCATGAACCACTTGTCCATCACCAGCCGGTTGTCACGAAATTCGGCTGCAAACCGCGCCAGCGCGTCGGCGTCGCGGTCAAGCGCGATCAGCTGTTCCAACGCGCCCTGCCGTTCGGTCATGTTCCCGGCATCGGCGAACAGGGTGTCGGCCCGGTTGCCGTCATCGAGGCGACCAAGATAACCAAGGCAGGCCAGCCGCAGGCTGCGCCGTGCCGATCCGTCCGCGTCCGGGCGATAGGGCCCTTGAGGGGCCATCGCGTCGAACAGCCGGGTCAGCGCAACTTCATGCGCCTCGGCAATGTCTTGGACAAGACCGCGACGGGCGGCATGGATCGCATCGGGATCCGGGACCGCACCCGAGGCCGCGATCGTGGTCGCGATTTCCTCTTCCCCCGGCAGAGACAGGCAAAGCGCGGCAAAGGCCGGGTCGGCTTCCGCATCGTCAAGAAGACCGCCAAGTGCGCGGATCAGCGCCTCGCCGACTGCCTTGCCACGGGTGCGGTCGATCAGGGCGTCCAGCGCCAGGTCATGGCCCGCCTGCCAGCGCGCGCAGGGGTCGGTGTCATGGGCCAGAAGCAGGGCCTGTTCGTCTGCGGTCATCTCGCGCGCCACCGTCACCGGGGCAGAGAAGCCGCGCAGCAGCGAGACGACCGGGCGCGCACCCAGCCCTTCGAACGCGAAGCTCTGCCGCTCCTCGGTCATCTCCAGCACCGTGGTCGGCAGTACTTCGTCCCCATTCGGGCCGATCAGGCCAAGGGCGATCGGGATGACGCGGGCGGGCTTTTCGGCCTGACCCGGCGTCGGTGCGGTATGCTGGCGGAAATTCAGCACCAGCTTGCCGTTGGCCCATTCCTCGGTCAGGGACAGGCGCGGCGTGCCAGCATCGGTGTACCAACGCTTGAATTGCACAAGATCGCGGCCGGTCGCGTCCTGAAACACTGCGATCCAGTCCTCGATCGTGCAGGCCTGCCCGTCATGGCGGTCGAAATACAGGTCCAGCGCCTTGCGATAACCTTCGTCGCCGACCAGGCGCTTGAGCATTCCGATGACCTCGGCGCCCTTTTCATAGACGGTCGCCGTATAGAAGTTGTTGATTTCCTGATAGTGATCGGGGCGCGGCGGATGGGACAGCGGGCCCGCATCCTCGCGGAACTGACGCGCGCGCAGGGTCTGGACATCGTGGATGCGCTTGACCGCGGCCGAGCGCATGTCGCTGGTGAACTGCTGGTCGCGGAAGACCGTGAGCCCCTCTTTCAGGCAAAGCTGGAACCAATCGCGGCAGGTGATGCGGTTGCCGGTCCAGTTGTGGAAATACTCGTGACCGATCACCCCCTCGATGCGTTCGTAATCGCCATCGGTCGCGGTTTCGGCAGTGGCCAGAACCAGCTTCGAGTTGAAGATGTTCAGCCCCTTGTTTTCCATCGCGCCCATGTTGAAATCATCGACGGCGACGATGTTGAACACGTCCAGATCGTATTCGCGGCCATAGGCCTCTTCTTCCCATTTCATCGACCGGATCAGAGATTCCATCGCATAGCCTGCGCGCGGCTCGTCGCCGGGACGAACCCAGACGTTCAGCGCGACCTTGCGGCCGGAGGCGGTGGTGAAGCTGTCGGGAATGGCCCGCAGGTCGCCCGCGACCAGCGCGAACAGATAAGCGGGCTTCGGCCAGGGATCGTGCCACGAGGCATGACCCGGCGCGGTGTTGACGGGATTGCCGTTCGACAGCAGCACGGGCTTGTCGGAGTGGATCTCGACCCGGAAGGGTGCCATCACGTCGGGACGGTCGGGATACCAGGTGATGTGGCGGAAGCCCTCGGCCTCGCATTGGGTGCAGAACATGCCGCCCGACAGATACAGGCCCTCCAGCGCAGTATTCGCCTCGGGATCGATCTGAACCTCGGCTTCGAAGGTGAAGCTGTCGGGCAGTTGGTCGGCGGGAATGATCAGCTTTTCCTGGTCAGCACGGATCAGGGTGGGGTCGACGGGGCGCCCGTCAATGGTCATGGACAGCGTTTTCAGCCCAGCCCCGTCAAGGACGAGGTCGCCGGGTCCGATGCGGCGGAAATCGATCGCCGAACGCACCCGCGTGGTGCGGGCCGCTAGCGTAAAGTCCAGCCGGGTTTCGGCAATCGCGAAAGGATAGGGGCGCCAATCGGCGAGATATTGTGTGGCGGTCATGACGAACCCCTTCAAAAAACTTTCGCAATGCGCGGAACTCGCGTGGAAACAGATTGTTAATCGCGGGATAGGCGGGTCGCAAGCCGGCCGGGGCGTTATGTGGCGCGACCCCATCCGGGCGATCCATCGCAACCTTGTGCTGAGGAGAGCCAAGATGGCCAATTACGACCCGAACGATCCGAACCGGACCGATCCCGTCGAGCCGACACGTCCTGTTCAGACGAACCAGACCTATGTCGAGCCCGTCGAGCGCCGTGCCTCGCCCCTGCCGCTGATCATCGGTATCCTGCTGGCGCTGGCGATTGCCTATTTCGTGGTCCAGTATTTCATGACCGGTAACGAGGTCACAACCGGCGATGAGCCGGCTGCGACCACCACCACTGCACCCGCCGAAACCACCACCGCGCCTGCAGATACGACCACCGCCCCGGCCGCGACGGCGCCTGCCGCCGATGCAGCGGCTGACAGCGCGGCGGATGCTGCGAGCAGTGCCGCCGATGCCGCGAACAGCGCCGCCGATGCGGCGGGCAATGCCGCGGACGCGGCAGGTGACGCCGCGAGCGATGCTGCCACCGCCGTCGACAACGCCGCCGATGCAGCGGGTGCCGCCGCAGGCGAGGCGGCCAGCGATGCCGCGAATGCCGCGGGCGAAGCCGCCACCGCGGCCGAGGAGGCCGCTTCGGATGCGGCGAATGCGGCTGGCGAGGCGGTCAAGGATGCGGGCCAGGCGGTCGACGACGCAATCACCGTCGAGCCGACCACGCCGGCACCGGCCACGACCGCGCCCTCGACGGGCACCACGACCACGACGCCGCCCGCCAACAACTGATCGAAGCTTGGGCAGTTGCGCCGCCGGTCGTTTCGCGACCGGCGGTTTTCATTTTTTCCGCAAGGATCATTCAACCGCACGGATAAGATCGGTCCGGTTGAAAGGTGGCGGGGTTTGGCATACCACCGTGCACCAAATGAGAATTGCGGTATTGAAGGAAGGAAAAGCGATGGCGCGCGTGGAAAAGGCCGGTTTGCGAGTGGACGAGGCACTGGCGACCTTCATCAACGAGCGCGCTCTGCCCGGCAGCGGTGTCGATCCGCGTGTCTTCTGGGAAGGGCTGTCGACGCTGCTTCATGAGTTCGGTCCGCGCAATCGCGCGCTTCTGGATCGCAGGGACGAGCTTCAATCGACGATCGACGCCTGGCACATCACCCGGCGTGGCGCGACGATTGATGCCGGCGAATACCGCGAGTTCCTGTCCGAGATCGGCTATCTTCAGCCCGAGGGCGAAGATTTCCAGATCGAGACCAAGGCCACCGATCCCGAATTCGCCTCGGTCGCGGGGCCGCAGCTGGTCGTTCCGATCACCAATGCCCGCTATGCCCTGAATGCCGCCAATGCGCGCTGGGGCAGCCTCTACGATGCGCTTTACGGCACCGACGCGATGGGCGACCTGCCGCAGGGCAGGGGCTATGACGCCCAGCGTGGTGGCCGCGTCATCGCCTGGGGCCGCAAGTTCCTGGACGAAGCCGTGCCGCTGGCCGAAGGATCGTGGGCCGATGTGGCATCGCTGACGGTATGCGATGGTGCACTTAAACCCGCGCTGCGCGACGCAGCGCAATTCGCCGGGTTCCGGGGTGATGCCGCGCAGCCTTCGGACGTGTTCCTGACCAATAACGGCCTGATGATCCGCATCACCCTGGATGCATCGACCCCGGTCGGTGGCCAGGACAAGGCAGGGATCTCTGACATCGTGCTGGAATCCGCGATCTCGGCGATCATGGATTGCGAGGACTCGGTCGCCTGCGTTGATGGCGAGGACAAGGCGGTCGCCTATGCCAACTGGCTGGGCCTGATGGACGGGACCTTGGCCGAAGAGGTTCAGAAGGGTGGCAAAAGCTTCACCCGGACACTGAACCCCGACGTGACCTTCACCGCGCCCGACGGGTCGAGCGTCAGCCACAAGGGCCGGGCCCTGATGCTGGTGCGCAATGTCGGCCACCTGATGACCACCCCAGCAGTGCTGGACCGCGATGGCAACGAGGTTTTCGAGGGGCTGCTGGACGCGATGGTGACCACGCTTTGCTCGCTGCGCGACCTGCAGAAGCAAGGGCCGAAGAACTCTGTCACCGGCTCGATCTATGTCGTGAAACCCAAGATGCACGGCCCTGAAGAAGTGGCCTTCGCCAGCGAGATCTTCGATTTCGTCGAGGACACGCTGGGCTTGCCGCGCCACACCGTCAAGCTGGGCATCATGGACGAGGAACGTCGCACCAGCGCCAACCTCAAGGAATGCATCCGCGCCGCGAAGCATCGCGTTGCCTTTATCAATACCGGCTTCCTTGATCGGACCGGCGACGAATTCCACACCTCGATCGAGGCGGGCCCGATGCTCGCCAAGGGCGAGATGAAATCGCAGCCGTGGATTTCCTCGTATGAGGATCGCAACGTCGATATCGGTCTGGCCTGCGGTCTGGCCGGCAAGGCGCAGATCGGCAAGGGCATGTGGGCGATCCCGGACAAGATGGCCGAGATGCTGAAGCAGAAGATCGCCCATCCGAAGGCGGGCGCGAATACTGCTTGGGTGCCCAGCCCGACCGCCGCGACGCTGCACGCGACCCACTATCATCAGGTCGACGTCCACGCCCGTCAGGCCGAGATCGCCGCGATGAAGCGTCCCGCGCGCCTTGACGACCTGCTGACCATCCCGCTGGCTGGCGGCCGCAACTACAGCGACGAAGAAATCGCCCGTGAAGTCGCGAACAATTGCCAGGGCATCCTGGGCTATGTCGTGCGCTGGGTCGATCAGGGCGTCGGCTGCTCGAAGGTGCCGGACATCAACGATGTCGGGCTGATGGAAGACCGTGCGACGCTGCGCATCTCGGCACAGTCGCTGGCGAACTGGCTGCACCACGGCGTTGTCAGCCAGCAACTGGTGATGGACACGATGCGCAAGATGGCGATCGTCGTCGACCGCCAGAACGAAGGTGACGAGAACTATCTGCCGATGGCACCCGGTTATGACGGAATCGCCTTCCAGGCGGCCTGCGATCTGGTTTTCCTTGGTCGTGTGCAACCTTCGGGCTATACCGAACCGGTGCTTCATGCCCGCCGACTTCAGGCCAAGGCCGACCGCGCCGCCTGATCCCAGAAGGGCATATCCCGATGAAAACACCCGGCTTCGCTGCATGCGAGGCCGGGTTTTTTCGTGTCAAGTCCCCGCCTCCCGGCAGTATTCCGGCGTATGACCCTACGTCCTTTTTCCCAATTGCATCCGACCTCGCGCCCTTGTGAAAGAATATTTCACGATGCTATGCAAACGGCTGGGACGCTAACAGGGGAGATGCTCTCGTGAAGATCGGCGCTTTGAAGGAGAGTTACGAGGGGGAGGCGCGGGTTGCGATCACTCCATCCTCGGCGGCTCATCTGAGGAAACTGGGGCACGAGGTCTTCGTCGAGACAGGGGCTGGCGCGCGGGCGGGCTTTACCGACGGGGCCTATCAGGCGGCGGGGATCACGGTCGAGCCGACCGCTTCGGCACTGATCAACGACGTCGACGTGGTGGTCAAGGTGCGCCCGCCAAGCGAGGCCGAGGTCAAGGCGATGCGCCGCGGCCAGACGCTGATCTCGCATTTCTACCCCTCGCAGAACGCCGACCTTCTGGAAAGCGTGCGCGAGCAGGGCCTGACCGCCATTGCCATGGACATGGTGCCGCGGATCAGCCGGGCGCAAAAGATGGACGCCCTGTCTTCGATGGCGAATATCGCGGGCTATCGCGCCGTGATCGAGGCTGCGAACAATTTCGGCCGCTTCTTCACCGGGCAGGTCACGGCGGCGGGCAAGGTCCCGCCGGCCAAGGTGCTGATCGTCGGGGCAGGGGTCGCGGGTCTGGCTGCGATCGGCGCGGCAACCAGCCTTGGCGCGCAGGTCTATGCCTTCGACGTGCGCCCTGAGGTGGCCGAGCAGATCGAGTCGATGGGCGCGGAATTCGTCTATCTCGACTTCAAGGAACAGCAGACCGACGGTGCCGCGACGGGCGGCTATGCCGCGCCCTCCAGCCCCGAGTTCCGGGAAAAGCAGCTTGAGAAGTTCCGCCAGCTTGCGCCCGACATGGACATCGTCATCACCACGGCGCTTATTCCGGGGCGCGATGCCCCCAAGCTGTGGACCAAGGACATGGTCGCGGCGATGAAGCCCGGCTCGGTCATCGTCGACCTTGCGGCCGAACGCGGCGGCAACTGCGAACTGACCGTTCCGGACGAGCGTTTCGTGACCGAAAACGGCGTGGTCATCATCGGCTATACCGATTTTCCGTCGCGCATGGCGGCCCAGGCGTCCGAGCTTTACGGCAACAACATTCGCCACATGCTGGCCGACCTGACCCCCGGCAAGGACGGTCAGCTGGTCCAGAACATGGAGGATGACGTGATCCGGGGCGCGACCGTCGCCCATGACGGCGACGTGACCTGGCCGCCGCCACCGCCCAAGGTGGCCGCCATCGCGGCGCAGAAGCCCAAGGAAAAGGCCAAGGAGCTGACGCCCGAGGAACGCCGGGCCCAGGAAACTGCCGCCTTCAAGGCGCAGACCCGTTCCCAGGTGACGCTGCTTGGCGCGGGCGCGGTGCTGATGCTGCTGGTCGGCAGCTTTGCCCCCGCCAGCTTCCTGTCGCATTTCATCGTCTTCGTCCTGGCCTGCTTCGTCGGCTTCCAGGTGATCTGGAATGTCAGCCACTCGCTGCACACGCCGCTGATGGCGATCACGAACGCGATCTCGTCGATCATCATCGTGGGCGCGCTTTTGCAGATCGGGTCGGGTTCCTGGCTGATCGTCATCCTGGCCGCGCTGTCGGTGCTGATGGCGGGGGTCAACATCTTCGGCGGCTTCCTGGTCACGCGCCGGATGCTTGCCATGTTCCAGAAGTCGTAAGGAGAGGGTGATGGAGTTCGGAATCACCACCGCCGCCTATGTGGTGGCCGCCGTCCTGTTCATCCTGTCGCTGGGCGGGCTTTCGGGACAGGAAAGCGCCAAGCGCGCGGTCTGGTACGGCATCGCCGCGATGGCGCTGGCCGTCGTCGCGACGCTGTTCGGGCCGGGTTATGGCAACTGGGGCATTTCCCTGGTGATGCTGGCGATTGGCGGAGCAATCGGCTGGGTTGTCGCCAAGCGCGTGCAGATGACCGAGATGCCGCAGCTGGTCGCAGCGATGCACAGCCTTGTCGGCCTTGCCGCGGTCCTGATCGGCTATAACGCCCAGTTCGAACTGGGCCGCGTCCTGCGCACCCGCGCCGCCGATGCCACGGCCGAGTTCCACGGCTTCGCCGCCGTGCTGGCGCACAAGAGCCCGGCTGAGATCGCGATGCTGAAGGTCGAGGTCGCGCTTGGCATCTTCATCGGTGCCGTAACCTTCACCGGCTCGATCGTGGCCTTCGGGAAGCTCGCGGGCAAGATCGACGGCAAGCCGAAGAAGCTGCCCGGCGGTCATGTCCTGAACGCAGGCGCGGCGCTGCTGTCGCTGCTGGCGATCGTGCTTTACTGCTCGACCGGCGCACCGGTCCTGTGGCTGCTGCTGATCACGCTGTTTGCCTTCTTCATCGGCTATCACCTGATCATGGGCATTGGCGGCGCGGACATGCCGGTCGTGGTGTCGATGCTGAACAGCTATTCGGGGTGGGCGGCCGCGGCCATCGGCTTCACGCTGGGCAATGACCTGCTGATCGTCGTGGGCGCGCTGGTCGGCTCGTCCGGTGCGATCCTGTCCTACATCATGTGCAAGGCGATGAACCGCAACTTTGTCAGCGTGATCCTGGGCGGCTTCGGCGGCACCACCGGCCCCGCGATGGAGATCGAGGGCGAACAGGTCGCCATCGACGCCGAAAGCGTGGCGGCTGCGCTGAACGACGCGGACGAGATCATCTTCGTCCCCGGCTATGGCATGGCGGTGGCACAGGCGCAGCAGTCGGTGTCGGAACTGACCCGCAAGCTGCGCGCGCGTGGCAAGAATGTCCGCTTCGCGATCCACCCCGTCGCCGGTCGCCTGCCGGGCCACATGAACGTCCTGCTGGCCGAGGCCAAGGTTCCCTATGACATCGTCCTGGAAATGGACGAGATCAACGAGGACTTCCCCTCGACCGACGTGGCTATCGTCATCGGCTCGAACGACATCGTGAACCCGGCCGCGCAAGAGGATCCGAACAGCCCCATCGCCGGGATGCCGGTGCTGGAGGTCTGGAAGGCCAAGCAGGTCTTCGTCAGCAAGCGCGGGCAGGGCACCGGCTATTCCGGTATCGAGAACCCTCTGTTCTACAAAGAGAATACGCGCATGTTCTATGGCGACGCGAAGAAGTCCATCGACCAGCTGCTGCCGATGATCGACTGACGCATGATCCGCTGGAAAGCATTAAGGCGGGCCCTTTTGGGCCCGCCTTGTTATTCCGTCGATGGGTGGTGGTGATCAAAGAGCCTGGAGCATGGATTTGATGACATCGGCGGGCAGCGCAGGATGCAGCGCCAGCTTGCGCGTGCGCTTTCCCCTGCGCGGGATAAGCAGGGCGCAGCGCGTCGCTACGGCCTGCGAACGTTCGATCGAACTTTCGACGATGGCGCCGGCACGCCATTTCGATTTGGGACCGAAACGCAGAACAGACTCGATCAGGCCGGGCACATAGCCCCGCGTATCTTCAGAATCGATAAGACCATCATGGATAACGGGGGGCAAATGCATGTCTTCCAGCGCAGTACTTGGTAACCTGACATCCAGTTAACGCTTTGCCCGCAGGATTCATATCTGACCTTTTGAACAGGTCTTCCATACAGGTTCCGGCCGTCATGCGCGCGCGCTCGACCGGGGCGAGACGCGCGGCAGTTTTCAGTCCCGTTCAGGGTGTAATCAGGATCGGCGTTCCGTCGCGGACCATCGCATAGACGTCCTCGACCTCTTCATCGCGGACGGCGATGCAGCCCGCTGTCCAGTCGTGGCGAACCTGCGACAGGGCGCGGCCTTCGGGGCCCTGGCCATGGATGAAGATGTCTCCGCCAGCGCGCATTCCCAGGCTTTGGGCATAGGCCGTGTCTGCCGGGTTGGGATAGGACACCCCGACCGACAGGTGATAGCGGCTGTCGGGATTGCGCCGGTCGATGAAATACATCCCCTCGGGCGTCTTGCCGTCGCCTTCGAACTGCTTGTGCCCGATCGGTTCGTTGCCCAGCCCGATGTCATAGACCTTCAGCGCGCGGTTGCCGCTCAGCAGGTACATCTTGCGCTCGCTTTTCTGGACAAGCACCTCGGTCACCGGCGGACCGTTGTAGCGCTTGAACTTGCTGGGCGCGCAGGCGGCCAGTCCAAGGACCAGCCCGATCAGGATCACTCTGGAGAACCAGCGTTGCATTTCTGTCCCCGTGGCGTTGTTTTGCTGTATTTTGCCTGTATGGTGCCCACTCGGCAATGAAAAGCGCGATCACGAAATCATGAAGCGCGCGCCATGGATCGGGCGGAGGGCTTTTCCCTTGCGGGGGCACATGCGCCTGCTAATCATGCGGGGCATGAGGGACGATGCCGAACATCCGCTGCGCTATGCGCTGGTCAATGAACTTCACGCCCGGCCGTCGCCGCGGCTGGAGGCCCCCTGCACCGCGGTCTTTGTCGCGATCAAGGAACCGCATGACGCGGCGAACCGCGACCGCGATCGCGACGTCGCCCACCTGGCTGAACTTTGTCGCCGCCACGGCGCGCCAAGCCCCGACCCCAAGGCCGGCCACTATGCCGCGCAGCTGGGCCGGCGGAAGCTTCGCTGGGAAAGCCACACCGAATTCGTGACCTATACCGCCTTCGCGCGTGGCCTTCCGATCCGTCCATTCGACCATTCGGCGGGCGAGATCTTTCCCGAGGACTGGCAGGCCGCGGCTCCGGGCAAACGGGTGGCGGCGGTCATGATCCAGGTCGATTTCCTGCCGGACGATCCCGCCGAAATCCTGCCGCGTCTGGGTGAATGGTTCGCGGCCGACAGCCTCGCCTCGGTCTGGGTGCTTGAGGAATCGGCGGTCGTCGCGGGGGATTTCCGTATCGATCCGGCGGGCTGGATGCGCTTTGCCGTCTTCGTCAAGCCGGGGACGGGCAGCGGGCGCATCGGGCGCATCGTCCAGCGCCTGCTGGAACTGGAGACGTATCGCTCGATGTCGATGCTGGGTCTTGGCCGCGCGCGCGAACTGTCGGAAAAACTGAACGCGCTCGACCCGCAGCTGAGCGATATCGTGCAGGGGATGGACGATTCTCGTCCGCCCGAGGCAGTGCTGCAGGACCTGCTGTCGGTTTCGACCCGGCTGGAGACCGCGGCGACGCAGCACAGTTTCCGCTTTGGCGCGACCGCAGCCTATGAGGCGATCGTCATGGACCGCGTGGCCGCCCTGCGCGAGACGCGTTTCCTGGGCGGGCAGATGCTGACCGAATTCATGGCCCGCCGCTATGCCCCCGCCATGCGGACCGTGAAATCGGCCGAGCAGCGGCTTGGTGCCCTGCTGGACCGGACCGAGCGCGCGGGCGAGCTTTTGCGCACCCGCGTCGATGTCTGGCGGGGCGCCCAGAACCAGGAAATCATGGAGCGGATGGACCGGCGTGCCGACCTGCAGCTTCGCCTGCAGCACACGGTCGAGGGGCTGTCGGTCGTCGCCATCAGCTATTACGCGGTCGGGTTGCTGGGCTATGCGCTGTATCCGCTGGCCCACGCGCTGGATCTGGACAAGGCCGTGCTGATCGCCGGGCTAACGCCGCTGGCGGTGCTGTCGGTCTGGTTCGGGATGCGGCGGATTCGCGCAAGGCTGCATGACGGGCACTGATCCGGGCTTTACCGCCCGCGCCCGCGGCCCCATAACCCCCGCGCCAATCCTGTGGAGAAGACCCGTGCGACTTTCGCTTTGCCTTCTGGCCATCCTGACGCTTTCCGCCTGCAACGTCCCTCTGATTCCGGTGATCTGATGACCAAGACCCTGACCATGCACGGGCTTGCCCATTGCTCGACCTGCCAGAAGGCCATTGCCGAGCTTGAGGCAGCGGGTTGGACCGTCAGCTTCCGCGATGTCAGCAAGGCCCCCCTGACCGAGGCCGAGTGGCAAGGGATGATCGCTGATTTCGGCGAGAAGCTGGTCAACCGCGCCAGCCTGACCTGGCGCGGCATGTCCGAGGCCGAGCGCGCCGGAACGCCCCTTGCCATGCTGTCAGCGAAGCCCTCGCTGATGAAACGTCCCGCGATCTCGCAGGGTGAGTTGCGGCTGCTGGGCTGGACAGCCAACGTCAAGCGCGCGCTTGGCGTCGCGGCCTAAGGGTCGCAGACCGCGTCCTTTGACCACGGCGGCCATTTTCGCCCTGAAAGCTGGCCCAAGAGACAGGTGGCCGCCCGCCGAAACACCGCCTGCTACACGGGACGGACGTGATAAAATCCGTCGCGTTCCGTTCAGGGTGGTAATGAATGCGTGGTTTCCTTTTTGTTGTTGGCCCGCTGGCGCTTGGGGTTCTGTCCGCCGCCAACCCCGCCGCGGCCGCGCCCAGCGTCGAGCGCGGCGAATATCTGGTCCAGGGCCCCGCGGGCTGTGGCAATTGCCACACCCCCATCGGGCCGCAGGGGTTCGACACCAGCCATGACCTGTCCGGTCGGCTGGTCGACAAGAATCCGGCCTTCACCGCCATCGCGCCGAACATCACCCCCGCTGGCCGCGTTGCAGGGTGGAGCGATGCCGAGCTGTCCCGCGCCATCCGCGAAGGCATCCGTCCCGATGGCAGCCTGATCGGCCCGCCGATGCCCTTCACCATGTATCGCGGGCTGGGGGACGAGGATCTGGCGTCGATCGTGATGTATCTGCGTACAGTTCCGGCGGTCGAGAACGATCCCGGCAAGTCGGAATACAAGATCCCTCTGCCTCCGGCCTATGGCCCGCCCGTGGCCAGCAACACGCCACCGGCGCGTGGCGTTACCGCGGAGTATGGCGCCTATCTGGCAGGGCCGATTTCCCACTGCATGGAATGCCATACCCCGATGGGGCCCGAAGGCCCGCTGGTCGGCACACGCTTGGGCGCAGGCGGGTTCGAATTCGTCGGGCCCTGGGGCGTCTCGGTCGCGGCGAACCTGACAAGCGGACCGGACGGGTTGCAGGATTACAGCGATGACGAGGTGAAGGTGATGATCACCCAGGGGCGCAGGCCCGACGGCAGCCCCATGCATCCGCCGATGCCCTATGGCTATCTGGCGAAGATGACACCCGACGATCTGGATGCGATCCTGCTTTACCTGCGCGGCCTGCCGGCGCTTCCCGATCGCGAGTGATGGAAGCAGGGGGGCTTTCCGCCCCCCATCTCCTGCGGAGATTCCCCCGAGGGTATTTTGAAACGGTGAACGCGGCCTAGTTCAACGCCTTGTCGGTGATGTCGTGGGTCCACGCACCCTCGGGTGCTTTCGAGATCACCGGGTCCGAGCCGCCCGACAGCAGCGTGTCGACCGTGCGCTTGTAGTCCGCCTCGTCCAGCGCGCCGTTCGATCCAGCGGTCAGCTTCGCGATTTCAGAGGCCATGCGCGTCTGATGTTCAAGCGTCTGGGCGCCGGTTTCGTCGTTTTCCAGCACGATTTCGGCGGCTTCGTCAGGATGCTCTTCGGCATATTTCCAGCCTTTCATGCTGGCGCGGACAAAGCGGACAAGTTTGTCCTGCATCGCCGGATCGGCCAGCTTTTCCTGCAGGACGTAAAGCCCGTCTTCCAGCGTGGCGACGCCCTGATCCTCGTATTTGAAGGTCACCAGATCCTCGGGCTTCAGCCCTGCGTCGATCACCTGCCCATATTCGTTATAGGTCATGGTGCTGATGCAGGCCGCCTGTTTCTGCAGCAGCGGATCGACGTTGAAGCCCTGCTTCAGCACGGTGACACCGTCCGCGCCGCCATTCGTCGAAAGACCCAGGTGGTTCATCCAGCTGAGGAACGGGTATTCGTTCCCCGAGAACCAGACGCCCAGCGTCTTGCCCTTGAAGTCGGTCTTGGGGTCGACGATGCCGGTTTCCTTCAGGCAGGTCAGCATCATCCCGGATTTCTTGAAGGGTTGCGCGATGTTGACGATGGGAAGGCCCTTTTCGCGCGCGGCCAGTGCCGCCGGCATCCATTCGACGGTCACATCGGCCCCGCCGCCCGCCAGCACCTGAACCGGCGCGATGTCGGGGCCGCCGGCCTTGATGGTGACGTTCAACCCCTCTTCATCGTAGAAGCCCTTGTCCTTGGCGACGTAATAGCCGCCGAACTGGGCCTGCGTCACCCATTTCAATTGCAGCGTCAGATCGTCCGCCGCCGAGGCGCCGCCCGCCATCAGCGCCAGCACGCTTGCCGAGATCAGGCCCGTCGGGATCAGGCCCGCCGACATCAGGAATGCCTTCATCACTTTCTCCACTGTTGGTGGGGCATTGGCCCCGGCTTATTGGCGCTGCGAGGGGTGCCAGAAGGTCACCCGTTTCTCGACCAGCGCGACAATTCCATAGAAGACGGTCCCGGCGAGTGCCGCCACCAGAATCTCGGCCCAGACCAGCGCCATGTTGAGCTGGCCGACGGCGGTCGAGATCCGGAACCCCATGCCCCGCGTCGGGCTGCCGAAGAATTCGGCCACGATGGCGCCAATCAGGGCAAGAGTGGTCGTGATCTTCAGCCCATTAAACAGGAACGGCATGGCGGCAGGCAGACGCAGCTTGACCAAGGCCTGGGAATAGCGCGCGCCCCAGGTCGCAATCTGGTCACGGGCGAGTGCGTCGGTCGCCTTCAGTCCCGCCACCATGTTGACGAGGATCGGGAAGAAGACCATGACCACGACCACCGCCGCCTTGGACTGCCAGTCAAAGCCGAACCACATGACAAGGATCGGCGCGATTCCGACGATGGGAAGCGCGGCGACGAAGTTCCCGATGGGCAGCAGCCCGCGCTGCAGGAAGGGAGAGCGGTCGATCACGATGGCCACAGCCACCGCCAGCGCCGCCCCGATCAGCCAGCCCGAAAGCGCCCCTTTCAGGATCGTCTGCACGAAATCGCCCCAAAGCAACGGCAGGTTCCCGATGAAGGCCGACCAGATGCGGCTGGGCGGTGGCAGGATGACGGCCGGAATGGCGAAGATCCGGCAGGCCATTTCCCACAGCGCCAGCAGGGTCGCGCCAAAGATCAGCGGGATGGCCGTGCGAGTGATCGGGTTGCCATAATGTGCGAGCCAGACATTCACCGTCCACCCTGCCAGCCAGACCAGGATCAGGGGGGCAAGAGACGGTGCCACCAGCGCCGCCGCCACCAGCGCCCCGACGGCCCAGGCCAAGAATTTCAGCGTTCCCAACATCCTTTTGGTCGGCTCGCCCCAGATGTGCGTCATCGTGCCAGCCCCATTCGCCTCAGCGTCACCCGCTCAATTGCGCCGATGATGGCGATCAGCCCTGCGGCCAGCGCCGCAGCGGCGAAAAGCGCGGCCCAGATCTGCACGGTCTGGCCATAATAGCTGCCCGAAAGCAGCCTGGCGCCCAGTCCCGCCGTTGCCCCTGCGGGCAATTCGCCCACGATGGTCCCGACCAGCGCCGCCGCCACCGCGACCTTCAGGCTGGCAAAAAGATAAGGCAATGCGGAAGGCAGGCGAAGCCGCCAGAAAACTTGCGCTTGGGACGCATTCCAGGATCGCATCAGGTCCATCTGCATGGCGTCCGGTGTTCTCAGCCCCTTTACCATGCCGACCAGCACAGGGAAAAAGGACAGCCAGGCCGAGATCATTGCCTTTGGTACCAGCCCTGTGATCCCGGCGCTGGCAAAGACCACGATCACCATCGGCGCGATCGCAAGGATTGGCACGGTCTGGCTGGCGATGGCCCAGGGCATCACCGACAGGTCGATGACGCGGCTGTGCACGATCCCCACCGCCAGCAGGATCCCGGCCAGCGAGCCGACGGCAAACCCCGCCAATGTCGCCGACAGCGTGATCCACCCATGCCAGACCAGGCTGCGTTTCGAGGTGATCTTTTGCCCCGCGACACCATCCCACAATCCCTTCGCGACCTGATGGGGCGCGGGCAGGACCGGCCGCTCTTGCGTCATTGTGTCCCGCAGCAGGGCGGGCAGCGTCAGGGTGGTCCCGGACCGGTTGGCCTGATCCCGCGCCCAAGGCGCATTCAGGACCACGGCCGCGGCATACCACGCCAGGATGATGGCGGTGATGACCGTCAGGACGGGCAGGGCGCGTTTCATGACAGCCACCGCCGGGGCTGGCTTTCCTTTCGGGACCCATGCCGGAGCCAGCCTGATAAGGGAGACGGCTCAGTCATAGCTGTGCCCTTCCCGCAGCCCTTCGCGCACCTCTTGCGCGATGCGGATGAATTCCGGGGTGTCGCGGATCTCCAGCGGGCGATCGCGTGGCAGGGGGCTGTCGATCACCCGCGTGATCCGGCCAGGACGCGGCGACATGACCACGATCCGGGTCGACAGATAGACCGCCTCGGGGATTGAATGGGTGACGAAGCCGATGGTCTTTCCGGTCTTGCGCCAAAGCTCCAGCAGAGCCTCGTTCAGGCGGTCGCGCACGATCTCGTCCAAGGCGCCGAAAGGCTCGTCCATCAGCAGGATATCGGCGTCAAAAGCCAACGCTCGCGCGATAGAGGCGCGCTGCTGCATCCCGCCGGACAGTTGCCAGGGGAACTTGCCTCCGAAGCCCGACAGTTCGACCAGATCCAGGACGCGGGCGATCCTTTCGACCCGGTCTGCCCTCGGGAACCCCATGATTTCAAGTGGAAGCGAGATGTTCCCCGAAATCGTCCGCCACGGATACAGTCCGGGCGCCTGGAAGACATAACCATAGGCGCGCGCACGTCTGGCATCGTCGGCGCCCATTCCATTGACGCTGATCTGCCCCGCGCTCGGCGTCTCCAGCGCCGCGATCGTGCGCAGGAAGGTTGTCTTGCCGCAGCCCGAAGGGCCGATGAAGCTGACGAACTCGCCCTTGCCGATGGTCAGGTCCACGTCCTTCAGGGCATGGACCGGACCGTCGGCGGTCTGGAAGGTCAGGCTGACGCCCTCTGCCGCGATCACGGACAAATCAGACCCCGCTTGCCGGAATGCCCGCGCGCAGGACCGGGCGGGGTGCAGTCAGTTCCTTCCAGGCAGAAAGCGCGCGGTTCACGGCGGGGCGCGGTTCACGCGCGACGAATTCGCCATGCCCCTCGTGGCTGTCGACCTTGCCTTCGGTCACCGCCACCACGCCGCGGGTCAGGGTGAAGCGGGGCAGGCCCTTAGCCCGGATCCCTTCGAAAACGTTGTAATCGATCGAGGATTGCTGGGTTCCCGCACTGATTGTCTTTTCCGCCTCGGGATCCCAGACCACAAGATCGGCATCCGAGCCGACCAGAACCGCACCCTTTTTGGGATACATGTTCAGGATCTTGGCGATATTGGTCGAGGTGACGGCGACGAATTCGTTTGGCGTCAGCCGACCGGTGCCGACCCCTTGCGTCCACAGGACCGGCATCCGGTCCTCCAGCCCGCCGGTGCCATTCGGGATTTTGGTGAAATCGCCGATGCCGGTGCGCTTCTGGGTCGTCGTAAAGGCGCAGTGATCGGTTGCGACGCAACTCAGGCTGCCCGATTGCAGCCCGGCCCACAGGCTGTCCTGATGCAGTTTGTTGCGGAATGGCGGGGACATGACGCGCCGTGCGGCATGATCCCAGTCCGGGTTGAAATACTCGCTTTCATCCAGAACCAGATGCTGGATCAGCGGCTCGCCCCAGACCCGCTTGCCGTGGGCGCGAGCGCGGCGGATCGCCTCGTGGCTGTCTTCGCACGAGGTATGGACGACGTAAAGCGGCACACCCGCCATGTCGGCGATCATGATGGCGCGGTTCGTGGCCTCGCCCTCGACCTGCGGCGGGCGGGAAAAGGCATGGCCCTCCGGCCCGGTATTACCCTCGGCCAGCAGGCGTGCGGACAGTTCGGCCACGACATCGCCATTCTCGGCATGGACCAGGGCGACGCCACCCAGATCGCCCACCCGGCGGAAGGACGCGAACATCTCGTCGTCATTCACCATCAGCGAGCCCTTGTAGGCCATGAAATGCTTGAAGCTGGTGATGCCGCGCTTCACCACCTCGTCCATCTCGTCAAAGACCTGCTCGCCCCACCAGGTGACGGCCATGTGATAGCTGTAATCGCAATGCGCGCGGCCGGACTTGTTGTCCCACATTTTCAGTGCGTCCATCAGCCCCTGACCGGGCGAGGGCAGGGCGAAATCCACGACCATGGTCGTCCCACCCGCCAGCGCAGCGCGAGTGCCGCTTTCGAAATCATCGGCCGAATAGGTGCCCATGAAGGGCATTTCCAGATGGGTGTGCGGATCGATTCCGCCCGGCATGACATAGCATCCGCTGGCATCCAGCACCGTGTCGCCGACCAGCCCCTCGCCTATGGCGGCGATGCGCCCCCCTTCGATCAGTACATCCGCCTTGTAGCTCAGATCCGCCGTGACGATGGTGCCGCCCCTGATGACCGTGCTCATCCCTCATCCCTTCATCGTTTCAGAAATACCCCGGGGGTGCGGGGGCAGCGCCCCTGCGGCGTCACGCGACGATCTCCGCCGTCTCCAGCACCGAATGCAGCAGCACGTCCGCACCCGCGCTGGCCCATTCCCGGCTGATATCCTCGGCCTCGTTATGGGACAGGCCGTCGACGCAGGGGCACATGATCATGACCGTGGGGGCAACCTTGTTGACCCAGCACGCGTCGTGCCCCGCGCCCGAGATGATGTCCATATGGCTATAACCCAGCCGCTCGGCCGAAAATCGGACGCGCCGGACCAGGGTTTCGTCGAAGGCCGGTGGATCGAACTGGCCGACGATCTCGGATGCGAATTCGCATCCCAGATCGGCGCAGATCGCCGGGGCCTTCGCGGTGAACTCCTTGACCATCTCCAGCAGGACAGGCAGCAGATGGCTTCGGAAATCGACCGTGAAAACAACCTTTTCCGGAATGATATTGCGGCTGTTTGGATAGACGTCGACATGCCCGATTGCACCGACCGCGTTGGGCTGGTGCTTCATTGCTATCTCGTGGACCAGTTCGGTCAGTTGCGCCAGGCCGCGACCGGCATTCCGGCGCATCCGCATGGGCGTTGACCCGGTGTGCTGGCCCTTTCCAGTCACCGTGCATTCGATCCAGCGCAGGCCCTGTCCGTGGGTGACGACCCCGATCTGGGTCGCTTCGGCCTCAAGGATCGGGCCCTGCTCGATATGGTATTCGAACATGGCGTGGATCTTGCGATCCCCCGGCGTCTCGTCGCCCTTCCAACCGATCCGGGCCAGCTCCTCGCCAAAGGTCTTGCCCTTGGCGTCATGGCGGGCATAGGCGTAATCCTGTTCGATGACCCCGGCGAACACGCCCGAAGCCAGCATGGCCGGAGCGAAACGGGTGCCTTCCTCGTTCGTCCAGTTTGTCACGACGATCGGCCGCCGTGTCCTGATTCCCAGATCCCGGATCGAGCGGATGACCTCGAGCCCCGCCAGAACGCCCAGAACGCCGTCATATTTGCCACCGGTCGGCTGGGTGTCCAGGTGACTGCCGACATAGACGGGGTCAAGATCCGGCTCGGCTCCTTCGTGGCGGAAGAACATGTTTCCCATCTGATCGACGGTCATTGCCATGCCCGCGTCTTCGCACCAATGCTGGAACAGGCGGCGCCCCTCGGCATCCTCGTCGGTCAGGGCTTGGCGGTTGTTGCCACCGGCAATGCCGGGGCCGATTTTCGCCATCTCCATCAGGCTGTCCCACAACCGGTCGGCATCGACCTTCATGTTGGCTGCGGGCATGACAGCGGTATCCGTTCCGCCAGGAGCAGTCGTCATCGCATTTCCTTCCTGTCTGGCCGCCGTCTCTTGCGGACGGTCGGCGGGATCGGGCGTCACGCGCGGGTTGGTCGGCACGCGCTGGCCCTCCCGCAAAATATTGACCATTTGGTCAGGATCAGGCTAGCACGGGTCCATGACCAGTCAAGCGCGGCGATATCAGTCCTTTGACGGATGGACCGCCTTTCACGGAAATCCCATGCAGGAACAGCCGCGTCGGCAAAGTCGTATTCAAAGAAAGAACCGAGAGGCGATCCTGACCGCCGCCCTGCGCGAATTTTCGGCACGCGGCTTTTCAGGGACGACCATCGACCAGATCGCCGAGACAGCGGGCCTGTCGAAGCCGAACGTGCTTTACTATTTCCAGTCCAAGGACGCGATCCACACTGCCCTGCTGCGGGGAATGCTGGACCTTTGGCTTGGCCCATTGCGCGATTTGCGGGCAGAGGGGGATCCGGCCGACCAGATCCTTGCCTATGCCCGCCGCAAGCTGGAAATGTCGCGCGACTATCCGCAGGAAAGCCGACTTTTCGCCAATGAGGTGCTGCAGGGGGCCGAGCGTCTGGCCCCGATCCTGGGCGGTGAACTGCGCGAGCTTGTCGATCAGAAATCCGCCCTGATCTCGGGCTGGATCGCGCAGGGAAAGATCGCGCAGGTCGATCCGCACCACCTGCTGTTCTCGATCTGGGCGCTGACCCAGCATTATGCCGATTTCGAGGTGCAGGTCAGGGCCGTGCTTGGCCCCGACCACGATCCCTATGCCGAGGCGCAGGTCTTTCTGGACCTGCTTTATCGGCGGCTTCTGAAGCCTCAGTTGCGGGAATAGACGTCCTCGTAGCGGACGATGTCATCCTCGCCCAGATAGGCGCCGGTCTGAACCTCGATCAGCACCATCGGCACCTTTCCGGGATTTTCCATCCGGTGGACAGCACCAAGGGGCACATAGATCGACTGGTTTTCGGTCACCAGTGTCACCACGTCGTCGACCGTGACCTTGGCGGTCCCGCTGACGACGATCCAGTGTTCCGAGCGGTGGAAATGCGATTGCAGCGACAGGGCCGCGCCGGGATTGACGACGATGCGCTTGACCTGGAAACGGTCGGCCAGCGCCAGCGTCTCGAACCAACCCCAGGGCCGGTGATCGCGCAGAAATGTCTCGGCCTGGCGCGCGCCCTTGGATTTCAGCGCGCTGACGGCCTTGCGGACCTCTTGCGCGCGGTCCATCCCGGCCACCAGCACGGCGTCCGAGGTGGCCACGACCATCACGTCCTCAAGCCCGATGCCGACGACCTCGATCCCTTCGTTCTGCGAGCGAAGCAGCACGTTGCGGCAATCGATCGCGGTCGAGCGTTCGTCGGTAACGGCGCCTTCCGGGGCAGGGGCGCCATCCTGGGCCTCTCGCCAAATCGCATCCCAGCCCCCCAGGTCGGACCAGTGTCCCGAGAAGCGGACGACCGACAGGTTGTCTGCCTTTTCCAGCACGGCATAGTCGATCGACAGGTCCGGCAGGCTGTCCCAGGGAGCTGGAGCCAGTCGCAGGAAACCAAGATCGTGGCGCGCCTCGTCCAGCGCCGCCTGCACGGGATCCAGAAATTCCGGGGCGTGGGTGCGGAAAGCCTCGATCATCGTGCGGGCGGAAAACAGGAAAATCCCGGCATTCCACAGGAAGTTCCCCTGTGCGATCATGGCCTCGGCCTTGGCGAGGTCGGGCTTTTCCACGAAGCGCTTCAGCGCGACCGGGCCTTCGGCGCATTCTTCGGCTTCCATGTAGCCATAGCCGGTTTCGGGACGGGTCGGGGTGATGCCGAAGGTGACGATCCGGCCCGAGCGGGCTGCAGGCTCGCCAAGATCGACGGCCCGGCCAAAAGCCTCGGCATCGGGAACGACATGGTCCGAGGGTGCGACCAGCAGCAACCCGTCGGGATCGGTCTGCGCCACGGTCAGCGCCGCGGCCAGGATCGCGGGCGCGGTATTGCGGCCCGAAGGCTCGATCAGGATACCGGCCGGGTCGATGCCCATGCTGGTCAGCTGCTCGGCCACGATGAAGCGGAAATCGGCATTGGTCATGACGATCGGCGCGGCATAGCGCGGCCCCGACAGTCTGCGGGCCGAGGCCTGGAACAGCGTCTCGTCACCGATCAGCGGTGCGAACTGTTTCGGAAAGCTCTTGCGAGAGACCGGCCACAGCCGGGTGCCCGATCCGCCTGCCAGAAGAACTGGGGTCATCACCATGCGTCACTCCCTCGGCGCGGGTGCCATTGAATTCAGCGTTGCAAGCCCAGTTATCCATTGGGATTTCGCGGCGCGCAAGCCGCGGAACGCGCCAGCGTCAATAGCCGCGCGTCAGGTCCACCCGATGCAGCAGCGGCTCACCCCGCATGGCGCGGCGCAGGTTCTCGGCCGCGACGGGGGCGGCGGTCTCCGGGCGGGTATCCGCGGCGATATGGGGCGTCACCGTCACGCGGGGATTGACCCAGAAAGGGTGATCTGCGGGCAGTGGCTCCTGCCGGAAGACATCCAGAATGGCATGGCCCAGATGCCCGCTGTCCAGCGCATGCAGCAGCGCGTCTTCGTCGATCAGGGTTCCGCGGCCGGCATTGATGATGACGGCCCCCTTGGGCAGCAGGGATAGCCGCGGCGCATCCAGGAGGTTTCGGGTCTCGGGTGTGTCGGGCAGCAGGCTGACAAGGATCTCGGCCCGGCGCAGGGCATCGGGAAGGGCTCGGCCGGGCAGGACTTCGACCCCGTCCACCGGGCGGCCGGATTGCGACCAACCGGTCACGCGGAAGCCCAAAGCGACCAGCGCGGCCGACACGGCGCGGCCCAATTCGCCCATCCCCAGCACCGTGACCCCACGGCCGGATGCCAAGGGCGGCACGACCCCGTTCCGCCAGACCCCGTCCTGGGGATAGTTGTCCATTCCCAGATGCGCGCGCATGGCCCAGCCAAGGCAATATTCCACCATGCCCTGGGCAAGCCCCGGATCGACCATGCGGCACAGGGGCTGGGTCAGGGTCGGGTTTGTCACGATCCGTTCGACCCCTGCCCACAGGCTTTGCACGACACGCGCACGGGTGAATGGGGTAAAGTCCAGTGTCGCACCATCCTCGGGATAGCCGGGGGCATAGATCAGCGCGTCGAAGCTGTCCGGGGCGCCGTCGCGGCACAGCTCCATCTCGGGGCAGGCGGCGGTCAGCGCCGGGGCCCATTCATCCCACTGGCGCGCGGGGGCAGCGAACAGAACCCGCATCAGCGCGGCCTGTGGACATGGGCGGATTGCAGGATTCCGAAACCCATCAGCAGGATCATGAGCGAGGTCCCCCCATAGCTGACAAGCGGCAAGGGTGAGCCCTTGGCGGGCAGCATACCCATCACCGTCGCCATGTTGATCGCGAAATACAGGAAAAACGTCCCCGCAATGCCTATGGTCATCAGGCTTGCGAAGCGGTCCTTGTTCGTCAACGCCGAATGCAGGCAGAAGCCCAGGATCAGGACGTAAAGCATCAGCAGCGAAGCCGCGCCGACAAAGCCGAATTCCTCGGCCAGCGAGGTGAAGATGAAGTCGGTATGCTTCTCGGGCAGGAAATTCAGGCGCGATTGGGTGCCCTGCATGAAGCCGCGTCCCGCCCAGCCGCCCGACCCCAGCGCGATCTGCGCCTGCATGATGTTGTAGCCAGCGCCAAGGGGGTCCGATCCGGGGTCAAGGAAGGTATCGATGCGCTTGAACTGGTAGTCGTGCAGCAATTGCCAATCGGTGCCCCGGCTTTCCATCACGGCGGTCACAAGGCCCACGACGATCGCGATGACGGCGCCGAAATACCACAGGCTGACCCCTGCGGCGAACATCACGATGCCACCGCCCGCGATCAGCATGACCGAGGTGCCAAGGTCCGGCTGCATCAGCACCAGTGCCGTCGGCGTCAGGATCAGCACGACCGGAATCAGCACCCAAAGCGGTCGCGACACCCTTTCGACCGGCAACCAGTCGTAATAGGCCGCCAGCGTCATTACGAAGGCGATCTTGGTCAGCTCGGACGGCTGGATGCGGATCGGGCCAAGGATCAGCCAGCGCTGCGCACCCATGCCGACATGGCCCATGACCTCGACCGCGATCAGCAGCAGCACGCAGATGACATAGGATACGACCGCAATCGACCGCCAGAACCAGATCGGCACGAAGGCAAGACCGATCATCAGCACCATGCCGATGGCAAAGCGCTCCATCTGCGGCATGGCCCAGCGGTCGATATCGCCGCCAGAGACCGAATAGAGCATCAGGAACCCGATGCAACTGACTGCGGTGACAAGAAAAACCAGCGGCCAGTTCAGGTACAGGATCTTGCGCCAGCCGGTGGGGACGCGCTCGACCGAATAATCCAGGTAGCTCATTTCAGGCCTTCGCGCGGGTGGTCTTGGGGGTCGCGGGCGGCATCAGGTTCATCTTGGACCAGATCTCCTCGACCTTGGCGCGCTCTCCGTCGGGATAGGCCGAAAGCGGGGGCAGGCCATCTGCCAGCGCGAACAGCAGGATGTCGCGCGCAATCGGGCCCGCGACCGAGCCGCCGCCGCCGCCGTGTTCGACCACGACCGAGACGGCATAGCGTGGCATGTCATAGGGGGCGAAGCACACGAACAGCGCGTGGTCCCGCCGGTTCCACGGCAACTGGTCGTTCGATATGACGCCGCGCGCACGCTCGGCGGCGGTGATGTTCCTGACCTGGCTGGTGCCGGTCTTGCCGGCCATGCGCCATTCCTCGGTCTGGATGCGGGCGCGCCGGGCGGTCCCGCGGGCCGAGTTCATCACCGCGTCCATGCCCCCCTGCACGGTGCGCAGGAATAGGGGATTGATCCCAAGTTCGGGGAATTCCGGCACCTGTTCAACCGCGCCGTCGATGGACCGGACCAGCCGAGGCACCACCGCGCGCCCGGTCGCGACGCGAGCGGTCATCACGGCGAGTTGCAGCGGAGAGGCCAGCACATAGCCCTGTCCGATCGAGGCATTCAGAGAATCGCCGATCTGCCATTCCTGCTTGTAGCGCTCCATCTTCCAGGCGCGGTCGGGGGCGATGCCTTCAGTGATCGCGGACATGGGCAGGTCGTGACGGACCCCGATGCCAAGGCGGCGCGCCATCGCGGCGATGCGGTCGATGCCGACGCGCTGCGCGAGTTCGTAATAATAGACGTCGCAGGAATGTTCGAGGCTGCGGATCGCATCGACGGTGCCATGCCCGCCACGGCTCCAGCAGTGGAAGCGACGCCCGGCGACCTGGACGTAACCGGGGCAAAAGAAGCGCGTTCCGGGGTTGATGACGCCCGAATCCAGTCCGGCCAGCAAAGTAACCAGCTTGAAGGTCGAGCCGGGGGGATAGGCGCCCTGCACCGTCTTGTCGGCCAGCGGCCGGTGGTCATGCTGCATCAGTTCGCGGTAATCGGACGAGCTGATGCCCCGCACGAACTTGTTCGGATCGAAGACCGGAGAGGACGAGATGGCCAGAATGTCGCCATTCGTCACGTCCATGACCACTGCGGCGGCGCTTTCGACGCCCAGCCGCTGCGCCGTGAAGTTCTGAAGCCGGGCGTCCATCGTGGTTTGGACGGTCGCGCCCTGCTGGCCTTCCTGCCGCGACAGTTCGCGCATCTCGCGCCCCGCGCTGTTCACCTCGACACGGCGGTTGCCGGCCTTGCCGCGCAGGGATTCCTCAAGCTTGGCCTCCATCCCGACCTTGCCCAGCTGGAATTCGGGCAGGCGCAGGACAGGATCGGGGTTCTCGATCTTGGACAGGTCGAAATCCGAAACCGGGCCGACATAGCCCAGGACATGGGAAAAATCGCCAGCGCGCGGATAACTGCGCGAAAGGCCAGATTCCGGGGTCACGCCGGGCAGGGCCGGCGCGTTCAGTGCGACCGAGGAGAATTCCTGCCAGGTCAGCCGGTCCGCGACCATGACCGGCGTGACCGCGCTGCGCCGCCGGATCTCGGCAATCAGTTCGGCCGCCTGTTTGTCGGACATCGGGATGATGCGCCGCAGACGGGCCACGACGGTCGAGATGTCGCCCGCATCCTCTCGGGTCAGAGTGACGCGATAGTTCTGCTCGTTCCCGGCGATGATGATGCCGTTGCGGTCCAGGATCAGGCCCCGCGCCGGGGGCAGCAGGCGGATCTTGATCGAGTTGCCGTCCGACAGCATCCGGTATTGATCGGCATGCTCAAGCTGCATCGAGCGCAGCTTCAGTCCCAGCACGCTGATGACCGAGGCCTGAACCACGCCCAGCATCAGCAGCCGGCGCGAGATCGAACGGCTGCTCTCGGCGATTTCCTTCTGGGACTTGCGCATGTCAGCGACGCCTTGTGTCAGTATCGATGGGACTGCGGCGCAGCCCAAGGGGCCAGCGCAGCAATCCGGCGGTCAGCGGATAGGCCCCGATGGTCGCGATGAATTGCAGGATCACCTGTCCCAAGGGGGGCAGGGGCAGGAAGAAGACCGCCAGCACCAGCCGGTATCCCAGCATCATCAGGGCGAGCAGGATGACCACCCGCAGCCATTCAACCATGAACGGCAGCTCGCGCCAACGCTGCTCGCGATTTCTTGCGGCCTCGGTGCCCATGACGACGATCGCGGTCCACAGCCCCAGCGGGCGCAGCAGAAGGAAATCCTCCAGCAGGAACATCAGCGCGATCATCAGGACGGGAACCTGTTCGGGGCGCCGCAGCAACCAGGCCATGGTCAGGCAGATCGCCAGATCTGGCCCCGGCCAGGCGACCCGGCCGGGATTGAGCGGCATCAGCCGCAGGAACAGGATCGCAAGAAACAGCAGAACGAACAGGATCTGACCCGCGAGCCGTCGACGGCGCTGCGGCTCAATCATCCTCGGTCTCCTCGGGGGCGGCTTCCGGCTCGGCGGTGGCGGGGCCCTGGATCGCGGGATCGATGTCCATGGCCGCGGGCATCGGCGGTCCGATGAATTCGGCAGGAGGGGGCGGGATCAGCAGGCCGGTATCGGCCAGCCGCTCGGCCGGATGGCTGCGCAGGACGCGCAGGAATTCAAGGCGCCCGTAATCGGCGGCCAGGCGGACCCGCAGGCGTCCGTCGCTGGCCTGCGCCACCTGCCCGACCAACAGGCCGGGCGGAAAGACCCCGCCATCGCCGGAGCTGATGACCCGGTCGCCGGGGCGCAGGTTCTCGGGGCTTTCGATGAAGTCCAGCGCCGGGAAGGCGGTATTGTCCCCGCTGAGCAGGGCGTGCTGGCCCGATGGCAGGATCGTGACCGGGATGCGGCTGGATGGATCGGTCAGCAGCATGACGCGGCTGGTCGTCTCGCCCACGCCCGAGATGCGGCCCACCAGACCCAACCCGTCCATCGTCGCCCAGCCGTCAAGGATACCGTCGCGCGAACCCACGTTCAGCAACACGGATTGCCGGAACGCTGTCCCGCTGTCGGTCAGCACCACGCCCGAGACCGAGGTCAGGGCCGGGTCGATGCGCACGTTGTTCTGTGCAAGAAGCTTGGCGTTTTCCTGTTCAAGCTGGACGGCGGCCTCTTTCCAGGCCGACATCTTCTGCAGCTCGCGCCGCAATTCCTGGTTCTGCTCGTAAAGCCGGGCATAGGATTCGAAGCCGGCGACCATGCGGCTAAGCCGCGTGACCGGGTTCATGATCCATTCGAAGCTGGGGACGAAGCGGTCGATTACCGCCGAACGCATCCGCTCGGCCCTGGGGCTGTCGATCTGCCAGAACAGGAAGATCGACAGCAGCACCAGAAGCAGCAGCGAGACGAGGATGCGGCGGACCGGAGCCGCGTAGTCTGGGCCCTTGCGCGCCATGGGCCTGACCTGATCAGCTGTCGTAGTCGATCACGTGGCGCAGCTGCTTTTCATATTCCAGCGCCTTGCCCGTACCCAGTGCGACACAGCTCATCGGCTGGTCGGCCAGGCTGATCGACAGGCCAGTCTGCTCGCGCAGCGCCAGATCGAGTTCGCCCAGCATCGCGCCGCCACCGGTCAGCATCACACCGCGGTCGACGATGTCGGCGGCCAGGTCCGGAGGGGTGGCTTCCAGCGCGACCATGACGGCCTCGCAGATCTGCTGCACCGGCTCGGCCAGCGCCTCGGCGACCATGGCTTGGGTGATCTCCATTTCCTTGGGGATCCCGTTCAGCAGGTCGCGGCCGCGCACCATGATGGTTGCGCCCCGGCCGTCGTCGGGCATGCGGGCGGTGCCGATCTGGGTCTTGACCCGTTCGGCGGTGGATTCGCCGATCAGCAGGTTGTGGTTGCGGCGCAGATAGTTGATCAGCGCGTCATCCATGCGGTCGCCGCCGATACGGACCGAACGTGCATAGACCACGTCGCCCAGCGACAGGACCGCGACTTCGGTGGTGCCGCCGCCGATATCGACGACCATGCTGCCGGTCGGCTCGGTGATCGGCATGCCGGCACCGATGGCGGCTGCAATCGGCTCGGCGATCAGGCCGGCCTTGCGGGCGCCCGCGGACAGGACCGACTGGCGGATCGCGCGTTTCTCGACCGGGGTCGCGCCATGCGGGACGCAGACGATGATCTTGGGCTTCGAGAAGGTCGTCCGGCGGAACACCTTCTTGATGAAATGCTTGATCATCTCTTCGGCGCTGTCGAAATCCGCGATGACGCCTTCGCGCATCGGACGGATCGCCTCGATCGAGCCGGGGGTCCGGCCCAGCATAAGCTTGGCATCCTCGCCCACGGCGAGGACCTGCTTCTTGCCGTCCTTGACATGATAGGCAACGACCGAAGGCTCGTTCAGGATGATGCCCTTGCCCTTCACATAGACCAGCGTGTTCGCGGTCCCCAGGTCGATTGCGATATCGGTGGAAAACAACCCGCCAAAGGCCATGTGATTATCCCTTCTGCCGTCCCTGCCTTGACGGCGTGATCCCCGTCGTTTGCCGACGGTCATTGTCCGATTGCCCCGATGAGTCGCCTCATCTTGGATTGGCTTCATATAGGCCGCGATTTCCGCCGCGGAAACCCGGTATTTTCGCTTGAGCGCGTGGGGGCCGTTGCGTCGTTTCAAGGTCCCGCGGGGCGCGGTCTTACCTGAATTTCGCGCCCCAATTCGCTGACATAGCTGGGTTTCGCGCAGGTTGCGACCCAGTTTTGCAGGCATCGAGGGCAGGCGCAAGAAAAGGGGCGGCCCCGCAGGCCGCCCCGTAATTCGTGTTCACGGATTCGTTCAGTGCGAATACATGCTGACCTGCTTGGAGTCGGCGCCTTCGCCGACCATCTCGCGGCGCAGCTTCAGGCGGTTCAGCGCCCCGACATAGGCCTTGACGCTGGCCAGGATCGTGTCGGTGTCGGCGGCCTGGCCGGTGGCGATGCGGCCCTCTTCCTCCATGCGGACGCTGACCGTGGCCTGCGCGTCGGTGCCCTCGGTCACGGCATGGACCTGATAGAGCTGAAGCACGGCATTATGCGGCCAGATCGCCTTCACGGCGTTGAAGCAGGCATCAACCGGGCCGTCGCCTTCTGCATGGACGGTCTTTTCCTCGTCGCCGACCACCATGGTCAGGTCGGCGGACTGGCCGTCGCTGCCGCAGACGACCCGCAGGTGCTTGACCTGCAGATAGTCGCTGTCGGTATTGGCGCTGCTGTCCTGCATCAGCGCGACCAGGTCGTCGTCATAGACTTCCTTCTTGCGGTCAGCCAGCGCCTTGAAGCGGACGAACACGTCCTTCAACTGGTTGTCGCCGACCTCATAGCCCAGGTCGCGCAGCTTGGCCCGCAGGGCGGCACGGCCCGAATGCTTGCCCATCGCGATATTCGCCTCGTTCAGGCCGATATCGGCGGGGCGCATGATCTCGAAGGTCTCGACGTTCTTCAGCACGCCATCCTGGTGGATGCCGGATTCGTGCAGGAAGGCGTTCTTGCCGACGATGGCCTTGTTGAACTGGACCGGGAATCCCGACACAGCCGCGACGCGGCGCGAGATGCCCATGATCTTGGTCGTGTCGATGCCGGTGTCAAAAGGCATGATGTCGTGACGCACCTTCAGCGCCATGACGACTTCCTCAAGCGCGGTGTTCCCGGCGCGCTCGCCCAGGCCGTTGATCGTGCATTCGACCTGGCGCGCGCCCGCCTCGACCGCGGCGAGGCTGTTTGCCGTCGCCATGCCCAGGTCGTTGTGGCAATGCGTCGCGAAAATGATCTCGTCTGCGCCCGGCACCCGCTCCAGCAGCATCCGGATCAGCGCGGCGGATTCGCGCGGCGCGGTATAGCCTACGGTATCGGGGATATTGATCGTGGTCGCACCCGCCTTGATCGCGATCTCGACCACCCGGCACAGATAGTCGTGTTCGGTTCGCGTCGCGTCCATCGGCGACCATTGCACGTTGTCGCACAGGTTGCGGGCATGGGTCACGGTCTGGTGGATGCGCTCGGCCATCTGGTCCATGTCCAGATTGGGAATCGCGCGATGCAGCGGCGAGGTGCCGATGAAAGTATGGATGCGCGGCTGGCGGGCGTGCTTCACGGCCTCCCAGCAGCGGTCGATATCGGGCAGTTGCGCACGGGCCAGACCGCAGATGACTGAGTTCTTCGACAGCTTGGCGATCTCGCTGACGGCGGCGAAATCGCCTTCCGAGGCGATGGGAAAGCCTGCCTCGATGATGTCGACGCCCATTTCATCGAGCATCTGGGCAATTTCCAGCTTCTCGGCATGGGTCATCGTGGCACCAGGCGACTGCTCGCCATCGCGCAGCGTGGTATCAAAAATCAATACACGGTTCTTGTCGGTCATTTTCGGGAATCCTTCTTTACGCTTGCTGGTCCGGGCGCAGCCAAACTGAGCGGTGGCCCGGAGACCCGCTCAGCGCAGCGTAAGAAGGAGAAGACCGCGGAGACTCACGGCAAAACGCGCGCCGATCTGCGCGTTCCGGGTGGTGGCGATGTGTCGCATCCGAGTCATGGCGCGGAATATAAGACCGCTCTCACCGGCTTGAAAAGGCAGAAATTGACGCTGCGGTAGAATTTTGAACCCGACCATGAAAAAGGCGGGGCAATCCGCGCGCCCCGCCCCGGTTTCACCGTTTCTCAAATACCCCGTGACCGCGCCGCCGGAGCTGTCCTCTCAAAGCGCGCGCCAACCGATGTCCCGGCGATAGAACCCGCCCGGCCAGTCGATCGCATCGGCCAGCGCATAGGCGCGCTCATGCGCCTCGGCCAGCGTCGCGCCGCGACCGGTCGCCGTCAGCACGCGCCCCCCGTTCGCCAGCCATTTGCCGTCCTGCCGCGCGGTTCCGGCATGAAAGACGATGCGGGTCGAATCCTCGGGCAGCCCGTCCAGCCCTCCGATTTCAGTGCCTTTCTGATAGGTGCCGGGATAGCCCCGAGCAGCAAGCACCACGGTCAGTGCGTGATCCTCGGCCCAGGTGACGGCGGCCTCGGCCAGGCGTCCCTCGGCACAGGCCAGAATCAGGTCCAGCGCCTGTGCGCCCAGCCGCATCATCAGCACCTGGCATTCGGGATCGCCGAAGCGGACATTGTATTCCACCAGCCGCGCGTGCCCGTCCTCGATCATCAGCCCGGCGTAAAGGATTCCCTGGAACGGCGTGCCGCGGCGGGCCATCTCGGCCACGGTGGGCTGCACGATCTCGGCCATCACGCGATCCTGGATTGCCTGCGTCAGGACCGGGGCAGGGGAATAGGCGCCCATGCCGCCGGTATTCGGGCCGGTATCGCCCTCGCCGACGCGCTTGTGATCCTGCGCCGTGCCGATGGGCAGGCAGTCGGTGCCGTCGCACAGGATGAAGAAGCTTGCCTCTTCCCCCGACATGAACTCCTCGATCACGACCTCGGCCCCGGCATCGCCGAACGTGCCGCCAAACGCGTCGTCGATGGCGCTCAGGGCCTCATCCTCGGTCATGGCGACCGTGACGCCCTTGCCGGCGGCCAGACCGTCTGCCTTGACGACGATCGGCGCGCCCTTGGCACGGATATAGTCGCGCGCGGGCCCGGCCGCGTCAAAGCGCGCCCAGGCGGCCGTCGGCGCATTGCAGGCATCGCAGATTTCCTTGGTGAAGCCCTTCGACGCCTCAAGCCGCGCTGCCGCTGCCGAGGGGCCAAAGACCAGAATCCCGGCACTGCGCAGATCATCTGCGACGCCGGCCGCCAGCGGCGCCTCGGGTCCGACGATCACCAAGTCGATTGCATTCTCCTCGCAAAAGCCGATGACGGCAGCGCCCGACAGGATGTCCAGTTCCGCCAGGCGTGCGACAGCGGCCATGCCGGGATTGCCGGGGGCGACGAACAGTCTGTCGCATTTCGGATTCTGCCGGACCGCCCAGGCCAGCGCATGTTCGCGCCCGCCGCTGCCGAGGATCAGGATATTCATGCGATGGCCCTTCCTTGCGATGTCTCGCGCCTTCTAGGAATTGCCCCGCTCCGGATCAATCCGAAACTGCCCTTGATCCCGGCCCGCAGGCGCGCCAGAACCGGATCATGGAACTGTTCGAAGACGCCCCCGGCAGCAATGCGCATGAATTCACCGTGTCGGAGCTTTCCGGCGCCGTCAAACGCACGCTTGAGGGCGAGTTCGGCCGCGTCCGCGTTCGTGGAGAGATCGGGCGCGTCTCCCGCCCCTCGTCGGGGCATCTGTATTTCGATCTCAAGGATGACCGCTCGGTCATCGCGGCAGTCACCTGGAAAGGGCAGGCCGCGCGCCTCTCGACCCGCCCCGAAGAGGGGATCGAGGTCATCGCGACCGGTCGCCTGACCACCTTTCCCGGCCAGTCGAAATACCAGTTGATCGTCGACGAGATCGAGCCGGCAGGCGCCGGGGCGCTGATGATGATGCTGGAAAAGCGCCGCAAGGCCTTGGCCGCCGAAGGGCTTTTCGACGAGGCAAGAAAGCGTCCGCTGCCGTTTTTGCCGCGCGTGATCGGTGTCGTGACCTCACCTTCGGGGGCGGTCATCCGCGACATCCTGCACCGGCTGCGCGACCGTTTTCCGACCCGCGTGCTGATCTGGCCGGTGGCCGTTCAGGGCGAAGGCTGCGCCCCGCAGGTCACGGCGGCAATCCAGGGCTTCAACGCACTTGATCCCGCTGGTCCGATCCCGCGGCCGGACCTGATCATCGTCGCGCGGGGCGGCGGCAGCCTGGAAGACCTTTGGGGCTTCAACGAGGAAACGGTCGTGCGCGCTGCCGCGGCCAGCCGTATTCCCCTGATTTCGGCGGTAGGGCACGAAACCGACACCACGCTGATCGACTTCGCTTCGGACCGTCGCGCCCCGACCCCCACCGCAGCGGCCGAAATCGCGGTTCCGGTGCGCGCCGAGCTTGCGGCCCGGCTGGGCGAAAGCGGGATCCGCATGATCCGCGCGGCGCGATCGCGCCATGACCGCCACCGGCAAAGACTGACCGATCTGGCCCGTGCGCTCGGCCGTCCGCAGGCGCTGACCGATCCCGCGCGGCAGCGTTTCGACCTGTTCGCGGAACGGCTGGAACCGGCCCTGCGGGCCTTTGTCCGCAGTCGCAGGGATCGTCTGAACGCGCTTCCCTTGTCGCTTTCGGCATTGCGCAGCGGGTTGCGCGGCCGGCGCGAACGGCTTGAGGATCAGGCCCGCCGCCTGCCGCTTTGCGCCGAACGACAGCAGGCGCGTCAGCGCGAACGGCTGGCGGGGCTTTCGGAACGTCTGGACCGTGCCCGTCAGCGCACATTGGCCCAGGCGCAGCGCGACATCGCGCGCGAGAGTGATCGCATCTCGGCGCTGACCCGCAGGCTGATTGCGGCGGGCGCAAGGCTGCTGCCGCCCCGCCGCGAAAGGCTGGAACGCATCGACCGCCTGCGCCAGACCCTTGGATATAACGAGACCCTTCGCCGGGGCTATGCGATCGTGCGGGGGCCGCAGGGGCTGATCACCAGCGCTGCGCAGGCCATGCAAACGCCGCGTTTCGAGATCGAGTTCGCGAATGACGACCGCATGCAGGCGCGCCCCGACGCGCCCGCAAAGCCGCCCCGCAAGGACCCCAAGGATGGCAGCGAAGGGCAGGGCAAGGACCAGAAGTCCCTGTTCTGATCTCACATCTCACCGTTTTGGAAATACCCCGGGGGTCCGGGGGCAGCGCCCCCGGCGCGGAATCAGCCGCGCAGCGCGGCCGCAGCGCGGGCGCGTTCTTCGATCGCGGACCAGTTTCCGGCTGCCACCTCTGCATCGGGCGAAATCCAGCTGCCACCGACGCAGATGACGTTCGGCAGGGCAAGATAGTCGGGCGCATTCGTCGGCGTGACCCCGCCGGTCGGGCAGAAGCTGACCTGGGGCAGGGGCCCCGCCAGAGATTTAAGCGATTTCGCCCCGCCCGCTGCCTCGGCCGGAAAGAATTTCAGCATGGAGTAGCCATATTCCATCGCGCGCATCACCTCCGAGGCCGTGACGGCACCCGGCAGCAAGGGCAGGCCGATTTCTTCGCAGGCACGGACTAGGCGGTCGGTCGCGCCGGGCGAGACGGCAAAGCTGGCGCCCGCATCCTTGGCGCGCTTCGCGTCGTCCGGGGTCAGGACGGTCCCGGCGCCGACATGCCCGCCCGGCACCTTCGCCATTTCGCGGATCGCGTCCAGCGCGGCAGGGGTGCGCAGGGTGACTTCCAGCACCGGCAGTCCGCCCGCGACCAGCGCGGTCGCAAGCCCTTCGGCCCGCGCGGCGTCGCCGATCACCAGAACCGGGATGACCGGGGCGAGTTCGCAAAGTGCGCGGCTGTTCCGGGACTGGATTTCGGGGGTCATGGGCATTCCTCGACTGTCAGGCAGGGCGGTAAGGTTCGGGCGCAGACTGCGCCTTTCCACGGGCGGGATCAAGATCACGTGTTAGCGTTAGCAACCGGTCGCGTAGGACGATCAGCCCCCGAACGTCCGGCTGCCGCTGCTGGGCTGGGCGGTCCGCGCCGCGCCAAAGCCACCCCGCTGGCGCACTTCGGTCGCGCTCATCGGCGGCTTGCCCAGCGTCGTCGGCGCGCGCTGGAAGGTCTGCGACGGCACCTTGCCCGTGCCGCGGTTGCTGGCAAAGGTCTGGTCGCCCTTGGGCGTGGCATAGCGCCCGTCCGCAGTCCGCACCATCGGCTGGGAAAAGATGCCGCCACCCCGCGACAGCATCGACCCCATCATGTAGCCGACCAGAAGCGGCATGAAGGAAAATCCGCCTCCCGATTGCTGCGCAGCCGGATCGCCACCGCAATTCCCCTCGCCATGTTCCTGTTCGCAAAGCTCTTTCGAGGCATAGCGCGGCGCGGTCTCGGCGAACTCTTTCTGCGCGGCGGCGAAGTTCTTGCGACAGTCGTCCTCGGTGAACCACATGCTGTTTTCCTTGCTGGCAGCGACGCAGCTTTCCAGGTCGGGAAAGGATTGGGCATCGACCTGGTCCTCCTTGCATCCGGCCAGGGCAAGGGTCGCGGTTCCGGCAAGGACCAGGGCGACATGGCGCGAGCGTTTGCGTGAGATCATCTGTCAGCCCTCGATGAAATGTGGTTTGAACCGGGACAGGTTGTGGGTGATGCGCGCCCGGTCTTCGCGCAGGCCGAGCCCGCAGCACTCCTCGCCCACCATCCATGCGCCCAGAACCGGGTGGAAGCCGTCGAATTCCGGCAGTGGCGCCAGCGCCTGCAGGATCATCGGGTGATGAGAGTAGGTGTCATCCGGGGTCGAGGCCGTCTCGCGCCCATCCTGGAAAATGCTGACTCCCGCTCCCTCGCGCGAAAAGAGCGGCTTGGTGACATGGCCCGCGCGAAGCTGCGATTGCGCGACGTCCCAGCCTCGGGCGATCCGCGCGGCGGGGGTGCCGCCCGACAAGACCGCGGCGACCTCGTCCATGAAGAAGGCGGGCAACAGGTTCGGGTGGCCGGGGAACATTTCCCACAGCAGTGGCAAAAGGCCCTTGTTCGAAAGGATCGCCTTCCACGGCGGTTCAAGAAAGCGCGTCCCCGAGGATTGCAATTGCTCCGCGAAATCGTCGCGCAGCATGTCTTCCCAAGGGTAAAGCTTGAACAAAGTTCCTATGACGCGCGACTCGGCATCCGCGAACTGCCCTTCCTCGGACAGCCCGATCTGCGCGAGATCGGTGAAATGGGCGCCAAGGCCTGCTTCGCGCGCGGCCCACGCCAGCGTCTCGACAGTGGCATAATCTTCGGGGTTCTGCGCATCGGCGGCGAAATGGACCTCTTCGCCCGCAGCGATGATTTCGCCGAAGCGCGCGACCATCGCCTCGTGGATCGAGTTGAACTGGTCGGTGTCCGGACCAAGTACGCCCAAGGCCTGCTGCTGTTCCAGCCAGAGCCATTGGAAGGAGGCCGATTCGTAAAGCGATGTCGGCGTGTCGGCGTTGTATTCCAGCAGCTTCGCCGGTCCCTCGCCATCATAGCAAAGATCGAAACGGCCATAGAGTTCGGGTTCGCCCTGACGCCAGCTTTCCGCGACGAAGTCCCAGTGCTCGGCCGGAATGGCAAGGCGCGTCAGCCATTCGTCATCTGCGATGACGCGGGTCACGGCTTCGCGCGACATCTGGTGCAATTCGTTGCAGGGGGCTTCCAGATCCTCCTCGACCTGGCGAAGCGTCAGCCGATAGGCGCTGGTTTCGTCCCAATAGGGTTCCCCGCCCATGTCGGCGAAGGTGAAGCCCAGCTCGCGGGCCTCGTCGCGCCAGCCGGGGCGCTCGGGCAGATTGCGTTTTTCCATGGTCACTCCTTGCTTCCGACATGGAGGACTGCTGCCAGATGCGCAACCCTGCTGGGCAATTCGTCGTGTCCGGGTGGCTTGCAAGCCATTGCTTGCATTGCGGGCACTTGCCCAGACCATATCTTCGAGCCAAGGTATGGGCATCAAGCCGCTTCTGAACGCGGTGCGACAACAGGGAAAACCTATCATGAAACAGTTTTCGCTTCGCGCGATCCTGCTGGCAACCTCGGTGGCGCTGGCTCCTGCGGCTTTCGCCGAAACCCCGGCAGACACTCTGGTCGTCGCGGCGCAGATCGACGACATCATCAGCCTCGATCCCGCGCAAAGCTTCGAATTCTCGGGCAATGACGTCGACAACAACCTGTACGACCGCATTGTCGATTTCGACCCGACGGACCTGAATGCCGGGTTCAAGCCCAGCCTGGCGCAGTCGTGGGAAGTCACCGATGGTGGCAAGACCATCACCCTGACCATGCGGGACGGGGTCAAGTTCCACTCGGGCAACCCTGTCCGGGCCGAGGATGCCGCCTGGTCGCTGCAGCGTGCGGTCAAGCTGAACAAGTCGCCCGCCTTCATCCTGAACCAATTCGGCTTCACGCCCGAGAACGTGGACCAGATGGTCACCTTCGACGGCAACAAGCTGATCCTGAAGCTTGACCAGCCCTATGCCCAATCCTTCGTCCTGAACTGCCTGGCCTCGAACGTGGCTGCGGTCGTCGACAAGGAAACCGTCATGTCCCATGTCGAGGGCGATGACCTGGGCAATGCGTGGCTTTCCACGAACGAGGCCGGCTCCGGTCCCTATACCCTGGCCGCCTGGCGCCCGAACGAGGCTGTCCAGTTCGCCGCCTTCGATGACTACTGGCAGGGCGCGCCGGTCATGAAGCGCGTGATCGTCCGCCACGTCCAGGAAAGCAGTGCACAGCGTCTGCTGCTGGAGCAGGGCGACATCGACGTTGCCCGCAACCTGACGCCGACCGACGTGGATGGCATCACCGGCAATGACAAGCTGGCGGTCGGGACCGAACCGCGTGGCCGCATCCTCTACATGGGCCTCAGCCAGAAAGACCCGCTGCTGTCCAAGCCCGAGGTGGTCGAGGCGATCAAGTACCTGGTCGATTACTCGGGGATCGAGGGCAGCTTCCTGAAGGGGCAGTTCAAGATCCACCAGAACATCCTGCCCGAGGGCTATCTTGGCGCATCGGACGAGAATCCCTGGACCTATGATATCGCGAAGGCGAAGAAGATCCTGACCGATGCCGGGATCACCTCGGGGACGGTCAAGACCTCGGTCCGCGACATTCAGGAATACGTGAACATCGCCCAGACCCTGCAGGCATCGATGGCGCAGGTCGGACTGACGCTGGAAATCCAGCAGATGACCGGCGCGCAGGTGCTGGACGCCTATCGTGCGCGTTCTGTCCCGATCTTCATCGGCGAGTGGGGCCCGGATTACGCAGATCCGAACACCAACGCCTCCACCTTCGCCTATAACCCCAACAATGCCGATGACGCGAAGCTGTCGCAGCTTGCCTGGCGCAACAGCTGGGCAGTGCCGGACGACATGAACAAGGCCACGGTTGCCGCCACACTGGAAGGCGATACCGAGAAGCGGGTCCAGATGTATCAGGACATCCAGAAGGAATACCGCGACATCGCGCCGATCATCCCGCTGTTCCAGCGTATCGAGCAGGCGGGTATGCAGAAGAACGTCAAGCACTGGAACGCGGGCGGCGCCGTCGCCTCGGTCTATTACCGCCAGGTCACGAAGGAATAAACGTTGACCGATACCGACCTTGCGCGGGCTTCGGGGCAGGACAACCTGCCCCAGGGCCCGCGCGGCGCGCCCAAGGGGCGCAGCCGACTGCGCCGCAGGGCCAGAAGCGTGGGGGGCGTGGCGCTGTCGCTGTGCCTGACGCTGCTTGGCCTGCTCATGGTAACCTTCATCATCGGCCGGGTCATGCCGATCGACCCCGTCCTGAAAGTCGTCGGAGAGCGGGCGACCCAGGCCCAGTACGATGCCGCCTATCAGGCGATGGGGCTTGACCTGCCGCTGTGGGAACAGTTCCTGCGCTATATGGGCGAGGTGTTGAGGGGCGATTTCGGACGCTCGATCTCGACCGGGCATGCGGTGATCGACGATTTGCGCCGGGTATTCCCGGCCACGCTGGAACTGGCGATGCTGGGCACGCTGATCGGTGTCTTCGTGGGGGTGCCGCTGGGCGTGATCGCGGCCGCGCGGCGCGGCGGTTGGGTGGACCAGGTGGCACGCGTCGTGGCGCTTGTCGGCTATTCGATGCCGATCTTCTGGCTGGGGCTGATGGGGCTTTTGCTGTTCTACGGCATCCTCGGCTGGATCGGGGGGCCGGGACGGCAGGGGATCATCTTTGACGGCATGGTTCCCGTCACAACCGGCATGATCCTTGTCGACAGCCTGCTGGCCGGGGATTGGGGCGCGTTCACGGATGCCTTCAGCCACATCATCCTGCCCGCCAGCCTGCTGGGATATTTCAGCCTGGCCTATATCAGCCGCATGACGCGCAGCTTCATGCTCGAGCAACTTTCTTCGGAATATGTCACCACCGCGCGGGTCAAGGGCCTCAGCGAGCGGCGCGTGGTCTGGGGTCATGCCTTCCGCAACATTCTGGTGCCGCTGGTCACGGTGATCGCGCTCAGCTTCGGGTCGCTGCTGGAAGGCTCGGTCCTGACCGAGATCGTGTTTAGCTGGCCCGGCATCGGCCAATACATCACCAAGGCGCTGCTTGCGGGCGACATGAATGCGGTCCTGGGCGGGACGGTGCTGATCGGCACCTGCTTCGTCGCGCTGAACCTGCTGTCCGACATTCTCTATCGCGTGCTGGACCCGAGGGCGAAATGACCGAGATGACGACACGCGCCTGGCTTCTGTCCGACGCGCCGCAAACCCGCCGACAGGCGCGGCTGGGAGCAATCTATCAGGGCTGGTTGACCTTTCGGGCGAACAAGCTGGCCATGCTGGGACTGGTGATCCTGGTCCTGCTGGTGCTGATGGCGATCTTCGCACCCTGGCTGTCGCCGCAGGATCCCTTTGCGCAGAACCTGGCAGACCGGCTGAAGCCGCCGTCATCGGCGCATTTGCTGGGAACGGATGCGCTGGGACGGGACATCCTGTCGCGGCTGATCCACGGGTCGCGCATCACGCTGTTCATCGTCGGTACGGTGGCGTTGATCGCGCCGGTGATCGGTCTTTTCGTCGGCACGGTCGCAGGCTTTGCCGGAGGCTGGGTCGACCAGGCCCTGATGCGGATCACCGACATCTTCCTGGCGTTCCCGAAGCTGATCCTGGCGCTGGCTTTCGTCGCGGCACTGGGACCGGGGATCGGCAATGCCGTGCTCGCGCTCGCCATTACGTCATGGCCGCCCTATGCGCGCCTTGCCCGGGCCGAGACGCTGACGATCCGCAATGCCGATTACATCGCCGCCGCCCGCCTTCAGGGCGCGGGACCCCTGCGTCTGCTGATCGGCCATGTCTGGCCGCTTTGTGTTTCGTCCCTGATCGTGCGGGTGGCGCTGGACATGGCGGGGATCATCCTGTCGGCGGCCGGCCTGGGCTTCCTTGGTCTCGGGGCGCAGCCGCCGATGCCGGAATGGGGTGCGATGATCTCGGACGGGCGGACCTATATCCTCGATTTCTGGTGGGTCGCGGCAATGCCCGGCATGGCGATCTTTATCGTCAGCCTGGCCTTCAACCTGCTTGGCGACGGCCTGCGCGACGTCCTGGACCCCAAGGGGGCGAAAGAATGACCGAACCGTTGCTGTCAGTTCGCGACCTGCGCGTCAGTTTCCCGACCCGTTCTGGCCGCTTCGATGCGGTGCGGGGCGTCAGCTTCGATCTTGGCCGCGAAAGGCTGGGGGTCGTGGGCGAATCCGGGTCGGGCAAGTCCATGACCGGGCGCGCCATCCTTGGCCTTGTCCGCCCACCGGGCAAGGTCTCGGCCGAACGGATGACCCTGAATGGCGAGTCGATCCTGAACCTGCCCGAACGCCGGATGCGCGCCTTGCGTGGCGCGCGCATCAGCATGGTGATGCAGGATCCGAAGTTCAGCCTGAACCCGGTGATGACCGTCGGCCAGCAGATCATGGAGGCCTATCGCCTGCATTCCGGCGAAGGCGGCCGCGCCGCCCGCGACAAGGCGCTGGAAATGCTGCGCGCGGTCCAGATCCGCGATCCGGAACGGGTCTTCGACGCCTATCCGCACGAGGTTTCGGGCGGCATGGGTCAGCGCATCATGATCGCCATGATGCTGGCACCCGACCCCGAGATCCTGATCGCGGACGAGCCGACCTCGGCGCTGGACGTTTCGGTCAGGAACGAGGTGCTGCGGATCATGGATCGCCTTGTGACCCAACGGGGCATGGGGCTGATCTTCATCAGCCATGACCTGAACCTGGTCGCGCAGTTCTGCGACCGGGTGCTCATCATGTATGCTGGCCGGGTGGTCGAGGAGTTGGCGGCCCGCGACCTGCATCTGGCGCGCCATCCCTATACCCAGGGCCTTTTGAACAGCCAGCCGCGGCTGGATCACCCGGTCCAGCGCCTTCCGGTTCTTGAACGCCAGGACAGCTGGCGTGACGACCAGGTGGCGACACCCTTGCCCGGAGGGTTGTGACATGCGCTGTCACCGTTTCTCAAATACCCATTCGCAAGGCTGCTGACATGCTTGAGATCGAAAACCTGCACGTCTGGTTCGGCGATCCCCCGGAACGGGTCGATGCGGTCAGATCGGCCTCGCTTCGCGTCGGGCAGGGGGAAAGCTTCGGGATCGTCGGCGAATCCGGTTCCGGCAAGTCGACGATCCTGCGCGCCATCACGGGCTTGATCGGCAGCTGGTCGGGTCGCATCGCCGTTGAGGGAGAAGAGGTCCACGCCCGCCACCGCTCGCGCCGTTTCCACAAGACCGTGCAGATGGTCTTTCAGGATCCCTATGCCAGCCTGCATCCGCGCCACTCGGTTGACCGCGTCCTGTCCGAGACGCTGCAATTGCAGGGTATGGACCAGATCGACGCGCGCATCCCGCGCCTGCTCGATTCCGTCGGGCTGGGTCGGGGGTTCCGCTTCCGCTATCCGCACCAGCTTTCGGGCGGGCAAAGGCAGCGCGTGGCGATCGCGCGCGCCCTTGCGGCCGAACCGCGGCTTCTGCTGCTGGACGAGCCGACCAGCGCGCTGGATGTCAGCGTCCAGGCCGAGATCCTGAACCTCTTGTCAGACCTGCGCCGTGACCGGGGACTGACCTATGTCATGGTCAGCCACGATCTGGGCGTCGTCGCCCATATGTGCGACCGCGTGGCCGTGATGCGGGGTGGCCAGGTTGTCGAGATGCTGGAGGTCGGGGCGCTGCGCTCGGGTCAGGTTGCGACGGATTACGCACGCGAGCTGCTGACCGCGAGCAGCAGCTATGAACGCGAGACGCCCTAGACCGCGACGCCCGAAAGCCAGCCGACGCCGGCGGTTATCGTCATGGCAAGGATGCCGCCCGCCACAACGCGCAGGACCGCGCGACCGGGGCGGGCGCCGCCTGCCCAGGCCCCCAGCGCGCCAAGCAGCGCAAGTGCCAGCAAGACCGCGACAAGGACCGTGGGGATGACGGCGCTGGCTGGCGAAAGGACGGCCGCCAGCAGCGGCAGTGCCGCCGCGATGCTGAAGGTCGCAGCCGAGGCTACGGCCGCCTGCAAGGGATTGGGCGCGGTTGCCTCGCTCAGCCCCAGTTCATCGCGCAGATGGGCACCCAGCGCGTCATGTTCTGTTACTTCGCGCGCGGCCTGCAGGGCGGTTCCGGGCGCCATGCCGCGGGATTCATAGATTGCAGCCAACTCGTGCAGCTCTTGCTCGGGCATGTCGCGCAGAGCGGCACCTTCGCGCGCGATATCGGCGCGTTCGGTATCCGATTGCGAACTGACTGACACATATTCGCCCAAGGCCATCGACAGCGCACCCGCAACCAGCCCCGCCGAGCCTGCGATCAGGATCGCCTCGCGCCCCGGATTTGCGGCAGCGACGCCCACGATCAGCGCCCCGACCGAGATGATGCCGTCATTCGCGCCGAGGATCGCGGCGCGCAGCCAGCCCATGCGGGTGACGTAATGGGGGTCGTCGGGATGCGCGCTTGCCGGTGCAGGGGCGATCGGGCTGGTCGTCAGGCTCATGCGGGTACTCCACAGGGGGCAACGAGGCAGGTGATGGCCCCAGCATATCGCCCGCAACCGCGCGTTGGCCAGAGCGCCGATACCGGTGGGCGATGATATGCCGCAGCCTGGCCGCTTCGTGGCAAAGGTTCGCGCACGTGCCCCCGCGGGTTCAGGACGTGGGTGGACACATGGGCGGGACCGTATCCGGACCGTCAACCTCGTTGTAATTCGCACGTTCCTGAGTAAGAAAGCGGCATGGAGAACGAAGCCCGAGCCCAATCCTTCGAGCGCGCCTTGCGTCGGGCGGGAGTCAGGATCACGCGCCAGCGTGCCGCCCTGCTGCGCGTCCTTGCCGGCGCAGAGGATCACCCCGACGCGAACCAGCTTTACCTGCGCGCGACCGAGGCGGGGGCCGGGGTTTCCCTTGCGACCGTCTATCGGACCCTGTCCGCGCTTGAGGCGCAGGGCGTCATCTTGAAACTGGAGTTCGAGGGCGAGGCCGCGCGCTTCGAGCCTGCCGACGGCAAGCACCACGACCACATCATTGATATCGAGACCGGCGAGGTCACCGAATTCGTCAGCGAACGTATCGAAAAGCTGCAGGCCGAAATCGCTGCCGAACTGGGTTATGAGATCGTCCGTCACCGGCTGGAGCTGTATGTCCGGCGCAAGACATGACGCTGGCCGTTTTCGACAAGATCATCTCCGACCGGGGATCGCGCTATGCCGTGTCGGGCGGGCCGGCACGGAGCCGTGAAGACGTGCAAGCGCTGCTGGCCGAGTTGAAGCGCAACAAGCGCTTTGCCAAGGCCACGCACAACACTTGGGCCGCCCTGCTGGGCGGCGAGGCGGTTCGCGACGATGACGGCGAAAGCGGCGCGGCGCAGATCATCCAGCAGATGTTGGAACGCGCCGGCCTGGACGATCACGTCATCGTCGTGACGCGTTGGTATGGCGGCAAGCATCTGGGCGGCGACCGTTTCCGCCACGTCGTCGATGCCGTCCGCCATTATCTTGCGCAGGCGGATCTTTCGGCTCGGGCTTAGGTTTCGACCGCGTGCGCCTGCAGCAGTTCCATCGGCACGATATCCAGGGTGCGTTGGTGGGTGGACTCCAGCACGACCTTGGGCGCGGCGAATTCCTGCGTTGCCTGCAGGAAGCGCGCCGCGCAAAGGCACCAGCGATCACCCGGCTTCAGACCGGGAAAGCGGTATTCTGGCCGCGGTGTGCTGAGATCGTTGCCGAGATATTTCGAAACCGCCAGGAATTCCGCGGTCACGATGACACAGACCGTGTGTCGACCGGAATCCTGCGGCCCGGTATTGCAGCATCCGTCGCGGAAGAACCCGGTCAGGGGCGCGGTCGAACAGGTCTCCAGGGGACCGCCAAGGACGTTCAGGGCAGGGTCCATCGTCAATCCTCCATTGATCCGGCAACTCGTCTTGCGGGCGTCGGCAGGGTTGCCGTCCGCAGACCTGTCATCTGAACCGCTCGCCAAGCGCGCGCAGCCTGTCCGACAGCGTTTCCGGCTTTGCGGGTGTCTCGGGCGGCGTGGCGTCTTTCTTGGCGGGGGCGGGCTTTGCCACCGGTGCCCCGGCATTGGGGGGCGCGGCAGGGCGGGTGCCGCTGTTTCGCGCAGGCGATACGCGGGCCGCAACGGCATTCATCACGCGTGCGTCGTCACCCGCCGCCAGCGCCTCGGCGCCGTCCGAGATGCCGCGCATCAGATCGTCCAGCCCGTTTTCCTCGGCCTTGGCGAAGTCGGACAGGACATATCCCGCGACGCGGTCCTTGTGTCCGGGATGGCCGATCCCGATGCGCATCCGGCGATACGCCTCGCCTATATGCTGATGGATCGAGCGCAGGCCGTTATGCCCGGCATGACCGCCGCCCAGCTTCAGCCGCACCTTGCCCGGGGCAAGGTCCAGTTCGTCATGCAGCACGATCACATCGCCGGGCTCGATCTTCAGATAGCGCATCGCCTCGCCGACGGACTGGCCGGAGAGGTTCATGAATGTCGCGGGTTTCAGCAGCATCACCCGTTCCTGACCCAGTCGTCCTTCAGAGACCTCGCCCTGGAATCGCGCGCGCCACGGCCCGAACCCGTGGTCCGAGGCGATGCGGTCCAGCGCCATGAAACCGACATTATGGCGGTTCTTTTCGTATTTCGCGCCGGGATTTCCCAGGCCGACGATCAGTTTCATCACATTCTCCGTCTCTGGGGGCCAGATTATCCGTCACGGCGGGCAGGGGCAAATTCTTACGCTCTCTTGTCCTCGGGGGCGGGCGTTACTAAGACTCTGTCAACTCTTCGTCTCTACGAACGAGCCAAGGCGGATGCATCCCGCTTTGGCGATTCGGGAAACGGGCAGGCCAGGCAGGGAAAAAAGCAGGGAAAGACATGCAAGATCCGGCAGAATTCTACATGAACACGCTCGTTCCCATGGTCGTCGAACAGACCAGCCGTGGCGAACGGGCCTATGACATTTTCTCGCGCCTGCTGAAGGAACGCATCATCTTCATGTCCGGCCCGGTGCATGACGGTGTGGCGACCCTGATCTCGGCGCAGTTGCTGTTCCTTGAGGCGGAAAATCCGAACAAGGACATCAGCATGTATATCAACAGCCCCGGCGGTGTGGTGACCGCTGGCCTGTCGATTTATGACACGATGCAATACATCAAGCCGCGCGTCTCGACGCTGGTGGTGGGTCAGGCGGCCTCGATGGGGTCGCTGCTTCTGTGCGCTGGCCAGCCCGGTCATCGCTTCTCGCTTCCCAACAGCCGCATCATGGTCCACCAGCCCTCGGGCGGGTTCCAGGGTCAGGCGACCGACATCCTGATCCACGCGCGCGAAACCGAAAAGCTGAAGCGCCGCCTGAACGAGATCTATGTGGCGCATACCGGGCGGACGCTGGAAGAAGTCGAAGAGGCGCTGGAGCGTGACCGCTTCATGTCGCCGGAAGAGGCCAAGGAATGGGGCCTGATCGACGAGATTCTGGTGGCCCGCGGCAAGGCCGAGCCGTCGACCTGAGGGCGCATGAACCCATCCGGTTACGGCTTTTTTGGGGATTGTGACGGGCCAAGGCGGCCCGTAACATGTCATAAGATGCGTGGTGCGGCAAAATTCGCGCCAAAGACAGGCGGGCGTCCGGCGGTGGGCCGGGCCCCCGGGGCAATGCGAGGATCGAATTAATGGCTAATCCGACAGGCGGCGACAGCAAGAACACGCTTTATTGCAGCTTCTGCGGCAAGAGCCAGCATGAGGTACGCAAGCTGATCGCCGGTCCGACCGTGTTCATCTGCGACGAATGTGTCGAGCTGTGCATGGACATCATCCGGGAAGAGACCAAGTCCTCGGCGCTGAAGTCGGGTGACGGCGTCCCCAGCCCGCGCGAGATCTGCAATGTTCTCGACGATTATGTCATCGGCCAGGAACATGCCAAGCGCGTGCTTTCGGTTGCGGTGCACAACCACTACAAGCGACTGAACCACAGCTCCAAGACCGATATCGAGCTGTCGAAGTCTAACATCCTGCTGATCGGCCCGACGGGTTGCGGCAAGACGCTGCTGGCGCAGACGCTGGCGCGCATCCTTGACGTGCCCTTCACCATGGCCGATGCGACCACCCTGACCGAAGCGGGCTATGTCGGCGAGGATGTCGAGAACATCATCCTGAAGCTGCTGCAGGCATCGGAATACAATGTCGAGCGGGCGCAGCGCGGCATCGTCTATATCGACGAGGTCGACAAGATCACCCGCAAGTCCGACAATCCCTCGATCACCCGCGACGTTTCGGGCGAGGGGGTGCAGCAGGCTCTGCTGAAGATCATGGAAGGCACCGTTGCCAGCGTTCCCCCGCAAGGTGGCCGCAAGCATCCGCAGCAGGAATTCCTGCAGGTCGACACGACGAATATCCTGTTCATCTGCGGTGGCGCGTTTGCCGGGCTTGATCGGATCATTGCGCAGCGGAACAAGGGCACCGCGATGGGCTTCGGCGCCGCGGTCAAGGAAAATGACGACAAGGGCGTGGGCGAGCTGTTCAAGCAGCTTGAACCGGAAGACCTGCTGAAATTCGGCCTGATCCCCGAATTCGTCGGGCGTCTGCCGGTCATCGCAACGCTGGGCGACCTGGACGAAGGCGCGCTGATCACCATCCTGACCGAGCCGAAGAACGCCCTGGTCAAGCAGTACCAGCGTCTTTTCGATCTTGAGGACGTGAAGCTGACCTTTACCGAGGATGCGCTGGTCGCCATCGCGCGGCGCGCCATCAAGCGCAAGACGGGCGCCCGGGGCCTGCGCTCGATCATGGAGGATATCCTGCTGGATACCATGTTCGAACTGCCCGGCCTCGACAGCGTCGAAGAGGTGGTGGTGAACGAAGAAGCGGTCGACAATCCCAGCGCCACGCCGCTGCTGATCCATGCCGACGCGAAAAAGGAAACCGCGACGGCGGGCTGATCGCTGGCCGTGAGGGAAATTGCGGCCCGCGACGGAAAACGTCGCGGGCCGTTGCCGTTTTGGCGGGGCCGCTTCCGTTCACAGGGACGCGCGCGGCCGCGAATTGGGGGCTTGGGGGCTCGCGCTCTCTGGACCTTGGCGGCAAGTTGCGCCATATCTCATCCCAAATCCGACTGACGAAGGTTCACGACCATGTCCTTTCTGCTGCGCGCCCTGACCTGGTGGAACAGCCAGACGATCAACACCCAAGTCTGGACCAGGCTTTACGGTGAAAAGGTCGGCCAAGACGACCAAGGGAACGTCTACTACCAGTCGGGCGGCGGCAAGCGGCGCTGGGTGATCTATAATGGCGAGGCCGAGGCCAGCCGCGTGTCGCCCGATTGGCATGGCTGGCTGCACCACACCTATAAACAGCCGCCGACCACGGCGCCGATGGTCCACAAGCCCTGGGAAAAAGAGCATGTCGCGAACCCGACCGGGACCGACGAGGCCTATCACCCCGCGGGCTCGATCTATCGCGCAGAACCCGCGCGTCGCCGCGACTATGACGCCTGGCAGCCCGAGTAAGCCATGCAAAGCGCCGCCGAACGGGCCGAACTCTGGGTTGGAACGGCGGTCCTGGCCGTCGCGGCGGGCTTTCTGATCTGGACCGGTTCGGGAAGCGGCTTCGGGCGTGGGCTGGGCGGTGACGGTTACGAATTGCGCGCGGCCTTCCCGAGCGTGGACGGGATCGACGTCGGGACCGATGTCCGCGTCGCAGGTGTCAAGGTCGGCAAAGTGACCGGCATCGACCTGAACCCCCAGACCTATCTGGCCGAAGCGCGGTTGCGCATCCCCGCCGAAATCCAGATGCCCAGCGACAGCGCCGCGCTGATACAGTCCGACGGGCTTCTCGGCGGTGCCTATATCGAGCTTCAGCCCGGCGGCGCGCCGGACAACCTTGCCCCCGGTGACGAGATCGAGGATGTGCAGGGTGCCGTCAGCCTGTTGTCGCTGATGATGAAATTCGTTGATGCGCAGGCGGGGGGAGACCAGAAATGACCCGTCGTATCCTCGCACCCGCGCTGCTTTGCCTGCTGATGGGCGCCGTGCCCGTTGTGGCGCAGGAAGAGGATGGGTCGCTTTCCGACGAAAGCCTGATGGTCGACCCCGCCTTCAGCGACGATCCTAATGCCGTGGTGGTGATCGAGCCATCGGCCGCCGAACGCGAGGCTGCGATTGCAGGCGCGCGCGGGCCGGATACCGCGCAGGGCAAGGGCGCGAAATTGCGCGGTCTGGACAAGGTCACCGGGCAGACTCACGATTTCGGGTTGGAGAACGGACAGTCGACCGAGTTCGGACGACTTCAGGTGCGGCTGGGCGAATGCCGTTTTCCGGCGAACAACCCTGCATCCGACGCCTATGCCGAGCTGACCGTGGTCGATACGCGCGCGAACAATACCGTGTTTTCGGGCTGGATGATCGCATCCTCGCCGGCGCTGTCAGCGATGGATGATCCGCGCTACGACGTTTGGGTCATCTCCTGCAACAACGCCTGACGGTCCGGCAGCCCGGCCGCGGTGAAGTCCGCACCACTGCGGATCGCCTGCGCCAGACGGCGTCGGTATTCCCCGCGCAGGATCGCGCGCCCCCCCATCGAAGTCAGGTGTTCCGTCGGATATTGCGTATCCCAAAGCTGAAACCCAGTCCGGCGCAGGTGCGACGACATCCAGATCAGTGCCACTTTTGAGGCGTTCGGCCTGCGTGAGAACATGCTTTCCGCGAAAAAGGCCGCACCCAGCGAAACACCGTAGGTCCCGCCTACCAGTTCGTCGCCGTCATAGATTTCAAGGGAATGCGCATGGCCAAGCTGAAACAGCTCGCGGTAGAGCTCGATCAGGTCGGCATTGATCCATGTCTCTTCGCGGTCGGCACAACCGGCCACAACCCCGTCAAAATCGGAGTTGATGCTGGCCCGCCACCCGCATTGGCGCAGGAAGCGGTGCATCGAGCGCGAGACATGGACCCCGCCCACCGGCAGGACGCCGCGCTCGGGCGGGTCGAACCAGTAAAGTTCGGGATCGGCGGCTGAACGGGCCATGGGAAAGACGCCCTGGGCATAGGCCAAAAGCAGTCTTTCCGCCGTCAGTTCCACCATTCCCGATCAGCTGTTCGGATCGGCCAGCTTGGCCAGCCAGCGTTCCAGCCAGTGGATCGAATAGTCACCCCGCTGGATATCCGGGTTTTCAAGCAGCGCCCGGAACAGCGGCACGGTGGTATCGACACCATCGACGATCAACTCGCCCAACGCACGGTCAAGGCGCGCCAGCGCTTCGTGCCGGTCACGACCATGCACGATCAGCTTGCCGATCAGGCTGTCGTAATAGGGCGGGATGCGGTAGCCGTCATAGATCGCGGCATCCATCCGAACGCCCAGGCCACCCGGCGCGTGGTATTGCGTGATCTTGCCCGGCGAGGGCGTGAAATTCGGCAGCTTTTCCGCATTGATCCGCACTTCGATCGAGTGGCCGCGGATCTCAAGATCTTCCTGGCGGAACTCCATCTCTTCACCGGCGGCGACGCGGATCTGCTGGCGCACCAGATCGACCCCGAAGATGGCTTCGGTGATCGGATGCTCGACCTGCAGGCGGGTGTTCATCTCGATGAAATAAAACTCGCCATCCTCGAACAGGAATTCGATCGTGCCGGCGCCGCGATAACCCAGCTTTGACATCGCATCCGCACAGATGCCGCCGATGCGGGCACGCTGTTCGGGCGAAATTGCGGGGCCGGGAGCCTCTTCCAGCACCTTCTGGTGGCGGCGCTGCAGCGAACAGTCCCGCTCGCCCAGATGCACCGCGCGGCCCTTGCCGTCGCCGAAGACCTGGATCTCGATATGGCGCGGGCGCTGAAGATATTTCTCGATATAGACTTCGTCATTGCCGAAGGCGGCCTTGGCTTCGGTCCGGGCGGTGCGGAAGGCGATTTCCAGCCCATCCTCATTCTCGGCGACCTTCATGCCGCGGCCACCGCCGCCTGCCGTCGCCTTGATGATGACCGGATAGCCGATTTCGGCCGCGACGCGGTAGGCCGAGGCGACGTCCGGGACACCACCTTCCGAGCCGGGGACGACCGGAATGCCAAGCGCCTTGGCGGTGTCCTTGGCGGTGATCTTGTCGCCCATGATGCGGATATGTTCGGCCGAGGGGCCGATGAAGGCGATGCCGTGATCCTCGACCATCTGCACGAAGCCGGCATTTTCCGACAGGAAGCCATAGCCCGGATGGATCGCCTGCGCGCCCGTGATTTCGCAGGCGGCGATGATCGCGGACATCGACAGGTAGCTGTCGACAGAAGGCGGCGGTCCGATGCAGACCGATTCGTCGGCCATGCGGACATGCATGGCATCGGAATCGGCAGTGGAATGGACCGCGACCGAGGCGATGCCCATCTCGCGGCAGGCGCGGACCACCCGTAGGGCGATCTCGCCGCGATTGGCGATCAGGATCTTGTCAAACATCCCGGCCTCACTCGACGACCATCAGGGGCGCACCGAATTCGACCGGGCTGCCGTCGTCGACGAGGATGCGCTTGACCGTACCCGAGCGCGGCGAGGGGATGTGGTTCATGGTCTTCATCGCCTCGACGATCACCAGCGTATCGCCTTCCTTGACTTGCTGGCCGACGCTGACGAAGGCCGTGGCGCCCGGTTCAGGCGACAGATAGGCGGTGCCAACCATGGGCGAGGTCACGATGCCCGGAAGGCTGGTCGGATCCTCATTCGCGGCAGGGGCGGCGGGTGCGGCTGCGGCAGGTGCGGCGGCCGCGAGGGGCAGGGCAGCCGCGGGCGCGGCCGCGACAGTCTGGATGATCTGCTTGCCTTGTTTCGACAGGCTGACAGTCAGCCGGTCGTTTTCGCCGTATTCGCGCTTGACGGAAAGTTCGGTCAGCTCGTTGCGGTTGAGCAGTTCGGCCAGGGCCTGGATGAAGGCGACGTCGCCCTTGCCATTGCCTTCGTCCTGACCTGCGTGATTGTGATCGTCGCTCATGCCGTCCTCTGGATTTTGTCGTTGAGTGCCGCGCGTCCGGCGCGGCGGTTGGGGCGCTTATAGCCTGTCATATGACGCGAGGGAAAGGGTTTCCCCGGCGACTAGCGCGCGTCGCCACGTTCTTTCCAGCGGCGATGGACCCAGAACCATTGATCCATATGGGCGCGCACCTGCGCCTCAAGGTGATCGTTCAGATCCTGCATCATGGTCGCGGGATCGGAATGGGGAATGGGTTCGCCGACTTCGACGCGAAAGCTCAACCCGTCCGGCTGGCGGATTCCGGCGATCGGCAGGATCAGCGCTTCGTAGCGGATGGCAAGCTCGGCCGGGGTCAGGACGGTCTTCGTCGTCAGGCCGAAGAACTTCAGTGGTGCGCCATGGCCGTCGAACTGGTCATAGCCCAGTGACAGCCAACCGCCGCCCTTCAGGAATCGCAGCATGGCGGCCAGGCCCGAGCGTCCGCGCGGGAACATCGGTTCGGCTATGGCGCGCATCGCGGGGATGTAATGGCGGTTGAACGCCTCGTTGTTCATGGGGCGGTAAAGCGCGCCCACCGGCCAGCCCCGACCGGTCAGGGCAGCGCGCATCGCGTCGTAATTGCCGAAATGCGCCACGGCCAGGATCACCGGCCTGCCTGCGGCGGCCGCCTGCTCCAGTGCGGGCAGGCCGGGGCCGCAGAGCGGATCGGCCGAATGGATGCGGCCGATGAACTCGGTCCCCGAATAGATCTCGGTCAGCGAGCGACCGGCATTGTCGGGCACCGCGCGGGTCAGGTGGCGCACCTCGGCCGGGGTCAGGTCCGGCCGTGCCTTGGCAAGGTTCGTCCGGATGCGCTTGCGCCAGCCCGCAACGGGACCAAGCACATGGGCAAAGAACCAGCCCATTGCGGGAATGCGACGCTCATAAGGCAGGATCCGGGCCACGCCCATGATGGCAAGAAAGGTGCCATTCGCGATCCGGTCGGTCAGGGAGACCCTGTCTTCGTCTTTCTCGCTCATTCGGTTCCGTCTATCCTGCCTTCTGCATGGCGCGCGCTTCGCGCAGCCAGACATATATGCCCGCGCCAACGATGATCAACGCACCGGCCAAAGTCCAGCGGTCGGGCAGGGTGCCCCAGAACAGCCAGCCCCACAACCCGGCCCAGATCAACCCGGTATAGCCGAAGGGGGCAATTGCGGCGGCCTCGGCCAGGGCAAAGGCGCGGATCAGCATCGCCTGCGCCACGGTTCCCAGCGAACCGATCAGCAGGAAGGCCCAGATGTCGGTACTGGCAATGGGTTGCCAGACAAAGGGCACGGCCAGCGTGGTGATGACCGTGCCGACCGTCGCCGACCACAGGATCGAGGTTGCGGTCGAATCCTCGCGCGCCACCCGCGTCAGGATCGCGCCCGCCGCATAGGTGAAGGCCGCAACCAGCGGCAACAGCGCTGCCGGCTGGAAGACGCCAAGACCGGGGCGGATGATGATCATTGCGCCGCAAAGCGCCGTGATGATGCCCAATGCGCGGCGGATGCCGATCCGCTCGCCCAGAAAAATTGCGGCGCCAAGCGTGATCAGCACCGGGTTGATGTCCATGATCGCCGTCGCCTCGGCGAGCCCGATCCATTGCAGCGAGGTGAAGAACAGCCCGCCCGAGGCAAGCTGGGTGATGCCGCGGAACAGCTGCACGACCGGGCGTTTCGTGACCATCGTCCGGCGAAAGCGCGGCGCGAAGATCACCGCGACGATCAGGAAGTTGATCGAGAAGCGCGCCCAGACGATCTGGCCGGGGTGGTAACGCTCGGCCAGGTGCTTCGCGGTGGCATCCATCATCGTGAAGATGAAGATCGACAGCAGCAGCAGCAGGATGCCCTGCAATTGCGTCGAACGGACCGTGCTGCCCGCGGGGGCAAGGATCGGCGGAATCCCCGGAGGGGGGCTGTCTGGCTGGCTCATCTGGGGACTCCCTTGCCGCGCGTTATGCCGATGCGCGGTGACAAGGTCCATGCCCCGGAATGCAGACGGCCGCGCGAATGGCGCGGCCGTCGTTTTCATGTCGCCATTGCTCAGCCAAGCAGGCGGCGGGCCTCGGCGACGGCGGCTTCGGCGGTGATGCCGAACTCCTTGTAAAGGGTCGGGGCCGGGGCCGATGCGCCAAAGCCGGTCATGCCGATGAAGCCCGAGGTTTCCTCGCGACCGCGTTCGCCCAGCAGCAGCCATTCCCAGGGCTGACGGACGGCGGCCTCGATGGCGATGCGCACGGTGTTCGCGGGCAGGACCGAGCTGCGGTAAGCCACGTCCTGATCGCGGAACAGTTCCATCGACGGGACCGAAACCACGCGGGTCGGCACGCCCTGCGCCTCAAGCTGGTCGCGCGCGGCGACCGCGATCTCGACCTCGGAACCGGTGGCCATCAGCACGACTTTCGCCGTGTCGCTGGCTTCGCGCAGGACATAGGCGCCCTTGGCGGTCAGGTTCTCGCCCGCGGTTTCGCGCAGCGTCGGCAGGTTCTGACGCGACAGGGCCAGGATCGAGGGCGAGCTGTCCTCGCTCAGCGCGATTTCCCAGGCCTCGGCGGTCTCGACCAGATCGCAGGGGCGGAAGGTCAGCGTATTGGGCGTGGCGCGGCAGATTGCCAGATGCTCGACCGGCTGGTGGGTCGGGCCGTCCTCGCCCAGGCCGATGCTGTCATGGGTCATGACATAGACAACCGGCAGGCCCATCAGCGCCGACAGGCGCATTGCGCCGCGGGCATAGTCGGTGAAGCACATGAACGTCCCGCCATAGGGACGGAAACCGCCATGCAGCCAGATGCCGTTCATCGCGGCGGCCATGCCGTGTTCGCGGATGCCGTAGTGGATATAGCGGCCGGTGCGGTTCTCGGGCGTGAAGATGCCCAGATCCTTGGTCTTGGTGTTGTTCGAGCCGGTCAGGTCGGCCGAACCACCCAGAGTCTCGGGCAATTCCGGGTTCACGACCTCAAGCACCATCTCGCTGGCGCGGCGGGTCGCGATCTTGGGCTTGCTCGACAGCGCCTGTTCCTTCAGCGCGGCGATGGTCGGCGCAAGCCGGTCGCTGCCCTCGCCCGAAATACGGCGCGCGAATTCCTCGCGGTTCGCACTGGCGTCGACGCGGGCATTCCACGCCTCGCGCGCGGACTTGCCGCGGGCGCCGATCGCGCGCCAATCCGACAGGATATGCTCGGGGATGATGAAGGCGGGGGATTCCCAGCCATAGGCGGCGCGGGCGGCGACGATTTCCTCGGCCCCCAGCGGCGAGCCATGAGCGCCCGAGCTGTCCTGCTTCTTCGGCGAGCCATAACCGATGATGGTCTTGCACGAGACCAGCACCGGGCGGTCGTCGGCACCGCTTGCGGCGTCGGTCAGCGCGCGGTCGATGTCGGCGGCGTCATGGCCGTCGCAAGCCAGCACGCGCCAGCCCGAGGCCTCGAACCGCTTCATCTGGTCGGTATTGTCCGACAGCGAGACGCGGCCGTCGATGGTGATGTCGTTGTTGTCCCACAGGACGATCAGGTTCTTCAGCTTCTGGTGACCGGCCAGCGCGATGGCTTCCTGGCTGATGCCTTCCATCAGGCAGCCGTCGCCGGCGATGACCCAGGTCTTGTGGTTGCACAGATCGGCGCCGAACTGGGCGCGCATCGCCTCTTCGGCGATGGCCATGCCGACCGAGGTGGCGATGCCCTGGCCCAGCGGACCGGTCGTCGTCTCGACACCTTCGACATGGCCGTATTCCGGATGGCCCGCCGTGATCGCGCCCCATTGGCGGAAGTTGCGGATCTGGTCCATCGACATCTGCTCATACCCGGTCAGGTGCAGCAGCGAATAGATCAGCATCGAGCCGTGGCCGGCCGACAGCACGAAGCGGTCGCGATCGAACCAGTTCGGAGCGGATGCGTCGAATTTCAGGTGATTGCGGAACAGGACCGTGGCCACGTCGGCCATGCCCATCGGCATGCCGGGATGGCCCGAATTCGCGGCCTCGACTGCGTCCATCGACAGGGCGCGGATGGCGGAGGCAAGGCGCCAGTGGTCGGGATTGGCCTTGCGGCGTTCGGCGATGTCCATTGTGGATTTCCGTGCTGGTGGATGCGCAGCTTCTGATATTCAGGCGGACGCCCTGTTGCAACCCGCGACCGCGGCCTTGCCCGACTGCCCGAACGGCATTTTTCGTCCCGGGCCGCAGGATCGGCGACCGGGCCGGGCTCTTTCACCCGGCTGCTGCGAAGGGTGCTGGATCGCGAGGCGCGGCGCAAGGCGATTTCCACCCCTTTGCCTCGGCCTGCCCGCGAACCGGGCCGCACCTGCTGCCGGGGCATCTTTCGGCATAAATTCGTTGCGTTGAATCAAACCCCTGCGCTTAAATTTCAGGACACAATGATAATGACCTGACACGGAGGACTTCATGGGACAGACCGCACCCGCTGCTCGCGATCCGGTGGACGAGATCCTGCCGCCGGCCCGCATGACCATGCTGGGGCTGCAACACGTGCTTGTCATGTATGCAGGGGCCGTGGCGGTGCCCCTGATCGTGGGACGCGCGCTGAAACTTGCGCCCGAGGATGTCGCCTTCCTGATTTCGGCGGATCTGTTTTGTTGCGGCATTGCGACCATCATCCAGTCGTTGGGCGCGACCCGCTATTTCGGGATCCAGCTTCCGGTGATGATGGGGGTCACGTTCGCCTCGGTCGGACCGATGGTGGCAATGGCCAATGCCAACCCCGGCCCCGACGGCGCGCGAATGATCTTTGGCGCCATCATCGGGGCGGGGATCATCGCCATGGTGATCGCGCCCTTTGTCGGGCGGATGCTGAAATTCTTTCCGCCGATCGTCACCGGCACGATCATCCTTGTGATCGGCGTGTCGCTGATGCGGATCGGGATCAACTGGATCTTCGGCAATCCGGTCGGCCCGACCGCGCCGAAGATCGTGGACCCCGTCGCTTTGGGCTGGCTGAACCAGCTGAAAGAGATGCAGGCGACCGGCGTGGTCCCTGCGCTGCCCCAGAACTTTGCCCCGGCGGCCAGCGTGCAGAACCCGCTTTACGCGAGCCCCGTCAATATCGTGATCTCGGCGGTGGTGCTGGTCGCGATCCTGATGATCGCGCGGTTCGGCAGGGGCTTCATCGCGAATATCGCGGTGCTGCTGGGCATGGTGATCGGCGCGATCCTGACCATCCTGCTGGGTCAGATGAGCTTTGCCAAGGTGGCCGATGCCGCCTGGTTCGGGGTGGTCGCGCCCTTCCATTTTGGAACTCCGATCTTCGACCCGGTGCTGATCGTGACCATGGTGCTGGTGATGATCGTGGTCATGATCGAATCCACGGGCATGTTCCTGGCCTTGGGCGAGATGACCGGCCGCAAGATCACGCAGGAACGGCTGACCGCGGGTCTGCGCACCGACGGGTTGGGGACACTGCTTGGAGGGATTTTCAACACCTTCCCCTATACCTCGTTCAGCCAGAACGTCGGTCTGGTCGGCGTGACCGGGATCAAGAGCCGCTATATCTGCGTGGTGGGCGGCGTGATCCTGATCCTGTTCGGACTGGTGCCCAAGATGGGCGCGGCGGTCGAGTCGCTGCCGACCTCGGTTCTGGGCGGGGCGGGGCTGGTGATGTTCGGCATGGTTGCGGCGACGGGCATCCGCATCCTGTCCACCGTGGATTTCGCCAGCAATCGCAACAACCTGTTCATCGTCGCCGTTTCGCTGGGCTTCGGAATGATTCCGCTGATCGCGCCGGACTTCAAGCAATGGATGCCGCATGCGATTCACCCGCTGATTGAATCCGGCATCCTGCTGGCGACCATCGCGGCGGTGGTGCTGAACGCCTTCTTCAACGGTACCCGTGGTGGCAGCGCCGACGATGCCCGCCGTGCGGCAAGCCTTGTCGATCACTGACCGCTGCGACCCTCGTCGCCGGACGGGGGCGGCGCGACAAGAGGCCGGATCCGCAACCGCGTGATCCGGTTCTCGCGCCGCGCGACGACCTCGAACCGATAGCCGTGGAAGGAAAATACCTGCCCGGGCGTGGGAATCGACTGGGCGGCATGGATGACCAGACCGGCGACGGTATTCGCCTCGTCATCGGGCAGGGACCAGTCCAGCGCGCGGTTCAGGTCGCGGATGGTGGTTGCCCCGTCGACGCTGTAATCGCCCGCGTCATTCGGGGTCAGGGATTGAGCGATGTCGGTATCATGTTCGTCGGTGATCTCGCCCACGATCTCTTCAAGGATATCCTCCAGCGTGATCAAGCCACGCAGGTCGCCATATTCGTCGACCACCAGCGCGAAATGGGTGCGCCGCGCCAGAAACTCGCGCATCTGCTCATCCAGCGGGGTCGTGTCGGGCACGAAATAGGGGGGCATTGCCACGCTGAGGATATCGAAGCCTTCCAGCGCGTCGCTGCCGCCTTCGCCCACGGCGCGGCTGACCCCGCGCAGCAGGTCCTTCGCATGGATCACGGCGATGACGTTTTCCCGCTCTCCGCGAAAGATGGGCAGGCGGGTATGGGGGCTTTTCAGCACCCGGTCCAGCACCGCCTGTGTGGGAAGGTCCGCGTCGATCATCTCGATGCGGGAACGGTGCAGCATGATCTCTTCCACGGCGCGATCGCCCAGATCCAGCGCGCCCCGCAGCAGGTCGCGTTCCTCCTTGAGGACGGTGCCGCTGGAATGGCCAAGGTCGAGCGCGTCGACGATTTCCCGTTGAACCGAAAACAGCCGCGCCTCTGGATCGGGGGCATGCCGGAACAGGGCAAGAAAGCCGCTGACGGCCAGCCGCGCGATGGCGACCACGGGCGCAAGCGGTGTCGCGAAGGCGCGGACCGCGCGCGCGACCCGGCATGCAGTTTCCTCGGGGTCGCGGGCCGCAAGCGCGCGGGGCAGGATCTCGGCCAGGACCAGCACCAGAATGACGGTGATCAGCACGGCCACCGCCTCTCCACCCAAGCCGTAAAGATGCAGGAACAGGCCGGTCGCAAGGCTTGCGGTCAGGACGTTCGCGATGATCCGGCCCAGATGCAGCGCGCCGATCAGACGCTCACTGTCCTCGGTCAGTTCCAGCGCCACCGCAGCGCCGTCATCGCCACGCTCGGCGCGGTTGCGAAGGCGCGCGCGGCTGGACGCGATCAGCGCGGCCTCGGACCCGGACAGGAAGGCCGAGACTGCCAGCAGCAGGACGATCGCCGCGACCGTCAGCCAGGTCGCCAGATCATGTGCAGACGCGGTTCCGGCCGCCAGCCCGGGCGTGGTCATTCCCTGGGCTTTCCGGGCGGTGTCTGCGCCAGCGGGTGATGGTTCAGCACCAGATCGCGCATCCGGCTGTCAAGGACATGGGTATAGATCTCGGTCGTGCCCAAGTCTGAGTGGCCCAGCAGCATCTGGATCGCGCGCAGATCCGCGCCGCCCTCAAGCAGGTGGGTCGCAAAGGCGTGGCGCATGACGTGGGGTGAAACACGGGCGGGATCAATCCCGGCGGCCAGCGCAAGCTGATTCATCAGCCCGTTCACCGCCTGCCGCGTCATGTGTCCTTCTGCGCTGGGGGCTGGAAACAGCCAGCGCGATCCGCGTCCCGCCACAAGCCGCCCCAAGGGCGATTGCGCAGGAGCATTGTCGCGCAGGACCAGCCAGGCAGCCAGCGCCGCGCGCGATGGCCCGTTCAGCGGCACCATCCGTTCGACCCCGCCCTTGCCGCGGATCAACAGCACGGCGGGATTGCCCCGACAGGCGGTGACCGGCAGCGAGACAAGCTCGCTGACCCGCATCCCGGTGGCATAGATCAGTTCGACCAGAACCAGGTTGCGGGCCTGTTCGATCTGGTTGCGGCCCAGCTGGGGCAGGGCGTCCATCATCGCCTGGACCTCGTCCCGGTTCAGCGTCTTGGGCAGGCGCTTGGCCCGGCCCGGCCCGGCGATGCGTCCGGCAGGATCATCGTCGCGCCAGCCTTCCTCAAGCGCGAAACGGGTCAGCTGGCGCACAGCGGACAGCCGACGCGCACGCGTGGCCCGGGACAGGCCCTGCGCATCGCAATGGCCCAGATAGTCCTCGATCCCCTCGCGGGGCACGGTCAGGATGGTCAGTTCGCGCGCTCCAAGCCAGTCGCTGAAATCCCGCAGGTCGCGGCCATAGGCCAGCAGCGTGTTCCGCGCCGCCCCGGATTCCGCGGCCAGCGCGTCCAGAAATGCGGCGATCCGGCGGCGGTCGTCAGCCTGGCCCCGGACTGGTCCGGTCTTGCCGTCGAATGGTCCGTCGGTCTTGGGCATGGCTCGCTCAGGGATTGGCCGGATAGGCACCGGGTGAGGCCCCGATGACCGGGGCAAGGATCAGTTCGATGGCGGCCTGGCGGGCAATCTCGCCCTGGTTCAGCGCCCGAAGCACGGCAAGGCCCTGCGCTGCGCGGGCAAGATCGCCGTCGATCCCCGCATCCGCATCGGCAATCGCGGTCAGCATTGCCTCGCCTTTGCGGTTCTGTGCGAACTGGTCGCTGGTCGCCTGAGGCAATGGACGGTCCGCGACGAAGGCGGTCAGCAATTGCTCGGCCCGGTCAGAGCCGGGGCCGGCAGGGGGCACGGCGGCGGCAAGGCCGCTGGCAAAATCCAGAAGCCACAGGTCGAAGGGTTGTGCGTCGCCTGGCGTCTGCTTGACCATCCGCCAATCCCCGGCCTGAAGCGCCAGCCACAGGGCGATCTGCCCCGCACGGCCAGTCAGCGGCAGCGCCGCGACATCGCCTCCCACCATGTCTGCGAATGCCGGACCCAGTCCGGCTGCGACCATCGCGTCGAAAGCCGGCGGCAGGGTCTGCTCGACCTGGGCCATCTGACCACCGGCCAAAGCCACGTCCAGCGCCTGCACGGCAGCCGCCCGGTCCCAGACCCCGCCCGAGGCCGCGGGCTTCTGCTCGCCATAGATCCCGCGCAGTTGCGAAGCGGGGATGGCGCCGCCGCGGGCCAGTCGCTCGGCCGCGTCCAGCCGCGCCTTCCAGCCGCCATTCTCGTCCAGGTCGGCCAGCGCGAAAGCCAGCGGCAGATTGGCCGAGGGGAGGGGCTGGCCGATCGCCTCGTGCAGGCGCAGATCCAGCGGCGTCACCACGGTCGGAGGCGGCAGGATGTCGCTTTCGTCCGAATAGGAATCGTCAAGGTAATGACCCAGCAGGGTCGCCATCTGCGGGTCGATCATGCCGTTCAGATCGGCACCGTGAAAGACCAGGGCCGCCGCGGCCCAGTCGCCGCCTAGTGCAAGGCAGAAGATCCGCGCCGGAAAACTGGGCGCGACGCCGGGGGTGCGGTCCATGATCTGGCAGGCCTGCGCCTCGTCCCCGGCCAGAAGCGCGATGTCGAACAGGCGGCGGAAACGCTCGGGATCGGCGGGACCGGCGGCCTGAAGCAATTCCTTGGCCGCGCCTGTCGCACCCATGTCCAGCAGCTTGTCGACACGGGCCAGGAAAAGCTGGCCATCCGCGCCGGGCTGGGCCTTGGGCGGAATGAACTGGGTCGCCAGGACCCGGCGTTCCAACCGGCGCAAAGCTGGCAGGCGCGGATCCGAGGACAGGACCATCCGCGCCAGCGTCGCACTGTCGGAATCCCCCCACAGGCTGGCGGGCAGGCCCGCCGCGCGGGGGGATACGGTGCCCTTGCTGTCGGCATTTCCCTCACCCAGACGGGTGACGCCGACGGGCTCGACGGCGCCACTGGGCGCGATTTCCTTGCGGCTGCGCGACTTCAACTCGGGCGGGCGGCCATCGCCCGGTCTCCAGGCCGAAACGGCATCGGGCTGCCGGATGCTGCCCGACAGCCAGTCGCTGGCCGAAAGCGGAGGGCGCGCATTGCCGGAACCCGGCAGCAGTGCAAGACCCGCCAGGAAGACCGTCAGCGCCCATGTGGCGCGGGAGCCCGGATTAATCGAGATCATTTTGCTCCGTCGTGGCGGCACCGGTTTCCTGCGCTTCGGGCGCGGGCTGTTCCGCAGCCGGAGCCTCGGACACGGTTCCGACAATCGGAGTAGAGGCCGTGGCAGGGCCAAGGTCAAGCTCGACCGGCAGGCGCGTTTCGCGCGGGTCGGCCTGCATGTCGCCGAAATAGGCATAACCGGTCAATCCGCCCAGCAGCAGAATCACCAACACGACCACAACCCACAAAAGCTTCATAGCCTGTCCTTCTCGCCTCGAAAGCGTTTTCTCTGCCGGTCTGACGCCGGCACGCGCGAAATATATATGGCATTTCCGGAAAGATCACGCCATTCAGTGCCTCCAATATCTTGTCCGGCGGCGATGCGGAACAGGCCGCAGACAAAACCAAGGGAAGATGTGGGGCAGGGAAGTGGCTGACGGGTGGCTGATGCGGCGGAATATCGTTCTGGTCGGGATGATGGGGGCGGGCAAGACCGCGATCGGGGCGGAGCTTTCGCGCCGGCTGGGTCGTCCGTTCTGGGACACCGATGCCGAGATCGAGCGCGCGGCCGCCATGACCATCCCCGAGATCTTTGCCCGCGACGGCGAGGAGTTCTTCCGCGCCCGTGAAACCGAGGTGCTGGCACGCGTGCTGGCCGGAGGGGACAGCATCGTCTCGACCGGCGGTGGGTCGTGGATGCGCGAGGCGAACCGCAGCCGTATCGCCGGGAACGGAGTGTCGGTCTGGCTGGATTGCGATGCGGAGACGCTGTGGCAAAGGGTGCGCAGCCGCCCGACGCGGCCCCTGCTGCAGACCGCCGATCCGCGCGGCACGCTTGAACGGCTGCTGGCCGAACGCAGCCCGGTCTATGCGCTGGCCGACATCCACGTCCGCGCCCTGCGCAAGGACGCGGTCGAGGAAACCGCGACACAGGTGATCGCGGCGATCCAGGACCGGCAACCGATCATTCTGGAGGCGAAATGAGCATCGAGACCGTCCGCGTCGAACTGGGCGACAGATCCTATGACGTACGGGTGGGCCGCGGCCTGATCGCCCGTGCCGGTGCCGAGATCGTGGCTCTTGCAGGACGCCGCCGTGTCGCGATCGTGACCGACCGGACGGTGGCATCGCACCATCTGGCCGATCTGCGGGCGGCACTGGCCGCGCAGGGGATCGATGCCCCGGCGCTGGAGCTGCCGCCGGGCGAAGCGACGAAATGCTGGGCCGAGCTTGGCCATGCGACCGAATGGCTGATCGCGCAGCGCATCGAGCGCAAGGATCTTGTCATCGCCCTTGGTGGCGGGGTGATCGGCGACCTTGCGGGCTTCGCCGCCTCGGTCCTGAGGCGCGGGGTGCGGTTCGTCCAGATCCCGACCAGCCTGCTGGCGCAGGTCGACAGCTCGGTCGGTGGCAAGACCGGGATCAACAGCCCTCAGGGCAAGAACCTGATCGGCGCCTTTCACCAGCCAGCGCTGGTCCTTGCCGATATCGACGTTCTGGGCACGCTGACGCCGCGCGATTTCCGTGCGGGCTATGGCGAAGTGGCGAAATACGGGCTTCTCGGCGACGAGAATTTCTTCGAATGGCTGGAGGCGAACGGCTTGCGGCTTGCCTCGGACCCCGAGGCGCTTCAACGCGCCGTGCGCCATTCGATCCAGATGAAAGCCGGCATCGTCGAGCGCGACGAGACCGAGCAGGGCGAACGCGCGCTGCTGAACCTTGGCCACACCTTTGGCCATGCGCTGGAATCCGCGACTGGCTATTCCGACCGGCTGCTGCACGGTGAGGGCGTGGCGATCGGTTGCACCCTGGCGTTCGAGCTTTCGGCGCGGATGGGCCTGTGCAGCCAGGAAAGCCCGTCGCGCGTGGCTGCGCATTTCCGCGCCATGGGTCTGCCCGCATGCATCGGGGACATTCCGGGCGATCTGCCCGATGACGAGGCGCTGATCGCGCTGATGGGGCAGGACAAGAAGGTTCAGGACGGCAAGCTGCGTTTTATCCTGGCGCATGGAATTGGCCGCGCCTTCGTCACCGACCAGGTCGATCTGTCAGACCTGCGCGCCGTGCTGGCGCAATCGCGCGGCTAGGCCGGGGTCATTCGCGGGGCTCTTGATCGCGGTCGGGATCATGGGGCGGTGCCTTGCCCAGAAGGCCGCGATCGATCAGCCCCTCGCCATAATTGGACAGGTCGCGGGGCTGGATGGGGCCCGGATCCTCGTGCGGCAAGCGTGGCGGCACGACCTCGTCATGGCCCAACTTGGTGTCCCGGTCGCGGCGCAATGCCGCCCGGCCCAGCATCAGCAGGCTGATGGGCGTGGTGATCAGCATGAAGACCCCGATGATGATCTCATGCACGACCGGGCGCTTTTCCAGAAGCGAGAACATCGCCATCGAGGCCAGCACGATCAGCAATGTGCCATAGCTGTAGCCCAGCGTCGGCGCGTGCAGCCGTTGGTAGAAGCTTTTCAGCCGTACCAGCCCCAGGCTGCCCAGCAGCGCCAGCGACGAACCGGCCACCACGAACAACGAGATCAGGATGGCGGCGACGGGGGGAAGTCCGGTGACCTGGTTCATTCGACCACCTCGCCGCGCATCAGGAACTTGGCCGCGCAAACGGTGGTGATGAAACCCAGCACGGCGATGACCAATGCCGCCTCAAAGAAGAAGACGTTGCCATTTCCCATCCCGATCAGCAGGAACAGCAGCATCGCATTGACATAGATCGTCTCGCTCGCCAGCACGCGGTCCTGCGCTCGGGGTCCGCGTATCATCCGCCAGCAGGACAGACCCACGGCCACGACCATGGCGATCTGGGCATAGCTCAGCGCGTATTCCAGGATCAGCATCGGGATCATTCGAATATCTCCAGAAGCAGGGCCTCGTACCGGTTGCGGATCAGGTGCTGCCAGTCGTCTTCGCTGCGCAGGTCAAGAACGTGCAGCAGCAGGCGGCCGTCGTCCCGTTCATATTCCAGCCAAGCGGTGCCGGGGGTCGAAGACAGGATGATCGCCAGCAGCGCCAGCGCGTTCTGGTCGCGCAGCCGCAGGTTCAGTTCCACGAAGCCCGAATGATAGGCCGGATGGTTCGGACCCAGCAGCAGGACGCGGGCGACCGTGACATTCGACTTCAGAATGTCCCAGGTGACGATCGCCACAAGTTGCGGAATCGCGCGCCACCGCCGGATGCGCGGACGTGCGGGTTGCAGCCTTTCGACAGCCCAGCCAGCGACCAGTGCGATCACGGTCCCAAGGACCAGATGGCCCAGCGAGAAACGGGTCAGGATCAGCCACATCAGGATCAGTGCGGCGGTCATCAGGGGATGCGGAATCATGCGGCTCATTCTGCGTCCTCCTGTTTCTTGCTGTCTTCGGTCGCCACGGGCTCGAAGCTTTGCGGAGGCGTGGCGTCGAGACGTTCTGCGTCCCGCAGGACCGCGTCGCGATAGATCGAGGGATCGATCAGCACATGTGCCGTCTGGCGGGTATAGTTCAGCACCGCGTCCGCGCGGACAGTCATCATCAGGATCATGCCCAGCAGCATGACGACCGGGATCACCTCAAGCGCAAAGATGCGTGGGGGCGGGTTGTCATCCGCCCAGAAGCGACGAATGCCGACCCGCACCAGCCCGATCAGCGCGCCCAGCCCGGACAGGATCAGCATCGTGGCAAAGATCCACAGCATTACCGGCAACTGCCCGTTCAGACCGACATTGTTGCGGATCGCGCCGCTGAGGATCGCGAACTTGCCGATGAAACCGGGCATTGGCGGCAGCCCGGCCAGCATGGCGGCGATCAGCGAAAAGCAGATCCCCATGGTCAACCAGGACACGGTCCGCATGCCGGAGGGGCCGGGCGTGTCCTCGACGGAATCAAGGCCCATCGGGGTCCAGTCCCAACGTTCGGCCAGATGTTCGCGGGCAGCTTCCTCGGTCGGTTCCACCTCGCCGCGGTCATCGCGCGAAACGGGCTCTGCCATCAGGAAAAACGCGGAAATCGCGGCCGTCGACCCGATCAGGTAGTAAAGGGCTCCCCCCAGTATCTCGGGCCCGCCGCCCGCTTGCGCAAAGCCGATGGCCGCAAGCACGGTGCCCGACGAGACGATCGCCAGATACCCGCCCTTTCGTGCCAATTCGGGCGAACCCAGCACGCCAACGGTGCCGAAGGCCATGGTCATGACGCCGCCGATCATCAGCACGGGCGCGCCGAACCCGGCCGAGGCCCCGGCCTCGGGCCCCAGGATCAGCAGCGACAGGCGCATGATGACATAGACCCCGACCTTGGTCATGATCGCCATGATCGCCGCCGCAGGGGGCGAGGCCGAGGCATAGGTCGACGGTAGCCAGAAGCACAGAGGCCAGGCTGCCGCCTTGACCAGGAAGGCAACCCCAAGGAAGCCCGCCGCGGCGTGGAACAGCAACCTTTGCGGACCTTGCAGGGTCGCGACTTCGCGCGCGATATCGGCCATGTTCAGCGACCCGGTCGTGCCATAAACCAGTGCCACCCCGATCAGGAAGAACAGCGAGGCGGCAAGGTTGACCGCGATGTACTGCAGCCCGGCCTTGATCCGGTCCGGTCCCGATCCGTGCAGCATGAGACCGTAAGAGGCGGCAAGCATCACCTCGAAGAACACGAACAGGTTGAACAGGTCGCCCGTCAGGAAGGCGCCGTTGACCCCCGCCAGCAGGAACTGAAACATGCTGTGATAGTGCTGTCCCTTGCCGTGCCAGCCCGCCGCGGCATAGATCAGTGACGGGATCGCCAGCAGCGAGGTCAGCATGACCATCATCGCGGCCAGCCGGTCCAGCACCAGCACGATCCCGACCGGCACCGGCCAGTCGCCCAGCCGGTAAAGCTGAACGATGGTCTTGCCCTCGCCGGTCAGGGCCTTGGCATCATTCATCAACTCGGTCGAGCTGAGAAACATCAGGCCCACGGCCACCAAGCCCATCAACAGCTTGGTCTGGCGGTTGCGGTCGTTGTAGAACAGCATGATCGCGCCCGCGACCAGCGGGATCAGGATGGGCGCGATGATCATGTGATGGGGAAGGGTGTCGGGGTTCATTGGTCGCGCTCCTTCCCATCGACATGGTCGGTTCCGCTGATCCCGCGGGACGCGATCATGACGACAAGAAACAGCGCGGTCGTGGCGAAGCTGATGACGATGGCTGTCAGCACCAGGGCCTGCGGCAAGGGATCGGCATAGGCCGTCGGATCGACGAAGCCACCTTTTGGCATGATCGGGGCCGCGCCGACGTAAAGCCGGCCCATCGAGAAGATGAACAGGTTCACGCCATAGGCGAGCAGGCACAGCCCGATAATGACCTGGTACGAACGGGGCCGCAGCAGCAGCCACACACCGGAACCGGTCAGAACGCCAATTGCCAGGGCAAAGATCAACTCCATCAGGCTTCCCCCTCGCCATCGGTGGAACGGGGACGCGGCGCGACGCGCAGCGACTGGTGGGCGATTGCGATCAACATCAGCACGATCGCGCCCACGACCAGCGAAAAGACCCCAAGATCGAACAGCATCGCGGTCGAGGCAGGCACTTTTCCGATCAGCGGGATTTCCAGATACTGGTAATGCGTCGTCAGGAACGGGACGCCAAAGACCCAGGATCCCGCCCCGACGGCCGCGGCGACGATCAGCCCGGTTCCCATCCACCGCACCGGAAGGATGGTCAGACGCGCCTCGACCCAGCGGACATTTGCCGCGACATATTGCAGCAGCAGGCCCAGGGCGAACGTCACGCCCGCGGCAAAGCCGCCGCCGGGCAGATCATGCCCCCTGAAGAACAGATAGGCCGCCAGCGTGATGATCGGCGCGAACATCCATTGCATCAGCACGGCTGGCACGAAGAGATAGGCTTCCAGCGCCTGCTCCTCGGCCTCGACCTGGGGACGGGGACGCTCGGCGCTTTCAAGAGCGGGGCGGAAGCGGCGCAGCAGCGCATAGACCGTCAGCCCGACGATAGCCAGAACCGTGATCTCTCCAAACGTGTCGAAGGCGCGGAAGTCCACAAGGATGACGTTGACGACGTTGGTGCCACCGCCCTCGACATAGGAATGGCGCAGGAACCAGTCCCCGACCGAGTTGCCGGGCTTGGTCAGCAGGACGGCCAGCGCGATGGCGGTCATGCCCGCGCCGCAGACCACGGCAAGAGCAAGATCGCGCAGTCGCCGCATGCGGGCGGCGCGGTTGCCGTCGCCGACGATTTCCTCATCCCGCTTGGGCAACCAGCGCAGACCCAGAAGTAGCAGGGTCGTGGTCGCCATCTCGACAAGAAGTTGCGTCACCGCAAGATCGGGGGCCGACAGCCAGACGAAGGTCGCGCAGGTGACAAGCCCCACCCCTCCCATCAGGATCAAGGCTGCAAAGCGGTGATACTTGGCCTGCCAGGCAGAACCCAGCGCGCAGCCGCAGCCGATGATCCACAGCAGGCCAAAGACCAGCTCGCGGGAGTGGATCTCGGGGAAGGGGATGTTCCAGTCCAGCGGACCCAGCGCAAAGGTGGACGCGGCAACGGACATCAGGATCATCACGCGCAACTGGGCCTGAAGGCCCGGCGCCGACAGGATGCGTAGCAACCTTCGCGGCAGGCGCAGGCTGAAGAATTGCAGCAGCCATTCGAAGGCGCGACCGAAATCCAGCGCCCTGATCCCGCGCAGGCCTTCCTCGCCCCGATCGATCCAGCGCCGCGGCACGAGATAGATCAGGATGCCCAGCGATGTGGCGATGACGCTCATGATCAGGGCCGGGTTGACGCCGTGCCAGATCTTCAGGCTGAAATGAGGAAGCTCGGGGCCAAGGATGGCAATGCTGGCGCTTTCCAGCCAGTTGCCCAGCGTGGCCTGCGGCGCGATGCCGACGCCAAGGCAGGCGACCACCAGCACGAAGACCGGCAGGCGCATCAGGGCCGGCGGCTCATGCGGTTCGCGCGGCAGGTCGGTCGCCATCGGGCCAAAGAACACGGTCACGATGAAGCGCAGGGAATAGGCGGCGCTGAACGCCCCGGCCATCACCGCGACATAGGGCGCGGCATTGTCGAGCGGGCTGCCGTTGTTCCAGACATAGGTCGCCTCGAAGAACATTTCCTTGGACAGGAAGCCGTTCAGCAGCGGCACCCCCGCCATCGAGGCCGAAGCGATGATGGCCAGCGCCGCCGTGACCGGCATCGCCTTGGCCAGACCCGACAGGCGGCGCATGTCGCGCGTTCCCGTCTCGTGATCGATGATCCCCGCGGCCATGAACAGCGAGGCCTTGAAGACCGCGTGGTTCACGATGTGGAATATCGCGGCGATGATCGCCAGCGGTGTGCCGATCCCCGCCAGCGCGGTAATCAGGCCAAGATGGCTGATCGTGGAATAGGCCAGAAGCCCCTTGAGGTCATGCCGGAACAGCGCGACGAAAGCGCCCATCAGCATGGTGATCAACCCCGCGCCTGTCACGATCTGGAACCAGGCATCCGTCCCGCCAAGCGCCGGCTGGAAGCGCAGCAGGATGAAGACCCCGGCCTTCACCATCGTCGCCGAATGCAGATAGGACGACACGGGCGTGGGCGCGGCCATCGCGTTCGGCAGCCAGAAATGGAACGGGAACTGCGCCGACTTGGTGAATGCGCCCACCAGGAACAGGATCAGGACGACCGGATAAAGGCGGTGGCCGGTGATCTGGGCACCGGCGGCCAGCACGTCCTCAAGCTGATAGCTGCCGACGATCTGGCCGATCAGGATCATCGCGACCATCAGGCACAACCCGCCCGAGGCGGTCACGACCAGCGCCATGCGCGCACCTTCGCGCGCGTCCTGGCGGTGGTACCAGTAGCCGATCAGCAGGAACGACACCAGGCTGGTCAACTCCCAGAACACCACCATCATGATGATGTTGCCCGACAGGATCAGCCCCGCCATCGAACCGGCAAAGGCCAGAAGGCAGGAATACAACCGCGGCACCGGGTCGTCGGCCGCCATGTAATATCGCGCGTAGACAAGCACCAGCATGCCGATCCCGGCGACCAGGATCATGAAAAGCCATGCGAATCCGTCCAGGCGAAAGGTCAGGTCAAGCCCGGCGCTGCTGGCCCATTCAACGGTCTCGACGATCTTGCCGCCTTCGGCGACCGCCGGATAAAGTACGGCGAGGATCGCAAGGGCGACAGCCATCGTCAGCCCGGCCAGCCAAGTTTCGGCATTTCGCGAACCCACGGGAAGCGTGGCTGCCAGCGCGGATGAAACGAATGGCGTCAGAACAAGTAGCAGCAACAGGTTCTGTTCGACCATCGGGATCCTTCGGGAGTTCGGGCTGTGCCCCATCATAGGGCGAGGGGGACGGGAAACACAACCGATCCGGTCGCGAATATCCGGCCTTATCCCACACAAACCAGAGAAAATTTATCGTGATTGAAATGAACTTGCCGCAGCCTTGCGGATCGGGCAGGAACGGATTTTCGGGTCACGCGCCGCGCAGGCGCGTGATGTCCCGAAGCTGGCCATTCGTCACCATTACCTCGACCGGCAAGGGGTGGCTGATGAAGTGAAGCGGGCTGGCGGTCGGGCCATAAGCCCCCCCGGCATGGATCGCGATCAGGTCGCCCTCTTCCAGCCGCGGCAGAAGCACTCCGCTGCCCAGCTTGTCGATCGAGGTGCAAAGTGGTCCGCTCAGGTCATGCTTTTCCTCGGGGCGGGAGCCATCGTCATCCTCGCCGATCCGGTGCATTGCGTAATTGCGCCGCATTACCATGCCGAAGTTGCCTGAAGCGGCAAGGTTGCCGTTCAACCCGCCATCGCAGATCGCGATGCGGCTGCCGCGAGAGGTCTTGATCGACACCACGCGCGTCACGAAATAGCCTGCCGGCCCGATCAAATAGCGACCCAGTTCGAGCACCAGCCGCGTCCCCGCAAACCTGGGCTCGGCGCGAAAAGCGTCGAGTTCGGCCCCGATCCCGTCCGCGACCTGCTGAAGGTCAAGCTCGGTCTCGCCCGGATGATGGGGGATACCCAGCCCCGATCCGAAGATCAGTTTCCGGGGTTGGATATCGATTTGCGCACAGAGGCGACGGAAAATGTCGATGAAGATGCGCCAATTCTCGCAGATGGCGCCGGGCTTGAGGCTTTGGGTGCCGGAATAGATGTGCAGTCCGATGATCCGCAGGTTCGGCAAGGCGGCGATCCGGGGAAGGATGTCGGCCGCGTCCTCGATGTCGATGCCGAAGGCGCTGGGGCGACCGGCCATCTGGTCGCCGAAGCCCTTGGGCACGTGGTCTGGCGCGATGCGGATCAGGACGGGCTGGACCCGACCAAGCTCTGCCGCGATGGCGTCGGCCAACCGCGCCTCTCGCAGGCTTTCGATTACAAGCTCGCCCAGCCCGGCAGAGATCGCGGGTCGCAACTCGGCTTCCCGCTTGGCCGGTCCGGTGAAGCTGACAAGCGCCGGATCCCATCCGGCCTGCTGGCTCAGGCGGAATTCACCCCCCGATGAGATGTCCAGGTAGTCCAGCCGGTCCCGCATCCAGTCCAGCAGTGCCGGGTTGGGGTTGCTTTTCACCGCATAGCTGATTGCGAACCATTTTCCGAAGGCGGCGCGCAGATCCGACAGGCGCGCTTCGGCAATGTCGGTGAAATAGACATAGGCCGGGGTGCCAAAGCGTTCGGAAGCTTCGGTCAGTCGCAGATCGATATTCTGGGCGTCAGCCAAGTCCAGTGACATAGGCAAGGATCCTGTCCACGGTGTCGAAATTCTCAAGCGTGACATCCGCGGGCTGGATGGCCGAGCCGGTCTGCTCTTCGATGAAGCCGATCAGCCCGACCATCGAAACCGAATCCAGCAGGCCGCTGGAGAACAGTTCGGTTTCGGCCCCGATCGGTTCATGGATGTTCTGGTCGTCCCGCAAATAGGAAATCAGGTCTTCCCGGCTCAGGCTCATACGTCTTGCCTCATGACTGCATCGCATCGGCGGCGGCCCTGGCGGCTGCGATGATCGCGGGCCGGTCAAGTTTCCCGCTGGGCGTTCTGGGCATGAGGCCCTGCCATGCGTGGATCCGTCGAGGCCGCATATAATGCGGCATCGCGCGGGCACAATGCACGACAAGCCCGGACTCGGTCGCCTCTGGCAAATAAGTCACGGCGGCGTGAACGGCCTGGCCAAGATCGTCGTCCTCGACTCCATAAGCGACGACCTCGGCCACGAGGCCGCTTTGGGACAGCGCATCCTCGACCTCGGTCGGGGACAGCCGGAAGCCCAGCGTCTTGATCATCTCGTCCAATCGGCTGACGAACCACAGGTCGCCTTCCTCATCCACGCGGACAAGATCACCGGAATAGACCACGGGCTGATCGCCGATCAGGTGCGAAAGCTCGGGGCAGGGGCGTATCTTCTGAGCTGTCAGGTCGGGCTTTTCCCAATATCCCAGACTGACCAGCGGGCCGGCATGGACCAGCTCGCCCTGTTCGCCCGGACCGGCGACCCCAACGCCGTGCTTGATTGCAAAGACCTGTGCATTCGGGATCTGCCGCCCGATCGAGCCCATCTTCTGCGTGAACTTCCCCGGCGCGAGATAGGTCGAGCGGAACGCCTCGGTCAGGCCATACATCAGGTAGATTTCGGTATCGGGAAAAACCTTCGGCATCAGCGCCAGGATGTTGGGAGGGATCTTGCCGCCGGTATTCGTCACCCGCCGCAATTCGGGAAGCTCCATCGGGCTTTCGTCCAGCAGCCGCACGATCTGGTTCCACATCGGCGGAACACCGGCCATGCCCGTCACGCCCTCGGCCTTGACCATTCGCATGATCTCGGCCGGCATGGTCAGGGGCTGGTGGACGATGGTTCCGCCCTTCAGCAGCATCGTCGTCAACTGGTTCAACCCGGCGTCGAAACTGTAGGGCAGGACCGAGATCAGGCGGTCTTCCTCGGTCAGTTTCAGGTATTGCGCGACCGAGATCGCGCCGATGCGGATGTTGCGATGGCTCAGCATGACGCCCTTGGGCGCGCCGGTCGAGCCCGAGGTATAGATGATCATCGCCAGGTCATCCGGCGCGCATTCGTCGGGCGCGGCGTCCCGGTCCGCCGGAAGGTCGGACCAGGACGCCACACCCTGGACAAGTCCCTCGGACTTGCCCTGAACCAGGAAGGCGGTTTCGGGCGGCAACGCATGGGTGCCGACCAGCCCCTTCATTGCGCCCGCGCCCAGGATGACGGCGCGCGCGCGACAATCCGCGGCCACATAGGCCAGTTGCTGCGCAGTCCAGCGCAGGTTCACGTTCACCGCGACCGCGCCGATCTTCCACGCGGCGAGCATCGCGGCCACCTCGTCTATGCCCTTGCGCAGGTGGACGATGACCCTGTCGCCGGGCCGGATGCCGCGTGAGATCAGCCAGTCCGCCACCCGTCCGGCCTCGGCCGCGAGTTCGGCATAGGTGACGCGCCGGTCGGTGTCGATCGCGGCGATCTTGTCTGCCCGATGGGGCAGGTTGTCTGCGAGCAGCCGCCACATGCAGCGGTCGAAATCCTCCTCAGGCATCAGCCGTCTCGCGCTTGCGGGCGGTCGCGGTCAGGCTGGGATAGATCTTGGCGGGAGAGCCGACCACCACCGAATCCGAGGGCACATTCGTCGTGACCGCGGTATTCGCGCCGATGCGGACCCGGTCCCCGATGCGGATCGGACCCAGCACGGTCGAATTCACGCCGATAAAGACATCATTGCCGATCACGGGCGCGCGACCGCGCATATTGGTGCCGATGGTGACATTATGCATCACCCCGCAGCGATCCCCGATGACGACCTCCGGATGGATGGAAAGCGACCCTTCGGCGTGGATGATGTGGAAATCCTCGCCGATGCGGACCTGCGGCGGGATCCAGATCTTGGTCACGTTCAGGATCAGGAATTTCAGCAGGCCATAGAACCTGCTTGCCACCCGGCGAGCGACGGGATTGCGCAAGCTGACGGCCCAGCGGCCATAGCGATAGATGGCCAGCGAGACGAAGGCAGGTTCGGTCAGGGAACTTCCGTGCCTGTTGTAATCCCCCCGGATTACGTCAAACAACCTCATGTGAGTCACTCAATAAAACCCGGTTGAAACTGAATCTCGAATCGATGATCACGCGTAAGGCAAACAAGTGCAACCTGCCGTTTAAGACGAATTTTTCGCGCCGGACGTGTGTATCAAATCCACCGTCCGCACGAGGTCCTGCCAATCGACGCTGAAGCTGCTGCTGTTGCCATGGGCGATCACCATCGCGAAGCGCTGCTGCCACCGATCGGTCAACAATTTCATTGCAGTGGTCGCGCGGTCGGGAGGCTGGATCGTCAGAAGCGTGCTGCCTGGGGGCATGGCGACAAGCCCGTGGTTCAGCTGGCTTCCCTCGACCCCGGCGACGATAGGTGCGTTCGCGCAGGCGGCCATCAGATCGTCCACGCTGTGATCCTCTGGGAACATGATGCGGAAGCCCAGGTCCCGCTCAAGCCGCTCGGCGATCTCGCGTTCGTTTTCCAGAATGCGATGATCGCCGGAATGACCACGCAGCAGAAAGACCGATTGCGGCCCGGCCACGGGCAGCGCGCCCAGCAGGCGGCTGCGCATGTCCTGCGCGCGGTCGATGCGATGGCCGTTGTTGGGATGGTCGTCGAACAGGATGGCTTCGTCCAGATGGGCATCGGTCATCCGTCCCGGCGCCATGGACAGAAGCTCCTCGTAGCGCGGAACATGGCCGGCACCGGCCTGCCGGGTGGTGATCGGCTGGCCCGCCGTCTCGGCAAGACGATAGGTCAGACAATCGTCGGTCAACCAGTTGCCGAACCAGCGGTTGCCGACCCAGGATTCGTACATGGCACCGCGGCCCATGTCCCTGAGCTTGCCAAGGCCCAGCTTGCTGCGCCGCTGCCGCAGGTGCAGGGTCATGCCGTTCGAATAGACGACACCGTCCACGACATCGACATCACGCAACCTGTATCCCATCGTCGGGCCGACAAGTTCGGCGGGATCGCCCTTCAGCGAAGTCAACAGATGGGGCATGGTGGTGAATTCGGCGCGGGTGATCCGCTCGGCCTGGCCCGGCAGGATGATCGCGGGCAGGACGCGCCGGATTTCGGCGGGCGCAATCTCCCATCTCTCCTCGGCGGCAAGGGCGATTTCGGGCGTACCCAGCCCCAGCATCAGGCCAAGGCGATAGGTCAAGGGACGCAGTGACAACATGACAAGGGGATTCCCTTGGAATACTCGTTACACAACGGCGGAAAGCATAGCCTGATCCGCCAAAAAGACTCAGGACTTTTTCAGGTCCCGGCGCTGGAGATCGCTGTGGCCAGCCAGTCCGCAATCAGCCTGTGATCCTCCTGCGAGGGATGCCAGAAGCAGGCGTCGCGCTTTAACTTGGGCAGCGTCACCAGAACGACCCTGACACCATCGGCGCGCAAGGCAGCCTCGGCCGCGCGATAGGGGCGCACAAGCCGGTCGCCATATTCGCCAAAGGCCAGAAGGACTTGCACCGCGCCGGGGTTTTCGCGCACGCGGTCGCGCAGGAAGGACAGCAGGGCCGTGCCGAAATCGCGGCTGAGGCTGTCATCGTCCTGCCAGATCTCGTCCTTTGCGAATGCGGCGGCGAAGTCGTTCGAGCCGATCCCGGTGACGACCACGTCGGCGGCGCGTTCGGGCAGGCGCATGGCTGCGGGTTCGCTGGGCAGTGCAAGCGCATAGCGGCTGGTCATCGTGGCCAGGGGTGCGGCCCCGTCATAGTTACGCAGCAGCCCGATCCCCGAGCGCGCGATCATCCGGTAATCCGCCCCCAGACGCGACGCGACCTGCGGGCCAAAGCTGCGGCTGGTATCCGTGGCCGAAAAAACCTCTTCCTCGGTACAGTCGCGGGTCGAGGCGGTGTTGGCAAAGCCCACCGTGTCGGAATCCCCGATGAACTCGATCATCCGGGGCAGGGCGCGCGGCGCGGGCAAGGGCTGAACGGTCGGGCCGATCAGGATGCCGCCAAAGCTGGCGGGCATCGAGGATTCGCTGATCTTCTCGACCCGGATCCGGTACTCGGCGGGCGCGAGGCCGCTGATATGCAGGTCGGACATGCCGGGACGCGCCACGTCGATCCGGCCAGCCTTGCCGTCGTTCAGCAGGATGCGCCAGCGGTTCAGCCCGTCCTGAAAGCGCACCGTCACCGATGATCCTCGAAACCGCGCCTCGGCGTGAAACCCGGGCCATTCCTGGATCAGCATGTCCTTTTTCCCGGCCGAAGCGCGCCCGCTGGTCAGCAAAGGCAGCTGCGTCAAGCCATCCTGCGGTTGGACCAGTTCCGCAGCGAACCAGGATTGGCCTTCGTCCAGCGTGACATGGATCGGAGGGACGGGCACTTCAGGCCGTGCGGGTTCGGACCAGAACCACAGCCCCGCCGCCGCGCAGGCGGTCAGGGCAAGCGAAAGGAACGCAAGTCTTCTCAGCAACCTGCGCATCGATTCCGGCTCCCCCCGCTGGCAGACGGCCGGGATGATGCGGCAGCAAAGCTTCGCCTGTCCACATCACCAAATCGACAGGTTTCGGCAGCGAAAAATGAAAGGGCCGGCGCCGCCATTCTGGCGGGCCGGCCCGGTCACGATGCGCGAGATCAGAAAGCGGCGGCGAAGACCGGCTGGTAGATCTCTTTGACGCGAGCGATGGCTTCCTGGGGCGACAGTTCCACCGACTCGCCGGTCCGGCGCGAGGTCAGCTCGACCTTGTTGTTTGCCAGCCCGCGCGGGCCGACGGTGATGCGCCAAGGCAAGCCGACAAGATCCATGGTCGCGAATTTTGCGCCCGCGCGTTCGTCGCGGTCGTCATAAAGTGCATCCAGGCCCTGCGTCTTCAGTTCGGCGTAAAGCGCCTCGCATGCGCTGTCGGTCCCGACGTCGCCTTGCTTCAGGTTGACGATGCCGACGTGGAAGGGGGTCACGCCTTCGGGCCAGATGATGCCCTTGTCGTCATGGCTGGCTTCGATGATCGCGCCCAGCAAGCGGCTGACACCGATCCCGTGGCTGCCCATGTGGACGGGCACGCGGTTCCCGTCCGGGCCGACGACGGTGGCGCCCATCGGCTCGGAATACTTGGTCCCGAAATAGAAGATCTGCCCGACTTCGATGCCGCGCGCCGTGCGGCGGCGTTCTTCCGGGATCTGGCCGAAAATCGCCTCGTCATGGGTTTCGTCGGTGCGGGCATAGCGGCTGGTGAACTCTTCCAGCACGGCTTTGCATTCGGTGACGCTGTCGTAATCGATCTGGCGATCGCCGAATTTCAGGTCGGTGATCTGGCTGTCGTAGAAGACCTCGGATTCGCCGGTCTCGGCCAGTACGAGGAATTCGTGGGTATAGTCGCCGCCGATCGGGCCACCATCGGCACGCATCGGGATCGCCTGCAGGCCCATCCGCTCATAGGTGCGCAGATAGCTGACGAGGTGGCGGTTATAGGCGTGCAGCGCGTCTTCCTTGGTCAGGTCGAAATTGTAGCCGTCCTTCATCAGGAATTCGCGGCCCCGCATCACGCCGAAGCGCGGCCGGATCTCGTCGCGGAATTTCCACTGGATGTGATACAGCGTCAGCGGCAGATCCTTGTAGGAGGACACGTGCGAGCGGAAGATGTCGGTGATCATCTCCTCGTTCGTGGGCCCGTACAGCAGGTCGCGCTTGTGGCGGTCGTTGATGCGCAGCATCTCTTCGCCATAATCGTCATAGCGGCCGCTTTCGCGCCACAGGTCGGCCGATTGCAGCGTCGGCATCAGCATAGGGATATGGCCAGCGCGCTGCTGTTCCTCATGCACGATCTGCTGGATGCGGTTCAGCACCTTGAAACCCAGTGGCAGCCAGGAATAGATGCCCGCCGCCTGCTGCTTGATCATGCCGGCGCGCAGCATCAACCTGTGGCTGACAATCTGGGCTTCCTTGGGGTCTTCCTTCAGAACGGGCATGAAATAGCGCGACAGACGCATGGCGTAATCCTCATCATAGGCCGGACGGAGTTACCGCAGAGCGCATGACGGGGCAACGGGCTTCCTTGCAAGCGCCGTCAGGACGTTCCAAATAGACCGTGACGCGCGGTAAAGGAGTTTCACGACCATGCGGCTGCCGGCACAGAAGCAGGTCTGGTATTGGGGTGTGGCGCTGTTGGCGCTGCTCCTGGCGCTTTGGACCCTGGGGAACGCGATCATGCCCTTCATCATGGGGGCTGGGGTCGCCTATCTGCTGGACCCCGTCGCCGACCGGCTGGAGCGGATGGGGCTGACCCGCACGCTGTCGGTCGTGGTCATCACGCTGGCCGTGATCCTGATCGTGGTCGTGGCCTTCCTGGTCGTGGTGCCGGTGCTGGTGCGCCAGACCACGGCACTGGTCAACACCGCGCCCGAGATGGCCGAACGTCTGCAGCAATTCCTGATGGCGCGCTTTCCGCAGGTCTTTGCCGAGGGCAGCACCGTCAACAACGCGCTGACCGATGCGGCCAAGAACATCAGCGCCCGGGGCGGCGAACTGGTCAGCCGCGTCCTTGGCTCGGTCATGGGCGTCTTCAGCATGCTGGCTCTGGTCGTCATCGTGCCGGTGGTCGCATTCTACCTGCTGCTTGACTGGGACAAGATGGTGGCGCGGCTGGACGACCTTCTGCCGCGTGAACATGCTCCGACGATCCGCCATCTTGCCGGCGAAATCGACACGGCCCTGTCGGGGTTCGTGCGCGGGCAGGGCGTCGTCATCCTGATCCTCGGGACGTTCTATTCGTTGGGACTGGGACTTGTGGGCCTGCCTTTCGGCGTGGCCATCGGGGTGATGGCGGCGTCCTTGTCCTTCATCCCCTATGTCGGCGTGGTGATCGGCGGGATGACCGCGATCGGGGTCGCGCTTTTCAGTTTCTGGGGCGAGCCATTCTGGATCGCAGCTGTCGTCGGCATCTTCATCGTCGGCCAGATGGTCGAGGGGAACTACCTGCAACCGAAGATCGTGGGCGGCAGCGTCGGCCTGCACCCGGTCTGGCTGATGCTGGCCCTGACCGTTTTCGGCTCGCTTTTCGGCTTTGTCGGGCTGCTGGTCGCGGTGCCTATGGCTGCGGCGCTTGGCGTGCTCGTCCGCTACATGGTCGGCCGCTACAAGGAAAGCGCGCTTTATACAGGGCGCGAGGTTCCCGCGCCTCCGGCCCCGGCGACGCTGATCGAGATCGTGCCGCGTGGAACCGTGGCGCACGAGCGGCGGCTGGCCCAGCTGTCCCACGACGTGCGTGTCGCCGAGCTGAGCCGGCAGGCCGACCTTGCCGACCTGCTGCATGATCGCATGGCCCGCGCGCACGCAGAACCAGCCCGGCAGCATCTGCCCGAAGGACCGCCTTCCCCGGCCGAATTGCACAAAGAGGCCCGGCTGGCCGAACAGCAGGACAAGCAACCCACGGGAAAGGGCGACTGACGTCTTGGCAAGCCAGATGGCCCTGGACCTGACCATTCCCCCCGCCTTGTCGCGGGAGGATTTCCTGACGACCTCGGCCAATCGCGACGCGCTGGCGATGCTGGACGAGCCGATGCGCTGGCCGGGCGGACGCCTGCTGCTGATCGGCGGGGCCGGAGCGGGGAAATCGCATCTGGCGCGGTTCTGGGCCGAAGAGAACGAGGCGCAGATCATCCGCGCCTCGGCCATTTCGCCGGCCGATGTCGATGCGCTGATCGGCTGGGGCGGCGCGCTTGTGGTCGAGAACGCGCACCAGATCGCTGGCATCTCCGAGGCCGAGGACGCGCTGTTCCACCTGTGGAATCTGGCCGGGGCGCGGCGCGCCTTGCTGCTGATCACCGCGCGGATGGCGCCGCGCGACTGGGGCCTGCGCCTGCCGGACCTGCTGTCGCGCCTGGAATCGGCAGCACAGGCGGTCCTGGGACCGCCCGACGATGCCCTGCTGCCTGCGGTGCTGGTCAAGCTTTTCGCCGACCGCCAGATCCAGGTCGCGCCCGATGTCGTCGATTGGCTTGCAAGCCGGATGGAGCGTGACCTTGGTTTGGCCCGCCACCTTGTCGCCGCCATCGACCGCCAGTCGCTGGCCGACCGCCGGCCCGTAACCCGTCGTCTTGCGGCCGAGCTGCTGGACAAGATCACGCCGCCGGACGCATTCTCTGCCTGATGACCGCCTGACCCTTCGCCCGAACCGAGATTCCATGACGCAAGCCGATTACCTCCGGAACGCCTTTCCCACCCCGCGCGAGCTTGACGATGTCACGGCGGACGGGCCGTCGCGCTTCTTCAACCGGGAAATCAGCTGGCTCAGCTTCAATTGGCGCGTGCTGGACGAGGCGCGCAATCCGCGTGTGCCCTTGCTGGAACGCCTGCGCTTCCTGTCGATTTCGGCGACGAATCTGGATGAATTCTATACCGTGCGGGTTGCCGGCCTGCGCGAGCTGGTGCGCGAGGGGAACGCGACGCTGTCCGATGATGGGCTGACGATGGCCGAGCAGCTGGTGCTGGTCAATGCCGACGCCCGCCGCCTGATGGGCGCGCAGCAGGCGGTCTGGAACGGTCTGCGGCGCGAAATGGAACTGGCCGACATCTCGATCCTGTCCCGGTCGCGCGTCACCCGCGCCGAGGAAGAGTTCCTGCACCGGTATTTCCAGGACCAGGTGTTTCCCGTCCTGTCGCCGCTGGCCATCGACCCCGCGCATCCGTTTCCATTCATCCCGAACCTTGGCTTCTCGCTGGCGGTGCAGCTTGCGGCGGAAAGGGACGGGCGTCAGATGCAGGCCCTGCTGCCGATCCCGCAGCAGACGGCGCGCTTTATCCCGCTGCCGGGCGGCAAGCGGTTCCTGCGGCTTGAAGACCTGCTGCTGATGCATCTGCCCAGCCTGTTCCCCGGCTATCGCACCATCGGGCACTGCGCCTTCCGCGTGCTGCGCGACAGCGACCTTGAGGTCGAGGAAGAGGCCGAGGATCTGGTCCGCGAGTTCGAGACGGCGCTGAAGCGCCGCCGCCGCGGCTCGGTCATCCGGCTGAAGATCACCGCGGGCGCGCCCGATCGGATGCGCCACCTGATCATGCAGCAGTTGCACGTCGATCCCGAGGAGGTGGTCGAGGTCGAGGGGTTGCTGGGCATGGCCGATCTCAGCGAACTGGTGCTGGACAGCCGCCGCGATCTGCAATGGCCGGGCTTTACGCCGCGCGTGCCCGAGCGGGTGCAGGATCATGACGGGGACATGTTCGCCGCCATCCGGCAAAAGGACATGCTGCTGCACCACCCCTATGAGACTTTCGACATGGTGGTGCGCTTCCTGAATCAGGCGGCGGTCGATCCGAATGTCGTGGCGATCAAGCAAACCCTGTATCGTACCTCGCGCGACAGCCCGATCGTGGATGCGCTTTGCGAGGCTGCCGAGGCAGGCAAGTCCGTCACCGCGCTGATCGAGCTGAAGGCCCGCTTCGACGAGGCCGCGAATATCCGCCAGTCCCGGCGGTTGGAGCGTGCGGGTGCGCATGTCGTCTATGGCTTCATGCAATACAAGACCCACGCCAAGATCAGCGCGGTCGTCCGGCGCGAAGGCGACCAGCTTGTCACCTATACCCATTTCGGGACCGGCAACTATCACCCGATCACGGCCCGCATCTATACCGACCTGTCGCTGTTCACCTGCGACGCGGCGCTGGGGCGCGATGCGGCCAAGGTGTTCAATTTCCTGTCCGGCTATGTCCAGCCGGAAGGGCTGGAAAATATCGCGATCTCGCCCCTCGATCTCAAGGAACGGCTGGTCCATCTGATCGGGCGCGAGGCCGAATTCGCCCGCCGTGGCCGCCCGGCCGAGATCTGGGCCAAGATGAACAGCCTGATCGAAAAGGACGTGATCGATGCGCTCTACGCCGCAAGCCAGGCGGGTGTGCGGATCAACCTGGTCATCCGTGGAATCTGCGGCCTGCGCCCCGGCATCATCGGCCTGTCCGAGAATATTCGCGTCAAGTCCATCGTCGGTCGTTTCCTGGAACATTCCCGGATCGTCTGCTTCGGGAATGGTCATGGGCTTCCGTCGAAAAAGGCGCGGGTCTTCATCAGTTCCGCCGACTGGATGGGCCGCAACCTGAGCCGCCGGGTCGAGGCGCTGGTCGAATGCCACAACGAGACGGTGAAGGCGCAGATCACCAGCCAGATCATGGCCGCGAACCTTGCGGACGAGGCGCAAAGCTGGCTTCTGCAACCGGATGGCCGTTACCTGCGCTATCTTCCCGCGGGACGGGACGATCTGTTCAACTGTCATCGGTTCTTCATGGAGAACCCCTCTCTGTCCGGTCGGGGAAGCAAGGGCGCCAAGGATGTGCCGGCGCTGACCCATTCGGTGGATTGACGCAGAAACCCGAATCGCCCATGTCGAAAACTGCTGCCTGACCCAGACAACGGAATCGAGAGGAAGCCGATGAACGGTGTAATGACCGCAAGCGGAGAGACCATCGAGCCCTTTGGGCGATCGCTGTTCGAGCGCGCGTCCGAACGGGCGCTAAGCCGGGTCGGGGTGGTGGATGTCGGCTCGAACTCGATCCGCATGGTGGTTTTTGACGGCGCCGCACGGTCGCCCGCCTATTTCTACAACGAGAAGGTCATGGCCGGACTGGGGCAGGGCCTTGCGTCGACCGGTCGGCTGAATCCCGAAGGCGTTCAGCGGGGCATGGCGGCGCTGCGCCGCTTTGCGGCCTTGGCCGACGGCATGGGGATCCGGCCCCTGACCTGCGTCGCCACCGCCGCCGTGCGCGAGGCCGAGGACGGCCCCGAGTTCCGCAAGCGGGTCGAGCAGGAAACCGGGCTGAAGCTTTGGGTCATCGATGGCGAGGAAGAGGCGCGCCTTTCGGCCCAGGGCGTTCTGCTGGGCTGGCCGGACGCCAAGGGGCTGGTCTGCGACATCGGCGGCAACTCGATGGAACTGGCCGAGGTCAGCGATGGCAAGGTCGGCCGCCGCATATCGACCCCGCTGGGACCATTCCGCCTGCAACAGGTCAAGGGCGGGCAGGCGGGCCTGCGCGAGTTTATCCGATCGGTGCTGGACGAGGCGGCCGATAAGCTGGGCCGGGAACACGACCAGATCTATCTTGTCGGCGGATCGTGGCGGGCGATCGCGCGACTTGATATGGAACGCGTGAACTATCCCATGACGGTCCTGCACGAATACCGCATGTCTCCGGGTGAGGTGGTCGAGACGGTCAAGTGGCTGAACGAGCAGAACCTGTCCGAGATGCGCAGCCAGGTCGGCATCTCCTCCAGCCGGATGGAACTGGTGCCCTTGGCCAGCCAGGTCCTGCGGCAGGTGGTGCTGAGCTTTCAGCCGAAATCGCTGGCCGTATCGTCCTATGGCATCCGCGAGGGGCTGCTTTACGAACAGATGCCGTCCAATCTGCGGCTGCGCGACCCGCTGCTTGAGGCGGCGCGTTTCGCCGAGCAGCAGATGGCCCGGATGCCCGGCTTCGGCAAGCGCCTGCACCAGTTCCTTGAGCCGATCTTCAAAAACGCGGGTCCGCAGCTGGAACGTCTGATCCGCGCCGCCTGCCTGCTGCACGACACCACCTGGCGCACCCACCCGGATTATCGCGCGGACGCCTGCTTCGACAATGTCACCCGCGCCAATATGGCGGCCCTGTCCCATCCCGAGCGGATTTTCCTGGGGCTTTCCTTGCTGCACCGCTATCGCAACAGTCGTGCGAATTCGCCGATGGCGCCGCTTTTCGCCCTGCTGAACGAAGAGCAGATCCGCACCGCCGAGGTCCTGGGCAAGGCGATGCGCTTTGGGGCCATGTTCTCGGTCAAGGATCCGGCCGAGGCCGGAGAGCTGAAATACATGGCGAAGAAAAAGATCCTGCAACTGCGTCTGACCAAGGTCGGCGTGGCTTTGATGGGCGAGGTGGCCGAAGCGCGATTCCGGTCGCTTGCCGCCGCGCTGGGGGCCGAACCGGTCGTCATTTCAGAATAAGCCGCAAAAAGCGGCAGAACCTGTCTTTTGGGATAGTAAGTTACTGTCTGAAAACAGAAAACTGCGCTCCGAACCTGACGGAACAGACAGGTTTTCCCCGACGCGCTGTCATGGCATACAGGCTTCAAGGGGACGGAAGGTCAATATGTAGTGGTTGATCAGTTCCGTTGTACGGCCAGCCGTCCCCTTGACACCATCTGGATACAAAGTGCCGGCTGACCCCAATTTCTGGTGGGGCGTCAGGCGCCCCAGGTCCGCTCCAGAACCCCCAGCCAGTTGCGCCAGGCGATCTTTTCGACCAGTTCCTGACCAAAGCCATGATCCAGCATCGCCTGGGTCAGTGATTGCAGCTTCGAGGCGTCGGACAGGTCCTCGGGCATCTGGGCCCCGTCGTAATCCGATCCCAGTGCCACGCCATCCTCGCCCAGCAGGCCGACCAGATGATCCAGATGGCGCAGCATCACCTCGAACCCGTGCATCGGGTCGCGGCTGCCTTCGGGGTGTAGGAAGCCAATGGCATAGTTGAGCCCGACCAGCCCACGGCTTTCGGCGATCACCTGAAGCTGGCGATCGGTCAGGTTGCGCGAGCTGGGTGCGACGGCATGGGCACAGCTATGGCTGGCGACCAGCGGTGCGTCGGACAGCGCAGCGACGTCGTCGAAGCCCTTTTCGTTCAGGTGCGACAGGTCCAGCATGATCCGAAGCTGGTTGCATTCGCGCACCAGCGCCTTGCCTTCGGCGGTCAGGCCGGGACCGGTATCGGGTGAGGAGGGGAAGGCAAAGGGAACGCCGTGACCATAACGCGTCGGCCGCGACCAGACCGGCCCCAGCGAGCGCAGGCCCATCGCATGCCAGACATGCAGCCCGTCCATGTCCGCGATCGGTTCCGCCCCTTCGATATGCAGGATCGCCGCGACCTTTCCGGCGGCAATTGTCTCGCGGATCTGGGCGGCGCTGCGGCAGATGGCCAGCGTGCCGCTGCGCTCCATCGCCATCAACTGGCCGGCCTGGGCCAGCGCATGGGGCAGGGCGTCGGTAAGCGCGACCTCTGGCGGAAGGGGCACGGAAAAGGGCGGGTTTTGCTTCATCAGTGTCGCCACGACATCGTCGGGGCTTTCGGGCGACGGCGTCCAGATCGCGAAAAAGCCGCCGACCATGCCGCCCGCCTGCATTCTGGGAAGGTCGAGATGACCTTTGCCGTTACCCTCCAGCCAAAGCCGGTCGCGGTTCGGTCCCGCCTCGACCATGCGTTGCAGAAAATCGTTGTGGCCGTCGAATACCGGAATCATGGATCAGTCCCCTTCAAACAGGGCCGCACCATGCGCCCGATGCGAAAGACCTTCAACCTCGGCAATTTCGCGCTAGCATGAATGTCACGCGAGGTAGAGGAGACCCAGCCGTGACTACGATCGCCAAGGAATTTCAGGGCCAGACCGTGATCTGCACCTTCGAGGTGACGCCGGGCACCGCGCATGACGTGCTGGATGCGCTGGCGGACGCCTATGACCAGGTGATCCGCCACCAGGCGGGTTATGTTTCGGGGGCCGTGCATCTGAACGATGCCCAGACCCGGATTGCCACCTATTCGCAATGGCGCGACCGCCGGGATTACCAGGCCATGCTGCGCAGCGACGAGATGCGCAACCGCAACCGCGCCATCCACGCGATGTGCCGCCATTTTGAGCCGGTCATGTACGAGGTGATCGAGACATGGCAGGACTAGGTCTGCCGGGCCTCGCGATGCCGATTTCTGGTGCATGGGCTGCGCGAACGCCCTAGTCTCGGGATCAAGAACGGGGCGGGGCAGCAGGATCATGGCAGGACGCATCATCACCGTTGCGCAGCAGAAGGGTGGATCGGGCAAGACCACCATCGCGGTCAATCTGGCCGTGACGCTGCGCCACCGCGGGCATCGGGTGGCGCTGCTGGATACCGACCCACAGGGCAGCATGGGTCGCTGGTTCCTTGAACGGCTGGAACGACTTGGCGAGGACGAGGCGCTGGATTTCAGCACCTCCTCGGCCTGGGGGGCCAGCTACGAATCGGAAAAGCTGAAGAAGCGCTTCGATTTCGTCATCATCGACACGCCGCCCAAGATCGACAGCGACCTGCGCCCGGCACTGCGCGTGGCGGATCTGGTTGTCGTGCCCGTTTCCGCGAGCCATCTGGATCTTTGGGCGACCGAGGGGGTGCTGGACCTTGCCCGGCGCGAAAAATGCGACACCCTGATCGTGCTGAACCGCACCCGGCCAAACACCCGGCTGGCGCAGGAAATCGCCGGAAAGGCGACCGAGCTGGGGGCGGAGGTCGCCATTGCCCAACTCGCCAACCGCGTCGCCTATGCCGAAACGTTGGGACAGGGGCTGGGCGCTTCGGATGATGCGCGCAGCAAGGCCGCGCGAGACGAGATCGGCGTCCTGACCGACGAGGTCCTGACCTGGATTCCCTGAGCCTTGGGCGGTTTGCCGCCGCAACGGCGCAACCCGATCAGGACACAAGAAACTTTTCCGGAACTGCCGCGTTCGACCGGGATCCCCGGTCAAGGAGCGTCTCGGATGAAAGCCGTCCTGCCTGTCATGCTGATCGTTCCGCTTCTGGCATCCTGCGTGCCCGAGGCGAGCGATACCGAACCCGTCGCGCCGGCGGGACCGATTGCAGATGATACCTGCGGCGCCAACAACTTTCAGGCGCTGATCGGGCAGACGGCACCGACCATCACCGTTCCGGCCAACACCGCCTATCGCAGCTATCGGACGGGCGACCCGGTGACGATGGACTTCAACATGAAGCGCCTGAACTTCGAACACGACAAGTCGGGCAAGCTGGTGCGCGTAAGTTGTGGTTAATGCCGACGCTTTGACCGCTTGTTGCCGCCGCGTTGACCGGCGCGGCCTGCCGTGGAACGGCCCGACGACTTGACCGCTTCTTCGGCCGCTTCCTCGATCACCGATTGACGGGCAAGGGGATCGTCCGCCACTGCAAGCTCGACGGCCTCAAGCCGCTTCACCTCGTCGCGCAGCCGCGCCGCATCCTCGAACTCAAGATTCTCGGCTGCCTTCCGCATCTGCGTGCGCAAGACGTCAAGATGGGCAGAAAGGTTTGCGCCGACCATCGGGCGGTCCACCTTGGTCGTGATCCGCGACTGGTCGGTATCGCCCTGCCAAAGCCCGGCCAGAACATCGTCGACATTCTTGCGCACCGTCTGGGGCGTGATGCCATGCGCGCGGTTATAAGCCATCTGCTTCTCACGCCGCCGCTCGGTCTCGGCCATGGCGCGTTCCATGCTGCCGGTGATGCGGTCGGCATACATGATGACGCGCCCATCCACGTTCCGGGCGGCGCGTCCCACGGTCTGGATAAGCGAGGTTTCCGAACGCAGGAAGCCTTCCTTGTCGGCGTCAAGGATCGCGACCAGACCACACTCAGGAATATCAAGGCCTTCGCGCAGCAAGTTAATGCCAACCAGAACGTCGAACGCCCCCAGGCGCAGGTCGCGCAGAATCTCGATCCGCTCGATCGTGTCGATGTCGCTGTGCATGTAGCGCACGCGGATTCCCTGTTCGTGCAGGTATTCCGTCAGGTCTTCGGCCATGCGTTTGGTCAGCGTCGTGACCAGTGTCCGATATCCTGCGGCCGAGACCTTGCGGACCTCGTCCATGACGTCATCGACCTGCGTTTCGACCGGCCGGATCTCGATCACCGGGTCCAGAAGGCCGGTCGGGCGGATCACCTGTTCGGTGAAGACGCCGCCGGTCTGGTCCATTTCCCATTGCGCGGGAGTGGCGCTGACAAAGACCGATTGCGGCCGCATCGCGTCCCATTCCTCGAACTTCAGGGGGCGGTTGTCCATGCAGCTGGGCAGGCGGAAGCCATGCTCGGCCAGCGTGAACTTGCGCCGGAAGTCGCCGCGATACATGCCGCCGATCTGCGGCACGCTGACATGGGATTCGTCTGCAAAGACGATGGCATTGTCGGGGATGAATTCGAACAGGGTCGGCGGCGGCTCGCCCGGCGCGCGGCCGGTCAAATAGCGGGAATAGTTCTCGATCCCGTTGCAGACGCCGGTGGCCTCCAGCATCTCCAGGTCGAAATTCGTCCGCTGCTCAAGCCGCTGGGCCTCCAGCAGCTTGCCTTCATCCGTCAATTGCTTCAGCCGTCCCTGAAGTTCGGCTTTTATCCCTTTGATTGCCTGCTGCATTGTCGGGCGGGGGGTGACGTAGTGGCTGTTCGCATAGATGCGGATCTGCTTGAAGCTGTCGGTCTTCTGCCCCGTCAGCGGGTCGAATTCGGTGATCGCCTCAAGCTCGTTTCCGAAGAAGTCGAAACGCCACGCGCGGTCTTCAAGGTGCGCGGGCCAGACCTCGACCACGTCCCCGCGCACGCGGAAGCCACCGCGCTGGAAGGCGGCGTCTAGCCGCCGGTATTGCTGCGCCACCAGCTCGCCCAGAAACTCGCGCTGGTCATACATCTGGCCGACGACCATGTCCTGAGTCATCGCGGAATAGGTCTCGACCGAGCCGATGCCGTAGATGCAGGACACCGAGGCGACGATGATCACGTCGTCACGCTCCAGCAGCGCGCGCGTGGCCGAGTGGCGCATCCGGTCGATGGCCTCGTTGATCTGGGATTCCTTCTCGATATAGGTGTCACTGCGCGCGACATAGGCCTCGGGCTGGTAATAGTCGTAATAGCTGACGAAATACTCGACGGCATTGTCCGGGAAGAAGCCCTTGAACTCGCCATAAAGCTGCGCGGCCAGTGTCTTGTTCGGGGCAAGAATGATCGCCGGACGCTGCGTTTCCTCGATCACCTTGGCCATTGTGAAGGTCTTGCCGGTCCCGGTTGCGCCCAGCAGGACCTGATCGCGCTCGCCGTCCCGGACGCCCTGCGCCAGTTCGGTGATCGCGGTCGGCTGGTCGCCCGCTGGCTGGAATTCCGACTGCATGACGAAGCGTCGGCCGCCCTCAAGCTTGGGTCGGGTGACCTCGGCAAAGCGCATGACCGGAGCGTTCGTGTTGTTGTGACCCATGGTTTCACCTTTGTTCCGGTGCTGAATCTGGCATGGATTGTTCAGGATGCAAGCTTTCCCGCGGGATTTGACCGCGCTTTCCGCCACATCTTGATCCTGCCCCGCGGTTGGGGGATAAGACCGGCAAGCAAGAACAGAGGTTTCCCGCCCATGCGCGTCCGCATTTACACGCCTGCCCGCAATGCCATGCAGTCCGGCACCGCCCGCACCAGGAACTGGGTTCTTGAGTTTCCGGCGGCGGATGGGCGCGAGATTGATCCCCTGATGGGCTGGACCAGCAGCGACGACACGCAAAGTCAGGTGCGCCTGTCCTTTGAAAGCCGCAAGCAGGCCGAGGATTACGCCCGCGAGAAGGGCCTGGATTTCGAAGTGATCGAACCACATCCCCGCGCAGCGAACGTCCGCCCGCGCGGCTATGGCGAGAACTTCGCCACCGACCGCCGCGCCCCTTGGACGCACTGAGCTGTCAATCGGACCATAGTTACTGTCAATCGGACCAAAGTTACCGCCAAATAGGGTAAGTTACGAACGGTTCGGGGCAAAGGTTTTACAAGTCTTTGAATTTCCATGACCGTCTGCGTGGACGGTCATGTCGTTTCTCAGGTGGACTGATCTTTCCACTGACGCCCACCGACAGAAGAGTGCCAGTCAGGCGGAGCGCATCACTTTGGCCGCGCACCGTGCGATCCGCATTGCTGGGCGCGACAATGTCGCCAACACTAGATTCACCTGTAGCCCGGCTAGACTGCGCCGCCGCCCAGCACGGGATGTCCCTGAGATCGTCCAGTCAGCATCAACGGCGACGAACATGTGTGCCCCCCGACGGAAGTCGAGCGCTGTCGCTTTAGCCCCAAAGCCGACACTCTCCCGAGACGCCCTGGCTGCGCGCGCCGCATAGTTGCAGCTGCGGAGTAGCTGGCGGCGGTCGTGCCCCCTTGGTCAGGCTTTCAACCCGCCGCGGATCGACAACTCTCGACATCAAAGCCCGAGAATCCCGTCCAGAATGGCTGACCCATCGTCCTGGTCATGAAGCCCGCGATGCGTATCGGCGTCGGCTGGCGGCGGTTTTGAAGCGGCAGGGGGGATCTGGCACTTGCATGATACACCGGTCGACGGCTCGCGCCCTGGCGGGAAAGGCTGTATGATCCAATGCGAAGCAGGATCCTTCCTCAGGAGTCACGCAATGGCCGCACGCATCGAGGACCGGATCGCGATCACCGACTTGATGAACGGTTGGATCCACCGCGACCTGAACGAGTGGGACCAGCTTCGGGCCTTGTTCCACGCCGATGCCACCATCGAAATCACATGGTTCGACGGCCTGGCCACCGATTTTGTCGAGGGCTCTGCCCGCATGGGCGAGTCCGATCTGCGTACGAAGCACTTCGTGGGGAATCCTTCGATCACCTTCAACGGCGACCGTGCACTGGTGCAGACGAACGCGATGGTCTTCGCCGAGAATGTCGCGCTCGACCTAGGTTCGACCACGCATAACCGGTTCTGGGATCAGGTTGAAAAGCGTGACGGTATCTGGCGCATCGCCCGGCGGCAGAGCATCTACGACATGAGCTATTTCAATTTTCTTGCCAAAGTTCAGGAGGTCGACGAGACGACTGTCCGTCGCTATCCGCGCGAGTATGCCGCCTTGGCCTACTTGCTGGAAAAATCTGGATTTCCTATCGTCCGCGAATTCCCCACCCGCGGCAGTGATCTGGAAACCCAGATCAAGTCCGCCGGCACCGCTTGGCTGAACCCCTCATAACTCGCTTCGGCCATATCCCGGAAAGACACCCGACGGGAGGTTCGCTTGAGGATCCTCATCAGGAGTTTGAGCATGGTCGGCAGACATGAGGAATTTCTGTTCCTACCCGCTGATCCCGCGGAGGATCAAATCGACGCCCGCAGAGAACTGCTCCCTGTCATCATGTTCCGTCAGATTTCCCGCCATGCGCTGAAGGAAAGGGGAACTCTTTTTGTCCTGATGGATTGCCGCCCTCGCAGCCGCTGACAACAGCGTGGCGCGTTGGGCTCCGTCGGCGTGAAGGCGAATGGCCGCCGCTTGTTGCGCCGCAGCGCCCAGGATGAAATTCGTCACAGTCGAGGCCGCATGGAATTGCGCCATATCAGGCACCCCGAGTGCCTGAAGGTTTGCCCCAATTCGATCGAAGATGAGAAGCATGGCGGGCTGCCACGGTGCTCGGGACAGCTCCATGCCTACCCATGGATGTGCGTCGATAATGTCAAAGACATCCAGTGCGACAGCCCGGATCGCGGCACCCGGCGCAAGCTCGTCCCGATTCACGGACAGGGCGGATTGGATCATCACGTCGGCGGCGGCGGCCAGCAGATCCTGCTTGTTCTGCACATGGTTATAGATTGCCCCGGGCCCGGTCGCCAGACGCTGTGCGAGGGTTCGAAAGGTCAGCCCGCTCTCTCCGCTCTCGTTCAGGATGGCGATTGCCGCCGAGATGACCTGATCGCGTGAAAGAGCCTTGTCGCGCCGTTTGCCGTCTTTTTTCTCCATAGCCCTATCTTGACATATTTGGAACATCGTTCCAACTCCAATGCTTGGAACGACATTCCAACCGTCAGGAGATAGCATGAAACACGTAACCATCATTGGTGCGGGGCTCTGCGGCCTTGTCCTTGCCCGCGTCCTCCACCTGCACGGGATTCCCTCCAAGATTTTCGAAGCCGAGGCCTCGATCGATATGCGCGGCCAGGGAGGGCAACTCGATATTCACGTCCATAACGGGCAGGTCGCGCTTGTAGCGGCTGGCCTGTTGGATGAATTCAAAGACATCATTCATCATGGGGCCGCCGCCACCCGTGTCCTTGATCCACAAGGCGTCGTGCTTTTCGAGGAAGCCGACGACGGCATGAACACCCGCCCCGAAGTGCTGCGCGGCGATCTTCGGCGCATTCTGATAGCTTCGCTTCCCGAAGGGACGGTGAACTGGGGTAAAAAGCTTGCCCACATTGCCAAATCAGGTGACGGACAACACAGGCTGACCTTCGCGGATGGCACGCATGCGAGTGCTGATATCATCGTCGGAGCCGACGGTGCCTGGTCCAAAGTCCGATCGCTTCTGTCAGATGCGCGGCCGGAATTCGCTGGCATGATATTCGTGGAAACCTATCTGCGGGACGTCGACCGGTTGCATCCTGCTTCGGCGCAGGCGGTGGGTCCCGGGGCGATGTATGCACTGACGCCGGGAAAGGGAATCGTCGCTCACCGAGAGGCTGGAAACGTTCTGCACGCCTATATCCAGCTGGTCTGTGACGAGTCCTGGGCGAGCCAGCTCGACCTGAACGATCGGCGCTCCGTGTCGCTGGTCGCGGACCATTTCAAGGGTTGGTCCTCTGCGCTGACCGCGCTGATTACCGAAAGCGAGACCACCCCCGTCAAGCGCATGATTCACCGCCTGCCGGACAGGCATCGCTGGACACGCGTGCCCGGCGTCACCCTGCTGGGGGATGCGGCGCATTTGACGCCACCGGGTGGCGAGGGCGCAAACCTCGCGATGCTGGACGGCGCCGAATTGGCGCTGGCCATCGCGGCGCATCCAGACGACGTTGAGGCGGCATTCGCCCAGTATGAGGATGACATGTTCTCGCGCAGTGAGATTTTAGCCAGGGACGCGCGGGAAGTGGTCGACCTGTGCCTGGGGCAACGCGCGCCATTCGGCCTGATAGACTTCCTCTCCGGTGCCACCGCATCTGGCGTGTAGTTTGACGGATGATCCGCGGGCGAACGCCAGCTTCGCCCGCGCGCAAAATCGCACCACCAAGGGCGGCCGCGACGACCCCAGTCCATCGGGACCATCGATCCTTGGGCTGCCGTCCGGTCACAGTCGCACGACCAGCGGCACGGTCAGGGCGTAGATGGCAGTGACGGCCAACCAGATGGCGCCCGGCCATTGGGCCTGAACGGCGGAATACACGCTGGAGAACACCAGCGGAGCAACAATCGAGGCGAAGCTGACCACCGAGGCCAGCACCCCTTGGAATTGCCCCTGAAAAGCATCATCGACCTGCCGGGTTGCCAAAGACTGCAGCGCAGGCGTTCCAATCCCGCCAAGCGCAAAAAGTGGAAGGATTGCAAAGACCAGCCAACCGTGCGTGGCCAGAGCCATTGTGGTCAGGGCCGTGCAGGCGCAGGCGACTCCGGCAAGGATTGCGCCCCTCTCTCCCAGCAGCATGGCTGCGGGACCGGGAAGGAAAAGCTGCGCCAGGGCCTGAAAGGCCCCGAAGGTGCCAAGCGAAAGACCAATCATCAGGCCGCTCCAGTGAAAGGTATCGCTGCCCCATAACGCCCAGCAAATTGCGTAAGCCTCACCCGTGGCGCTGAACAGAAAGAACAGCAGCAGGATCGGCAAAGCCGATTTCATCCTGAACGCCCACATCAGTGGCCGCAGCGGGTTGAGGGTGGAAAGTGCCACTTTCTCACCACCCGGCTTGCGCGATTCCGGCAGCATGAAAAGCGCCAGTGCAAGGTTGCAGCCGTTCAGGACGGAAGCGACGATGAAGGGCAGACGTAGCCAGTGATCCCCCAGCACACCTCCAAGAACCGGGCCGATGACGAAGCCAATGCCGAACATGGCGCTGACCAGGCCAAAGCGACGCGCGCGCTGATCCTCGGCTGAAATGTCGGTGATGTAGGCCATTGCGACGGAAACGTTGGCGCTGGTCTGGCCTGCGATGGCGCGGCCAAGAAAGAGCAGCCAAAGGCTGGGCGCCAAAACCATCAGGATATAGTTGATGGCCGCCCCGCCAAGCGAGACCAGCAATACGGGGCGCCGCCCGATCCGGTCGCTGATTGCGCCCAGCACGGGTGCAAAGACAAGCTGCATGACGGCATAAAGCGCGACCATGGCACCGATATAGGGCACCACGTTTTCGGCATGTGTCACATCGCGCAGCAGTGCTGGCAGGATGGGGAAGATCAGCCCGATGCCAATGGCATCAAGCATGATGGTGATGAAAATGATGACGAGTGATTTGTTCATTTGCGTCCGATCCACGCAAAACGCCCGCAGCTTTTGGCGCGAACGATTGGCGCTGGTGCCCAGCCGATGCGGGGCGATTTCAGGGAGACGCTGACCGAGCCACGCTGAGATGCGCGCTGGCGTGTATTCGACTTTCTTTCCCGTCCGTCTGAATTCTCGACAGGGAAGCCGTCGCTTTTCGCGATCCCGGTCACTTAAGACGGATAAGGCGCCGCGGCAAGTCTTGAGGTATGAAAACTCATCGGTCGTGGCGAGTGACAACCTGCGCGGATTTCTTCCGTGCGCAGCAACTCCGCGCACGGGATTTTCGTGAGGCAGCTTCAGCCGAGAGCGGCTCGCCCCGGCATCGTGCCCATCCGCAGGAACGACGCGTGATCGCCGCCGGTGTGGATCACGTGCCGGCCCCGGTTGTCGGGCATTAGATTCTCGGTTCCCGGCATCGCGCCGCCAAGCGTGTTATATCCGCCGACAGTCAGCCGCAGTTGTTGGCCGGGATAGAGCAGCATACCCATGGGGAAAAGATCGAAATCCAGCGCGACGATCTCGCCGGGGGCCAGCTTTTCCACTTGGTCGAAGCTGTGCACCGGCAGGTCCTCGGTCGATCTCTCGTCGTCGAGATGGCGCATCGACGCCCGCAGCCGTCCGTTCGATCCCTTGTAGTGAAGGATCGACGCACCTTCGCGGGTCATGGCTTGCATCTGGGGACTTTTGTTGGGGATCGTGATCTGCCCCAGCGCGTTCCCGTCCGCATCCAGCTTTTGCAGCAGCACGAAGATGTCCATGTCGTCGGCGCCCTCTGCTTCAGCGAAAAGCCGCAGCCCGGGATCGCCGATGAACGCCGTCTCGCTGTCGACGGTCAGGGTGAACTGCGCATTGCCGTCCCGGGCGGTGGCGTCGTAGCTGGCCTTGGCCGCCGGACGAGCCCCGGTCACCATCGCGCCCGTCCCCGCGTCGAGGTAGAACTGCGTCGTGACTGCCTGGGTGGGCGGGAACTGCGTCGCGGTCAGGTTCACGCGGTCATTGCCCTCCAGATCGTGGAGCGTGTAGCGCACCGCCGGCGTCTTGTCCCAGCCGTTGTCAATGTCCTTCAGGAAGCGATCGAAGAACCGCAGCAGATCGGCCTGATGTTCTTCGACATAGTAGTCGGGCCATTCCATCGTGGCGTGGACGCGCAGCCATTTGCGGGTCGAGCCGATCTCGCGCCAGCCCCGGAACGTTCCCGGCGTGTGGATGGAATTGGAATAGCTTGCGACCACATAGGCCGGCACTTCGATCATCGCGAACTCCGGTGCCCGCTGTTCCCACAGCTCGTCCCGCAGCGGATGGGCCTTGGCGTCAAGGATCAGATCCTCGCGCTGGTTCTTGCCAATGTAAGCATAGCGCAGCGTTTCCGCGAAGCCGTAGTCTGGGATGCCACCGCGCATGATAAGATCGCGGTAGATGTCGGACATCCCCTCCCATGGCGCGATCGCCGCAAGGTGCGGGGTGCGCTCGGCCGCCATGAACCATTGCGAGGCCGTGAGGTAAGAGTTTCCCGAAGCGCCGACCTTGCCGTTGCTCCAGTCCTGCACACCGCACCATTCGACCAGATCATGGAAATCCTCACCCTCAAGGCGGTTCCACCAGCGGGCATCGCCTTCCGAGTTGTAGGTTCCGCGTGGATCGGGATGGCAGATGGCGTAGCCCTTGGCGCACCAATAGGCCGGGTCCGGTCCCTCGAACTTATGCAGGCCCGAAAGCACGCTGGTGTCCATGCCCAACAGGCGGAACAGGTCATCGTATTGCGGCGCGTTGCCGCGGCTTTTGCCATAGGGGCTCCATGCGACGATGACGGGAACCTGCTCATCGGTCACCGGGCGCAGCACATCGGTATAGATGGTCACGCCGTCGCGCATGGTCACGGCGACATCCTTTTCCAGGATGATGTCGACCGGCAGCGGCTTGAATTTCCCGCTGACACGAAAGCCCTTGGGCAGTGTGACGGTGCCCGGAGCAAAGCCACTGAACAGGCCTTGGCGGCCCGGCTCGTCCGCAAGTGCGGGCTGAAGAGCGAAAGTGTAATCTTTCATGGTATCTGGCCTTTCATTCGACGGGGTCCGACCACGTGTGCAACGATCAGGTGATGCTGGAGCCGGTCTCGCGGACAGGAACGGTCCATGCGCGAGCGCAGGGTTCGGGTCTGGTCCTTGTTTATGTCAATGAGTGTTGATATATTTAGCGCCTCCCCACATGTCAACGTTCGTTGATAAAACTTGCAAGGTGCCAATTGAGTTCAAATTCGCCATCGGCCAACGCCAGCCGCGGCAGACGGGCAGGTTACAGCGGCACGCGCGAAACGGTGCTGAACGCGGCCAAGAAGCGGTTCGCGCATGACGGCTATACGGCGACTTCGATCCGCAAGGTGGCCGCGGATGCGGGGGTAGACCCCGCATTGGTCATGCAGTTCTACAAGTCGAAGGATGGGCTGTTCGCCGCCAGCCTCGCCCTGTCGGAGGACTGCCTGGGCCACATCGCTGCGGCTTTTGATGGCCCTGCCGACCGAATGGGAGAAACGCTGACCTACAACTTTCTCCGCCTCTGGGAAGAGGGCGCCGATGCCGAGCCACTAATGGCCACACTGCGCGGTGCCGCGTCGAATGAAGTCGCTGCCGCCCAATTGAGAGAATTTGTCCAGGCTCGATTGCTGTCGGTCATAGGCCCGAAATTGGGCGAAGGCGTTGGGAATGCACAGCGTGCGGGGATCGTGGTGTCGATGCTGATGGGCCTGGTGCTCTCGCGGAGCATGGTCCAGATCCCTTTGGTTGCGGGCATTTCCCGCGAAGAGCTTGCCCGGTCCGTCGGCCCGTCGATTCAGGCTGTGCTGCGGGGACGCTGAGACCAGAAACTCGGACGGGGCGGTATCCCGGCCGCAGCAGCAGTGCCCTTAGTATTCTTTCCGCCCTCGCCGTTCACTGGCCCCGAAAGGGCATCGATGCCAAGCTGCTGTTAGGTTTCGTCTTATCGATGCCATATATTACGGACCCTGCGATAGCGGGCCCTTTCCATTGCCGTAGGCGGACGAACCGGCTACAGACGGGCTGCGAATCCATTGCCCCGAACCGTTCGAACCTTTGCTCCGAAACGAATTTCAGACATTGATTTTGTTTGGAAATTTTCGATCCTAGGCGGCAACTGTGGTCGGATCGTCATGCAGCTTTCGGCCGCAAGGCGCAATGGTTTGGCAAGTTGTTGAATTACCGTGGCCGCCCCGCTGAGCGGTCATGCCATGTCCGGGAGACCGCCATGATGGCCATCCAGTTTCTTGTCACCCATTCCGGTGGTTTCCACGCCGATGAACTTCTGTCCTCGGTCGTCCTGACTCGCCTTTATCCGCATGCGCGGCTGGTTCGCACCCGTGAGGCCGACTGGATCACGCCCGCCGGGGACCGGGTGATCTATGATGTCGGTCGGGACTTCGACGCGGCAGGCCTGATCTTTGACCACCACCAGAAAAATCCGCCGCTACGCGATGATGGCCTGCCCTACAGTTCGTTCGGGCTGATCTGGCGACATTTCGGGCGCGACTACCTGCGGGCGCTGGACGTGCCGGCGGCAGATGTCGAATCCATCCATGCCTCGTTCGATGCGGGATTCGTCCTGCCGGTCGATCTGATGGATAACGGTGCGCTCAGCCCCTCCGAAGCGGGACCGCTGCTGGCTGACCTGACCTTGCCGATGCTGCTGGAAAGCCTGAAGCCGGTTTTCGACGACCGCTCGCCCGATGCCGATGATCGCGCCTTTGACCGGGCGATGGAGGTTGCGCGTGCCTTTGTCGAGGCCTCGATCAATCGCAAGGCCGCGAAGCGCCGGGCAGAGGCTGTGGTCCAGACCGCCATTGCCGCCGCGGGCGATGGCCGGGTGCTGGAACTGCCGATGGGCATGCCTTTTCGCTCGGCCGTCGTGCGGGCGGGGGCCGATCACCTGCTGTTCGTCGTCCATCCACGCGACACGGACTGGACCCTGACCGGCATTCGCCGTGACGAGGATGGTTTTGCTTTGCGCGCCGATCTGCCCGCGGCATGGGCTGGCCTGACCGACGCGGCGCTGGAGGCCGCATCCGGCGTCCAGGGCGCGCGCTTCTGCCACAATGGCCGCTTCATCGCCGTCGCAGCGACGCGTGATGCGGCGTTGAAGATGGCGGAACTGGCCGTTCGTGAGGCCGAGGGCTAAGAGCCTTGGCCCTGGTCTGGACTCGCCTTTTCGGCGAAACTATTGAAATGGCACCGCATCAATCCAGCCCGGACCTGTGCCATGACCGAACCTTACCGCGTCCCCGATATCTTTGAAACTGACCGCTATGTTGTCCGGCGCGTTCGCGAGACGGATGCAGAGCCGATTTTTCACAGCTATGCGACGGACCCGGTCGTCACCCGCTTCCTGACCTGGCTGCCCGCGACCAGCCCCGAGGACACGCGCAGCAACGTCATTCAATGCGGCGCAGATTGGGATCAGGGGACGCGCTTTGCCTCGGTCATCACGCCCAGGGCAGAGGAGGGGCGGATTCTGGGGATGATCGACGCGCGCCTGGGGGCCGGCCTGGTCGGCTATGGCTATGTCCTGTGCCGGGCCGCCTGGGGGCAGGGCTGCATGACCGAAATCCTGTCATGGCAGATTGCCCACGCGCTTGCGCATCCCCGGATCTATCGCACCGAGGCGCTGTGCGACGTCGACAATCTTGCATCGGCCCGCGTGATGGAGAAGGCGGGAATGGTCCGCGAAGGGGTGCTTCGTCGCCGCCTGATCTCTCCAGCCGTTTCGGATGAACCGCGGGACTGCTACCTTTACGCGAAAGTCCGGTAAAGGATCATTTTGCTTCGGGGCCGTGGTAAACGATCCCGCGCGCAAGCCAGCATCCCAGCTTCAGACCGCGGACCTTGCCCGCATCGTCACGCAGGACGCGAAGCGTCCATTCGCCGGGCGGGGCCGCATCCATCGCGCGGCGACAGGTCACGGTCCACAGATCCTGGGCCAAGGGATACATCCGTTCCATCGGACCGGCCCCCAGCATCCCTTCGAAACCGATATAGGCGGCGCCGTCGCGGGCCTCGATCTGAAGCGCAGCGCCGATCTCGTCCGAATGATAGCGTCCGGCAATGGCATGCCCGTCGGCGCGGTCCAGCGGCTTCAGCCGCTCGGCGCGGACGCTCAGGTTTTCGGCCCGCCGATCCATCAGCAGGACGTCTCCTTCGCGCCGAAGGTCAAGATCCACGGTTCCGGCGCGATTTTCGTCGATCACCGGCAGGACCGTCGGAGAGACCGCGTAATGCAGGCGCACGCCACCGGGCACGTCGCGTGTCCGCAGGAAAAGGTCATTCTCGGGGTCCAGCCAAAGCCCGTCCCAACCCTGTCCAGGAGCTGCCGGCGTGGCGGCGGTCGCGCCAAGGGCGGCGGTCATCAGGCCCTCGGCCGCACGCATGGCGCTGGCTTCGTGATTGAAGATCACGACCACCGATAGCCGCTCGGCTGCGACATGCAGCCGGAATGAGCAGAAACCGCGCAAACCCCCGCCATGTCCCGTCACGGCGTGGCTCTTCAGGCAATAGCGGCGCAGGCCATAGCCATAGGGTGCGGGTCGACCATCGCCAAAGCTGACCGGGGCCGAGATGCGGTTGTAAAGCCCGGCCGGGTCGTCGCGCGTCGCGTCGATATGGCTTTCCCAGGCCAGCATGTCGTCAAGTGAGGCCGCGATGCCCGAATCCCCGAACCAGGTGATCGCGCTTTCGGCAGGAAGGAAGCCGACCTCGTCATTCCCCTCATAGCCGATCACCGCGTCGATGCGCTCGCGCGTGTCGGCGGCCAGGCGGGCGGTGGGCATACCGGCGGGCTGGAAGATCCGTTCGTGCAGAAGCTCGGCGAAATCGCGGCCCGAGGCGCGGCGGATCAGCTCGGCCAGCAGCCGGTAATTGCCGTTCGAATAGGAATAATGCGCGCCCGGCGCGAATTGGCCCGAACGCGCCTGACCCAGCAGGGCAAGGCCGTCCCTTTCGGTGAAACGTCCCTCGGGCGTCGCGCCGTGCAGGACGGTCAACGCCCAATAGTCGCGCAGGCCCGACTGGTTGTGGCAAAGCTGCGAGACGCTGGGCAGGGGGCCCTGAAAATGCGGCAGCAGTTCCGGCAGCAGCGGATCAAGGGCCTCCGGGGCGTCGAAAAGGTCCAGCAGCAGGGCGCAGGTCATCTGCTTCGAGATCGAGCAGATGGGCATTCGCCGCGTCGGGGTCATCGGAACGCGTTGCGCCATGTCGGCATAGCCCCAGGCACGCCGCGCGATCACGCGGCCATCCTTGACCACGCCAGCGACACCGGCGGGACCGCGATACTGGTCGGGCAAAAGGTCCAGCGCGCGTTCCAGCGCCTGCATGTCGATCGCGGCCATAAGATGTGCCCCTATTCGCCGTCCTGAAAGCAAAGCCGGGTGTCTGGCAGCGCCAGCGACAGGAACTCCAGCAGGTCTTCCCGCGTCAGGGCGGCACAGCCGGCGGTAGAGCCATACCCCTCGCTTGCCACATGCAGGAAAACCGCGCTGCCGGCGCCGGGAACAACGGGGTCGTCATTCTGCCCCAAGACGACGACGACATCGTAAAGGTCGTCCTTGCGCCACATTTCCTCGTGGCTGGCATCGAAGGGCAGCTTCACCGGACGGTTGTAATCCGCATGGTCGGGGGCATCGCACCAGCCGTCATCGGGCGCGATCGGTGCGGTCGGAAAGACGGTGGCGGGGGCGGCCCCCAGCTTGTCGGCGCGATACAGGACGCGCCGGATCGGCCAGCAGCCGATCGGGCTGACCCCGTCGCCTTCGGCCTGCTTCACCGCGATGCCGCTGCGACCCACGGCCGAGCGCCAGGTTTTGCCGCCAAAGCTCGCCTGCCAGGTTTCGCCCTGGCGCTTCACGATCAGGTCCATGCTTGTCCTCTTCAGCCGTCCAGTGGGAAATGGCAGGCCACGGCGCGGTCGCCGCGGCTTTGCAGGGCCGGATCCTCGATCCGGCAGATATCCCGCGCGAAAGGGCAACGGGTGTGGAACCGGCACCCCTTTGGCAGGTTCATCGGGCTGGGAATCTCGCCCTGCATCATCGGCCGATCACGCCCGCGCTGGCGCGGATCGGGGCGCGGCACGGCGGACATCAGCAGCATCGAATAGGGGTGGAGCGGCTGGGCAAAGATCTCTTCGGTCGTGCCGACCTCGACCAGCCGACCCAGGAACATGACGCCGACCCGATCCGCGAACTGGCGCACCACGGCAAGGTCATGGGTGATGAAGAAATAGGTCAGCTTCAGCTGGTCCTGCAGATCGGTCAGCAGGTTCAGCACCTGCGCCTGGATCGACACGTCCAGCGCCGAGACGGATTCGTCGCAGACCACGAAATCAGGCTTGTTTGCCAAGGCCCGCGCGATGCCGATGCGCTGGCGCTGACCTCCCGAGAACTGATGGGGATAGTTCCGCAGGTATTGCTTGCGCAGCCCGACCATTTCCAGCAGCTCGGCGCAACGGTCGCGGATGTCGGCGGGGCTGCCGAAGCCGTGGCTGCGCAGGGGCTCGGCCAGGATCTCCTCAACCCGCATCCGGGGGTTGAGCGAGGCATAGGGGTCCTGGAACACGATCTGCAGCTTCTTGCGCAGGCCGCGCATTGCGTCCTCGCCAAGATCGGTCAGCTCGGTGCCGCGGTACTGCACCTGACCCGAGGTCGGCTCCTGCAATCGCAGCATGACGCGACCCAGCGTGGTCTTGCCGCAACCGGATTCGCCCACCAGCGCAAAGGTTTCGCGGGCACGGATGTCCAGCGACACGCCGTCGACGGCGCGCACGGTTCGGGGCGGGCCGTTCAGGAAACCTCCGCCCACCTGGAAATGCTTCGTCAGGTCACGGGTCGACAGCACGATGTCCCGGTCGCCGGAATCGGGCTGTTTCTGTGCGGTCATGGTCATGATGTCCCCTCCTGCGGCAGGGCGTCTTGTGGGGCGTGCAGCCAGCAGCGCGCGGCATGGCCGCTGCCGATCCCGACAAGGTCCGGGGCGCGCTGGCAAATGGGCATCACGTCACCGCAGCGCGGGCTGAAGCGGCAGCCCGGCGGCAGTTTTGCAAGGTTCGGTACCATGCCCGGAATGCTGGGCATCCGTCGCGCCGTCCGCGGCTCGGTCGCGCGCGGGATCGAGGCCAGCAGCCCGCGCGTATAGGGATGCGAGGGGCGCTCGAACAGGTCGAAGACATCGGCCTGCTCGACCATCTGGCCCGCATACATCACGTTCACCTCGTCGCACATCTCGGCAATGATCCCCAGGTCATGGGTGATCATGATGATCGAGGTGCCGACGCGGTCGCGCAGGTCGCGCATCAGCCGCAGGATCTGCGCCTGCGTGGTCACGTCCAGCGCAGTGGTCGGCTCGTCCGCGATCAGCAGCTTCGGTTCGCAGATCAGGCCCATTGCAATCATCGCGCGCTGGCGCAACCCGCCCGACAGTTCGTGCGGATAGGCGTCAAGCCGCGTCTTGGGTTCCGGAATGCCGACCAGTTCGAACATCTCCAGCACGCGGGCACGGATGGCGCGTCGGCCAAGGCCCTTGTGGATTGCCAGCGGCTCGCCCACCTGTTCCCAGACTCGACGGACAGGGTTCAGCGATGTCATCGGCTCTTGGAAGACCATCGCGATGTCGCGGCCCCGGATCCGGCGCATCCCGGCGGCGTCCAGCCTGGATATGTCGGTGCCGTCCAGCAGGATCGAACTTGCGCTGACATGGCCCTGCGGCTTTGGGACCAACCCCATCAGCGACAGGGCCGTCATGCTTTTGCCTGAACCGGATTCGCCCACCAGTCCGACGATCTTGCCCCGGCCCACGTCAAAGGACACATCGTCCAGCACCCGGACATGGCCGCGGTCGCCCTTGAACTCGGTCCGCAGACCACGCACGGAAAGGATGGTATCGGAAGATGCCGTCATGGGGTCAGTCCTTCATCGACGGGTCAAGCGCATCGCGCAGCCCGTCGCCGATGAAGTTGAAGGCCAGCACCGTCAACAGGATCGCGATGCCCGGGGCGATGGCGACGGCCGGGGCCTGGAACATGTATTCCTTGCCCTTGGCGACCAGCAGGCCCCAGCTTGCGCCGGGGGGTTGAACGCCAACGCCAAGGAAGCTGAGGCTGGATTCCCACATGATGGCCTCGGGGATCGACAGCGAGAACAGGACGATCAGCGTCGGGATCACGTTGGGAAAGATGTGGCGGAACATGATGACGCCACGCTTGGTGCCATTGGCGCGGGCGGCCTCGATGAATTCCTTTTCGCGCAGCGCCAGCGTCTGCGAGCGGACCACCCGCGCGACCGACGCCCAGCCAACCAGCGCCAGCGCCAGAAAGATGTTCAGCAGGTTCGCGCCAAGCGTGTACATCACCACCATCGCCAGCAGCAGCGAGGGAAAGGCGATCATCATGTCCGCAAGGCGCATGATCGCGAAATCGGTCTTGCCGCCCAGATACCCGCTGAGGATGCCAAGAACAGTCCCGATGCTGAGCGAGATCAGGCTGGGGACGATGCCCACGACCAGCGAGACCCGCGCGCCGTAAAGAATACGCGTCAGCACGTCGCGGCCGAAGTTGTCCGTGCCAAGCCAGTAGGTCGTCGAGGATGGCAAAAGCTGTTCGTCCAATGCGACCCGATAGGGGTCGTGCGGGCTGATCCAGGGCGCGAAGGCGGCTGCCAGCACCAGAACCGTGACAAAGACCAGCCCGACCATCGCCATCCGGTTCTTGCGGAAGGCGCGCAAGGTGTCGCGCAGGAAGCTAGCTTCCTCGATGGCCTCGGGGGCGGGGGCCGCGATGTCGGGGGAATGGGTCATCACGACGCTTTCTTCATCTGTTCGCGGATGCGGGGATCAAGCACCGCGTAAAGGATATCGGCGACCAGGTTCCCCAGGATCACCAACGCCGTCGCGAACAACACCGCGCCCTGCAGCAGTGGCATGTCGCGAGAGGAGATGGCGTTCACGGTGATGCGGCCGACGCCGGGGATCGAGAAGATCGCCTCGGTGATGACCGCGCCGGACAGCAGGCTTGCGACCTGGATTGCCATGATGGTCACAACCGGGATCAGGGCGTTCTTCAGTGCGTGGCGGCTGATGACGCCGGTTTCCCGCAGACCCTTGGCGCGCGCCGTGCGGATATAGTCGTGGCGCATGACCTCAAGCAGGCTGGACCGCGTCAGTCGTGCAATCACCCCGGCCGAGGACCAGCCCAGCACGATTGCCGGCAGGATCATGTATTTCCAGCCATAGAAACCCGAGACCGGCAGCAGCTTCAGCTTCATCGCGAAGACATATTGCAGCAGCAGCGCCGACCAGAAGATCGGCATCGACACGCCCAGAAGCGAGAAGCCCATGAAAAAACGGTCAAGCAGGCTGTCGCGGCGCACGGCCGACAGGATTCCGGCCGGGATGCCGATGATCCAGGACACCAGTGCGGCGCAGACCGCCAGCATCAGCGTGTTCGGGAACGCCTTCAGGATCAGGTCGGTGACGGGCCGGTTCAGCTTGATCGAATTGCCCAGATCGCCCTGCACCGCATTCCACAGGAAGCTGAAATAGCGGGTGATCATCGGGTCATCCAGATGCATCTGGGCGCGGACGCGGGCGATCACCTCGGCGCTGGCGTGTTCCTTCATCATCAGCGCGACCGGGTCTCCGGGGACCACGTTCAGCATGATGAACAGGATGAGGGTGATCCCGATCAGGACCGGAATCGAAACCAGGATGCGTCTAAGCGCAAACATCAACATGGGCGGGATGCTCTTTCTGCGGCGCCCGCGTGGCGCGGGGGGCGTGGCGGAAGGGCGGTCGATCAAAGCGGGACCGGGGCGCGCGGTTGGGCACGCCCCGGTCCAGGGGCCTTACTCGACCTCGACCTTGTAATAGCTCATGTCGCTCCAGCCGTTCCACGGAACGGTGAAGTTCTTCACGCGGGACTGGACGACATAGCTGTGGTCAAGGCTGAACAGCGGAACCCAGGCGGCGTCGGTATCGACGATCCGGCTGGTCAAATCCTGGTACAGCTTGCAGCGCGCCTCCTGGTCGGTCATGCCGCGCGCCTTGTCGATGGCGGCAAAGACTTCGGGGTCGTTGTTGTTATAGGCGCGCACCTTCGTCCCGGATTCCGAGAAGAAGGTATAGAAGAAGTTGTCGGGATCGTTGAAATCCGCGGACCAGACCTGGGTATAGTTGTCGCTGTCGCCGACCTTGCGGGCGGCCATGAAGGCAGCTTCGTCACTGGTGACGATGTTGGCCTTGAACCCGGCCTCGGCCACCTGGGCCTGGATGATCTGGTTCATGTCCGACCAGCGCTGCGACCAGTTCGATGCCTGCTGCAGCGTGATCTCGACCCCGTCGGGATATCCGGCTTCGGCCAGCAGTTCCTTGGCCTTGGTCGGGTTGTATTCGATGGGCGTCGCCGGGGCATAGCATGCCAGGCCGCGCGGCATCACGCCGTCTTCCAGCTTGCCCTTGCCGTAGAAGTTCTTGTCCAGAATGGTCTGCCGGTCGATCGACATCTGGAAGGCCTTGCGGACCCGCACGTCGTCGAAGGGCTTCTTCGCCTGGTTGATGTTGTAGTAATACATTCCGACGCGCGGGCCCGAGCGGACCTGAGCCTTCCACTGGTCGCTGCCATAGAAATAGGGCGTCTGCGTGGGGGCATAGTCCAGATCGAAAACGTCCAGCTCATCGGATTCGAACAGCATACGCAGCGTCTCGGAATCGGTGACAACGCGGATCAGCAGGCGGTCAAGCTTGGGACGGCCGCGCCAGTAGTCGTCATTCGCCTCAAGCATCTGGCTGTCGTTCAGCGTATAGTCGCGCAGGATGAACGGGCCGGTGCCGTTGGTCGTTTCAGGCGTCAGGCCGAACTGATCGCCTGCAGCCTCGGTGAATGCGCGGTTGTAGATCGACGCGCCGGGCGAGGCCAGAAGCGCAAGGAAAGCCGCATAGGGCTGCGTCAGGGTGATCTGGACCGTATGCTCATCCACCGCATTGAGGCCGGACACGCTGTCGGCCTTGCCGTCCAGCCGGTCCTGCGCACCCGCGATGAAGGTCAGGATGTCGGTGTTCAGCGCCTTGGTCGCCGGGTTCAGCATCCGGTCGAAGGTATAGACGACGTCATCGGCGGTCAGCACCGCGCCGTCATGGAACTTCACGCCGTCGCGCAGATGGAAGGTATAGGTCAGGCCGTCCGCCGAAACCTCCCATTTCTCGGCCAGACCGGGAACCAGCGCCGACTGGCCGGGACCGGTGGTTTCGGATTCGATCAGGCGGTCGAAGACGTTCAGCGGAAGCGTATAGGCATCCGTGGTCATCTGGACATCGGCGGTCTTGGGATCCTCGGGATACGAGACGCGCAGCATGTTCTCGGCCATTGCCGGCGACATCAGCACGAGGCTGGCCAGGCCGGAAGCCAGAAGCAGTTTCATTTTATTGGTCACGTGACACCTCGATGTCGGTTTGGCGGTTCTGCCGTCGGACGGCACCCTGCGACTTTCGTTGCAACGGCAGGGCCTGTCGCACAGCCCGGACGTTCCTCACTCCTCGTCGATCCCATGGGCCGGGACCGACCTGCTTCGGCCGCAGCATCTCGCGGATGTCCACATATGGGCGGATTACCGGAAGTGCCCTTGGTCCACCAGACCCACGGACTCTTATCCCCCGAATTGTGGACGGTCGACGTGGCGGCACGTTGTCTGCGAACCTCTCATGAAGCCAGAAATATTCTTGGATACTGGTGCCAGCGTTCTGATTTTGTGATGGAATGCGCGCTGTTCGTTCATTTCAGAGCAGGCCGGTAATCACGTCCCCCGCCGGAACGAAGCCGGGACGGGATGGATGCGGTGGCGGCCAGATCGACGATCAGCAGCGCGTCACCGCGCGCACCCGCGCTGGCCAGCGGCTCTCCGTCGGGGCCGGCTATCACGGAAAGACCGCCGAAGGTCACGTCGCCTTCGGCCCCGGCAAGGTTGGCATAGGCCACGGTGGCGTCGCTCTCATGTGCCCGCGCAGGGACCAGTCGCCGGGGGACATGTTCGAACCCGACCGGGTTCGCAGTCGGAACAAGGATCAGGTCGATCCCGGCGCGGCTCAGCGCCGCCGCATGGCCGGGAAATTCGATATCATAGCAGACCAGCATCGACACCCGCAGTCCCTCAAGCCGGAATGGAGCGCACAGGCGGTCGCCGGGGGCAAAGCTTGCCTGTTCCATTGCGCCGTAAAGCTGGATCTTGCGGTAGTGGCCAAGGATCGCGCCATCGGGCCCGATCGTCGTCGCGGCATTATGGACTGCCGCGCCGTCGCGTTCGGCCCAGCCAATACAGATCCCGCAACCCGTCCGCGCCGCCACCTCGCGAAGGCGTCCCATCCATTCTCCATCCAGAGGCTGGGCCAGCGCGGCATGCAGATCGGGCCGGTTGTAACCGGGCAGGAACAGTTCGGGTGCCAGCAGCAGTTTTGCCCCGGCTGCTGCTGCTGCCTGCACCTGCATGCAAAGTGCATCGAATCCGGCCTCGATCCGTCCATTTGTCGGCGCGGTCTGCCACAGTGCCAGCTTCACTCCTGCCTCCGCAAAAAGCATTATCAGCCACAGGTTTGCGCCTTTTCCCGCCGCCAAGGAAGCCCTGTCGATCATGAGCCAGTCCCGTCCCGTCACCGCCTTCGGCCCCGACTTTCCCTTTGCCTATGACGACTGGCTGGCCCATCCGGCCGGGCTGGGCAGCATACCCGAAAAGTGCCACGGACAGGCGGTGGCAGTGATCGGGGCAGGGGCCGCCGGCATCATCGCGGGGCACGAGCTGATGAAGATGGGCCTGCGCCCGGTGATCTATGAATCAGGAAAATTCGGCGGACGCCTGCGCTCGGAGCTTTTCGAGGGGACCGAGGACGTGATCGCCGAACTGGGCGGGATGCGCTTTCCCGTCTCGTCGCGGGCCTTCTATCATTATGTGGACGCCCTTGGCCTGACGACGCGGCCCTTTCCGAACCCGCTGACAGCGGCCGCCGGCTCGACCGTGATCGACCTTGAGGGCGAGACCCATTTTGCCCGCGGTCTCGGCGATCTGCCGCAGCTTTACCACGAGGTCGCCTTCGCCTATCGCGCCGCGCTGGAGGAGCACGCCGATTTTTCAGCGCTGACGCAGGCGGTTCGGGACCGCGACGCCCATCGGTTGAAAGCGATCTGGGATCCCCTCGTCGAAAAATGGGACGAGCGGACCTTTTATGACTTTGTCGTCTCGTCGCAGGCGTTCCGCAATCTCAGCTTCCGCCATCGCGAGGTCTTTGGGCAGGTCGGCTTCGGCACCGGGGGGTGGGACAGCGATTTTCCGAACTCGATGCTCGAAATCCTTCGGGTCAACCTGCTCGAGCTGGACGACCACCAGCGCTATGTCGTGGGCGGCGTGGAAAATGTCCTGCACCGGCTGTGGCGACAGCCTGCCGCCTGCGCGCATTGGCCACAGGGAACGACGCTGGCCCAATTGAACGGAGGCGCGACGCTGGGGCGGGCCGTCAAGATCGGCCGCAATGCCGGGGGCGGGCTGACGATCACAGACCTGTGGGGCGTGTCGCGGGACTATGCGGCGGTGCTGGTCACCTGCCAGAGCCACCTGCTGACCACCTCGGTTGCGGTGGACGAAGCGCTTTTCGACCAGAAGCTGTGGATGGCGCTGGATCGCACCCGCTATATGCAGGCGGCGAAGACCTTCGTCATGGTGGACCGGCCGTTCTGGAATGACATCGACCCTGCCACCGGGCGTCCACTTCTGTCGATGACGCTGACCGACCGGCATACGCGCGGTACCTATTTCTTCGACAACGGTCCGGATCGGCCGGCAGTGATTTGCCTGTCCTACAGCTGGATGACCGACGCGCTGAAGGTGCTGCCCTATGGCCCCGAGAAACGCGTCGAGCTGGCGCTTTCGGCACTGGAGCGCGTCTATCCCGGCGTCGATATCCGCCAGCATATCCGTGGCAACCCGATCTGCGTCAGCTGGGAATCGGACGAGAATTTCCTGGGCGCCTTCAAGGGCGCGTTGCCCGGCCATTACCGCTATAACCACCGCATGTACGGTCATTTCATGCAAGCCACGATGCCGTCCGAGCAGCGGGGCATCTTCCTGGCGGGTGACGGTATCAGCTGGACCCCCGCCTGGGTCGAAGGCGCGGTCCAGACTGCGCTGAACGCTGTCTGGGGGATCATGACCCATCTGGGTGGCGCCAGCTCTGCCGACAATCCGGGACCGGGCGATCTGTGGGCCGATCTTGGTCCCGTGGCCCTGCCGGATTAGGGGCGGGCGGGGACCACGAAACGCATGCCTAAAGCCCCAGGAACGTGAAGGGTTCGGCTTCCTTGAACTCGTCATTCGCGACGCCCGAAAAGGTGTGGATCTGGTTCGGGCCAAGATCCAGCTTCATCACCTTGGCCCCTTCGGCAAAGTCGAGCGTCTTCAGGTCCACCCAGAACGTGTTGGGGGTCAGCGCGGATTCAAAGAAGTAAAGCTTGCGCTTGTGATCGGCGACCGTCCGCCATCGCGTCGACGAGATGTTCGGCTGGTCCGGCGTCGTGATCCCGAACGGAACCGAGGCATTGCGGATCACGCCAAAAACGCTGGCCAGCGTTTCGACGGCATCTTCGGTCTTGGGTATCGCATTCACATAGAACGAGGCCCGCGCGAAGCGGTCCGCGGCACGGTTGGTGCCGGGCAGCATCACCGTGCCGCCGATCTCTTTCCAGTATTCGTTCAGCGCCAGCTGCTTGTCGAAGATCGGCGAGTTGGTCATCACCTGGTAGTCGCGGCTGTGATGGATGACCTGCTTGCCATCGATATATTCGACGATGGCACTGTCGCCGGTGGAATCCGAAATCGACAGGTGCAGGGTCGCAAGCCTGTCCTCGCCCGGCACGCTGTCGGTGACCAGGGTAAAGGGTTCCTGCTCCAGTGCAGCGACGGCCTCATTCACGGTTGCGAAATTGTCCAGCACCCATTGCGCCCAAAGCGATATGGCAAGACCCGGTGTCTTGCCGTCATATTCAGGATATTCGGATTCGACGAGCCACAGGATGTTCGCGACCAGCCCGGCTTCGTTCATGCCGTCAGTGGTGGAGACGTCATAGCCAGTGGCGATCACGCTGCCATATTTCGCGGTCCATTCGATCGAGTTCGGCCCCGCCTCTCCGCTGCGCTGGATGCCTCGGGGCATGACCCAGAGGTTCGTTCCCACATCCACCTTCCAGTCCATCGAACGGGCCGTGATGATCTGATCGTTCGTGCCCAGATAGACGACGCGGGTGCAGGCATCGGCAATCCCGGCCTGCAGCAGGCACGCGGCTGCAATCAGGGAAATCATCGGTCGGTTCAGTTTCACGCCAGCCTCATCAGTTGAAATCGCCACGAATTCTGCTGGTTGCCGAGGTTCGGGTGCCGAATTTCCGCCAAGACAATCCGATCGAATGACGGCACTATGCGTGCGGGATGCTGGCAGGACAAGCACCCGCATTACGCGAAGATGGGGGACGGTTTGAAATTCATTGCTTTGCCCTTCCTGGGACTGGCCGCTTTGTGGACTGCGCCTGCAATCGCGCAGGACAGTCCCGATGGCTGGATCGTCCAGATCTCGCCCTATCTTTGGGCGACGGGGCTGGATGGCGATGTCTCTCCGTTTCGCAGCGGGCCGACCGTCAGCATCGAGAAGGACTTCTCGGAGGTGATGGACAGCCTGAACCTTGGCGGATTCATCAACTTCTGGGCGCGGAACGGCAGGTTCGTGCTTTCGGGGGACATGATGTTCGTCGACACCACGGACAGTAAGGCGGGCACACTTCCCGCGCTGCCGGGACTGCCCGCAGGCCTGCCGGTCAGCGGCGATGTCGACACCACGCAGTTCATGGCGACGGTGCAGGGCGGGTATCGTTTCCACGACGCGCCGGGGCTGACGGTTGACGGTCTGGCGGGGCTGCGGTTCTGGCACATCTCGAACGAGTTGACGGTGCGCGCCCTGGGACAATCCCGCGGGTTCAAGGAAAGCTTCAGCTGGGTCGACCCGGTGATCGGCATGCGCGCCCTTGCCCGGATCAGCGAGCGCTGGTCATTCCAGGCGCAGGCCGATGTCGGGGGCTTCGGCATGGGATCCGACCAGACATGGTCGGCGCTCGGCACCTTCAACTACATCATTACCGACAATGGCTCGGTCTCGTTCGGCTACAAGATCATGGACGTGGATTACGACGATGACGGCCATGTCTTCGATGCCCGGTTGCAGGGGCCCGTGATCGGCGCGACCTGGCGTTTCTGAAGCGGAGGAAGGGATATGGCCCGCAAGGATTTCGATCCTGATACCGTGCAACCGGACGGGCGTCCGCCCGCCCGCGCCGTCCTGTTCGATCCGGCCAAGCCGGGGGCGTGGCGTGGCTCGGTTCCGGGCGAGGCGCTTGATGGCCCGGTGACGGTGCTGGCCTATGGCAACGACACGCCCGGAGAGGGGCCGCGCCTGCATGTCCATCCCTATGACGAGACCTTTGTCGTCGTTGCCGGCCGCGCGCGGTTCTTTGTCGGGGACGAGGTGATCGAGGCGGGCGTGGGCGAGGTGGTGCTTGGTCCAAAGGGCGTGCCACACCGGTTCGAAAATCTTGGTCCCGGCAGGTTGCAGACCATCGACATTCACCATTCACCGCGCTGGATTCAGACCGATCTGGACTAGCAGGCAATATCCGCCCGGTGCCGGGATCGTGACCCCATCGGGAATTCGACGCGCTACAATCGACTGGGCAGTTCGTGATCGGGAGGGATCATGGCAGGCGACATTCCGGGGCAGGCGGTGCAGCTTCTCGGCCTCGGAAGCGCGCAGCCCGAACATATCCTGACGCAGGAAGAAGTGCTTGCCGAAGCCCGCGCGGTGCTTCAACCCCGCTTCGCGCAGTTCGACCGGCTAGCCCCGGCCTTTGAGAATACCGGCATCGTCAAGCGCCACTCGGTCGTGCCCTTTTCGTGGTTTCGCGAGCCGCATGGCTGGACCGACCGCAGCGCGGCCTATGTCGCGGGGGCCAGCGCGATGTTCTGCGATGCGGCCAACGCGGCGCTGAACGCCGCCGGGCTGCGGACAGATCAGGTCGACGTGATCGTGACCGTTTCGTCGACCGGGGTGGCGACCCCGACGCTTGAGGCGCTGGTTGCGCGGCGCATGGGGTTTCGCGCGGACGTAATGCGGGTGCCCGTCTTTGGGCTGGGTTGCGCGGGCGGTGTCTCGGGGCTGTCCGTGGCGCGCAGCCTTGCGGCGGCGCGGCCGGGCGCGGTCGTGTTGCTGGTCGCGGTCGAAGCCTGCACCCTGCTGTTCCGGCTGGATCGGCTGACCAAGGCCGACATCATCGCGACGGCCCTGTTCGGTGACGGAGCCGCCGCCTGCGTGCTGCGCACCGGCAAGACCGAGGGTGCGCTTGCGCAGGTCAGTCCCGGTCGCCAGCACATGTGGCCCGATACCCTGGCCATCATGGGTTGGTCCGTAGAGGAAACCGGGCTGGGAGTGATCTTCGACCGCGCCATTCCCAGCTTTGCCGAAACGGAACTGCGCCCCGCGCTGGATGCGCTTTGGCCGGATCGGAATGCTGCCGGGCGGCGCTTTGACCGCTACGTCTGCCATCCGGGCGGGGCCAAGGTCATCACCGCACTGGAAACCTCGCTGGATCTGGACGAGGGGACCCTGCAGGTCGAGCGTGACGTCCTGGCGCGGGCCGGGAACATGTCCGCGCCGACGGTGCTGTTCGTCCTGCAGGATGTGCTGGCATCGGGACAGCGCGGTCGATTGCTGACGATGGCGCTGGGGCCGGGCTTCACCCTGTCGACCCTGCCGCTGGAGGTGCCATGATGTCCGCGCCGGATGCTGGGGCGTTGGCCTTCATCGCGTTCCTGCTTCTTCAGCGGCTGGGCGAGTTGGTGCTGGCACGCCGCAATACTGCGCGGCTTTTGGCGCAGGGCGCGATCGAATACGGCGCGGCGCATTATCCGCTGATCGTTCTGCTGCACGGCGCATGGCTGCTGGCCATTGCGGTTTTCGGATGGGGCCAGCCCCTGCACCTGCCGTGGCTGGCGATCTTCGCGTTTTTGCAGCTGGCGCGGCTGTGGGTGCTGGCAAGCCTTGGTCCGCGATGGACGACGCGGATCATCGTGCTTGACCGGCCGTTGGTCGCGCGGGGACCGTATCGCCTGCTGCGCCACCCGAACTATGCCGTCGTCGTGGCCGAGATCGCGGTCGCGCCGCTGGTCCTGGGTCTGTGGCCGGTCGCACTGGTCTTTACCGTGCTGAACGGTCTGATGCTTTGCGTCCGCATCCGGGCCGAGAACCGCGCGCTTGCCGGATTGCGCCATGCGCGCCCCACTTAGACCGCGGACTCAGGAACGGTGGATAGCAACCGCAAATCGTCGCGCAACTGGGTGGGGTCGGACAGCCCGGCCTCGATCTCGGCATGAAGCTGTCGCCAGATGGGCAGGGCACTGGCCAGAACCTCGCGCCCGGAAGGGGTCAGGTGAAGCAGGCGGCTGCGCCGATCCTCGGGATCGGGGCCGGTCGCAACCAGTCCGCGCCGCTCCAGCGGTTTCAGGTTTGCGGTCACGGTCGTGCGGTCCATCGCCAGAACCCCCGCCACCTCTCCCAGTCTGGGCGGGGCGGGGCGGTTCAGGGACATCAGCAAGGAAAACTGCCCGCTGGTCAGCCCTGCAGGCTTCAGTGCGATGTCGAACCTGCGTGCCAAGGCGCGCGCCGCGCGCTGCGCATGAAGGCACAGGCAGGTGTCGCGGACCATCAGCGTCGTGGCATGGGTGGGATCGGGCGGGGGCATCGTCGTGCTTGACAGGTAGGGGACAATTAAGTTGATATCAACATAGATACCCCGGCGTCAACCGTACCAGGGTCCCGATCCGATCCGTCGATGCGCGTTGAAGCCAGACCAGAGAGGAGAGGTCGATGAAGATCGTGACAAGCCTGAGTTTTCAGGGCCAGTGCCGCGAGGCGTTCGAATTCTACGCCAGGGTGCTTGGCGGCAAGGTCACCGCGGCGATACCCTACAGCGATGCGCCCCCCGGCATGCCGGTCAGCGGCGAGCAGCACAAGAACTGGCTTCTGCATTGCTGGCTTGAGGTCGGGGATCAGGCGCTGATGGGTGCGGACATGGATTCCGCCTGGGCACCGAACGTGGGCAAGCCGAAGAATGGCTTCGACGTCACCCTGCATACCGATGACATCGCCAAGGCGCGGCGCTGGTATGAGGATCTGTCCGAAGCGGGCCGGCAGGTCATGCCTTTTTCCGAAACCTTCTGGTCGCCGGGTTTCGGTTCGCTGGTCGATTGCTTTGGCGTGCCCTGGATGATCAACACGATCCCTTCGGCGGGCTGGACTCCATCCCAAGGGTGATCCCCGGTCCTCGCGGTCTGACAGGAGCATGCCATGAACCATCCCTATCGCTGGGTGATTGTCGCGGCTGGCGGCCTGTTGGGCTGCGTCGCGGCCGGATCCATGTTCTCGCTGCCCGTGTTCCTGCGCCCGATGGCGCAGGAGACGGGTTGGTCAGTCACCGGGATCTCGACGGCGATGACGATCGGCTTTCTGGCGATGGCCCTGGCCAGCATGGTCTGGGGAGGGTTGTCGGATCGCGTCGGACCGCGCCCGGTCCTGCTGGCGGGTTCCGTGATCCTGGCTGCAAGCCTTGCGCTGGCCAGTCGCGCCGAGACGCTGATCGGGTTTCAGCTGTTGTTCGGGTTGCTGGTCGGAACGGCAACGGCCGCCGTCTTCGTCCCGATCATGGCCTGCGTCACCGGCTGGTTTGAAACGCAGCGTGGCCTTGCGGTCTCGCTGGTTTCGGCTGGCATGGGCATGGCGCCAATGACCATGGCGCCGCTGGCGGCATGGCTGGTCACGGGGCAGGGCTGGCGAGGGGCGATGCTGACCTTGGCGGTCATCGCTGCCGCGCTGATGATCCCCGCCTCGCTGCTGGTGCGGCGGGCACCTGCGCTGGCCCATGACGATACACAACCCGAGGATGGCGGCCCGCAGGGTGGCATGTCGGTCAGGACGGCCGTCCGCTCGCCCCAGTTCGCAGTCCTGATGCTTGCGAATTTCTTCTGCTGCGCCACACATTCCGGGCCGATCTTCCACACGGTCAGCTATGCCGTGACCTGCGGTATTCCCATGATCGCGGCGGTGACGATCTACAGCGTCGAGGGGCTGGCAGGAATGTTCGGCCGGATCGGCTTTGGCATTGCCGGCGACCGTTTCGGCGCACAGCGCGTGCTTGTCCTTGGTCTTCTTGCGCAGGCCTTCGCAGTGCTGGCCTATGTCTTCGTCGGCAGGCTGGCGGGCTTTTACGCCGTGGCGATGGCGGTGGGCTTCATCTATGCCGGGACCATGCCGCTTTACGCCGTCATCATCCGCGAGAACTTTCCGCTGCGAATGATGGGCACGATCATCGGCGGCAGCGCGATGGCGGGCAGCCTTGGCATGTCGACCGGGCCGCTGCTGGGTGGGTTGGTCTATGACCGCTTCGACAGCTATGCGCTGATGTATATCGGCTCCTGCGCGATGGGACTGGCGGCGATGCTGATCCTGATGACTTTCCGCCCGTTCCCCCGACGCGGAATGCAGATGGCGGCAGCCTAGAGTCAGAGTCAGTCGGCCTTGGGTTCGACGATTTCGCCCTCGCGCACCAGATGCGCGAAAAGCCCGTCCTGTCGCGTCAGTTCGGCAAAGTTGCCGCGTTCGACGATCCGGCCCGCGTCCAGCACCAGGATCTGGTCGGCCGAGGCCACGGTCGAAAGCCGATGGGCGATGATCAGCGTGGTGCGGTTCGCGCGCAGCTTGTCGATGGCGCGCTTGATGCGGGCCTCGGTCGCGGGGTCAAGGGCCGAGGTCGCCTCGTCCATGATCAGGATCGGGGCGTGTTTCAGCACGGCGCGGGCAATCGCAAGGCGCTGGCGTTCGCCCCCCGACAGGGCATTGCCGCGTTCGCCGATGACGAAGCTGTAATTGCCGGGCTTGCGCAGGATGAACTGATGCGCTTCGGCAAGCCGCGCGGCCTGTTCGACCTCGGCATCCGTGGCTTCGGGGCGTCCGACGCGGATATTTTCCGCAATCGAGCGGTTGAACAGCCCCGCTTCCTGAAAGACGACGGCGATATTGTCGCGCAGCGAGGCCAGCGTCAATCCGGCAATGTCGTGCCCATCGACAAGGATGCTGCCCTGATCCGGCTGGCGCAGGCGTTGCAACAGGGCAAGTGTCGTGGTCTTGCCCGAACCCGTCGGGCCGACCAGCGCGATGGTCTGGCCGGGCAGGGCGGTAAAGGACAGGTCGAACACCCCCTGTTCGCTGCCCGGAAAACGATAGCTTACCTCGCGGTATTCGACGTGACCCAGCACCGGCTGGACCAGCGGCACCGCGCGAGGGGTGTCCGTAACCTCGGCAGGCGCGTCCAGCAGTTCGAAATAGCTGCGGATCGTGGGGGTCGAACGAAAGATGCTGCCGACGAACGAGGACAGGCGGTCAAGCTGCCCGACCATCAGCCCCGCAAAGGCGCCAAATGATACGATCTCGCCCACGGTGATCTGGCCCTTCTGCGCCAGCAAGGCCCCGGCGGCAAAGATGATGACCATGGTCACGGTCGCCGCCGCGCGGGTCAGGACCGTCAGCAGCCCCCACCATGTCAGCACCGGATATTGCGCGGCCAGAAGGGATGCGGTCATCTGGCGCATCGCCTGCATCTCGCCCGCCAGGCGGGAATAGCTTTGCACGACGGTGACATTGCCCAGCACGTCTCCGACGCGGCCGTAAAGCCTGCCGGAATGGCTTTCGACGCGGGCCTGCCCCTCGCGGGTCTTGCGGATGACCAGGATGTTCAGTGCCAGATAGACGACGCCCAGCAAGGCCAGGATCGCGGCCATTCGCGGATCGATGCTGATCGCTGTCGGGATCAGCAACAGGATCCCGGCCAGCGCGGTCAGCTGCTCGCGCAGGATGCCCAGCCACAGGACGAACAGCGCATCGGTCCCGGCAAGGATCGCGCGCGTGACCGAGCCGGTGCCGCGCTCGGCATGGTATGAGATGGGCAGCGTGATCGCCCGGCTGAATGCCGCCCCCAGCGCCGCAAGCCGCGCCCGATGGGCCAGCCGGTCCGCTGAAACCGCCGTGATGGCCGACGCAAAGATCCCGACCAGCCCGAATGCGGCCCAGGTGCCGATCAGTGCAAATGCCCCGGTGCCGCGGGCAAGGCTGTCGACCATGCGACCGAACAGGACCGGTTCTGCAAGTTGCACGATCGCAATCGCGACACCGGTTGCCGAAAGCCCGGTCGCAAGCCACCTTTCCCCGCCAAGCAGGCCGACGGTGCGCCGATAGACCTGCGCCGTGCTCATTCCTGGCTGGGACATGCGCGATATCCTCCGCTCAGACGGATGGGACCGCGCGGCGCAGCGGAGGATGCGGCCGGGAACTCGCGCCGCGCCCGCTCAGAACTTCCACCTCATTCCCATGAGGAAAGCGCTCATGTCCTGGTAGTCTGCGTCGGTTTCGTCGTCATATGCGAATTCGCGGTATCCGATATAGGCGTCGATATTCTGCTCGGCGAAG
>Ga0160446_100044_pt1 | contig 130318 bp, 125 predicted proteins | sample HID1973I_E1MG_FD_108200 | JGI IMG/M metagenome (GOLD analysis project Ga0160446, IMG submission 108200) | Enriched mosquito-associated microbial communities from UW Madison campus, WI, USA - HID1973I_E1 MG | ecosystem: Host-associated > Arthropoda: Insects > Digestive system > Unclassified ...
AACCGTGCAGGCGCCGCAATCACCCTCGGCACAACCCTCCTTCGTCCCCGTCAGCCGGCGGCTCAGGCGAAGATAGTCAAGTAACGTATCCCGAGATCCCGCCGCGCTCAGGCTGATCTCGGTCCCGTTGAGTAAAAAACGAAGGTCGCTGCCCATCAAGTCCTCGCTCGGGTCGCTGTTGAGACCAAGCGTAGTGCCGATTTGACCTTTGCGAAACGATCGATTGAGCATAAGACTTTCAGCCGTTCTTTGAAAGAGGCTGGGGCCAACCGTGCCATATCTTGAAAGTCTTCGGGTGTTTGTCAGAGTTGTCGAACTCGGTTCGATCACGGCCGGCGGACGCGACATGCGCATGTCCCCGGCAGTCGCCTCGAACCGTATCAAGGACCTGGAGACGCGTTTCGGGGTCCGGCTGCTGAACCGCACCACGCGCAAGCTGGTCCCGACCGAGGTTGGCCGCGCCTTCTATGAAAGCGCGCGACGCGTGATCGAGACGCTGGACGAGGCCGAGGCGGTCGTATCCGGGTTTTCGGGAATGCCGCATGGCGCATTGCGCGTCACGGCGCCACTGGGGTTGGGGCGCAGGCTGATCTCACCCCTCGTGCCGAAATTCTGCGAGGAATATCCGGGGGTCGAGATCCGGCTGCGTCTGTCCGACCGCAATGTCGACATCATCGCGGACGGAATCGACCTGGCTTTCTTCCTGGGCGAGCCGCAGGACTCTGCGCTGAAGTGGCGGCGGATCGCGGAATGCCGCCGGGTGCTGGTGGCAACGCCGGGCTATCTGGAAAAACACGGGATGCCGGAAAAGCCCGATGATCTTGTCAAGCACAACTGCCTGCTGCTGCGCTATCCGCGCAGCCCGGAATATTACTGGGTGCTGAAGACGGCGGAAGGCCCGCAGAAACTGCTGGTGAACGGGCATTTCGACGCCGATGACGGCGACGTGCTGACCGACTGGGCGCTGGAAGGCTGCGGCATCGCCAACCGCCCGCATTACGAGGTGGCAGAGCATCTTGAGGCGGGGCGGCTGAAGCTGATCCTGCCCGAAGCGCCGCCGTTGCCAGCGCAGTTTGGCGTCCTGACCCCGCATCGGCGGCTTCAGGATCCGAAGGTGCGCCTGTTCGCCGATTTCATCGCGCGCGAGACCAAGCGGCATTTCTCCTGATCGTCAGGACTTTACCCATTCCATCAGGTGAAGGTAGGGCGCGCGGTCATATCGGGCGCGGCGCTTGGCCTCGCCCCCGGTGGCGTGGGGTTCGTCGAAATGCGCAAGCCGCAGCCCCTGGGCCAGAAGCGGGCGCATATAGGCGTGGAACGGGCGATGCCAGTTGCGGATCAGGATGCCCCGCCAGCTGACCCATTCGGCGCGCGGTTCAAGGTAGTTGTCGATCAGGAAGCCGCGACTGCTGTCGCCTTCGCCCTGCCATTTTCCGGCGGTGCTGAACGAGTTCAGGTTGGCGACAAGCAGCGTTCCACCTGGCCGCAGGACGCGCGCCATCTCGGCGATGGCGGCGTCGATGTCGTCGATGTCGATCAGGGTCAGATAGCTGACGACCAGATCGAAGCTTTCGGGCGCAAGGGGCAGGGCCTCGGCGCGGGCCTCGATATACTCGCCCTGGGGGTCGCGTTCGCGGGCGGTCTGGATCAGGCGGGCCGTGGGGTCGATGCCGGTTGCGGCAATACCCAGCGGTGACATCAGGCGGCAGAAACGACCCTCGCCGCAGCCGACGTCCAGGGCGTTCCGAAAACCGCGGCCCCGGATGCGGTCCAGCATTGGGGCGTCAAGCACATGCAGGCGCGAGAAATCGCCGGTCTCGCCCATATCGGCGATCCATGCCTCGGCCGAGGCGTCCCATCCATTGCCGCTATCCATGCCAACCCCTGCTGAAACGAGAGGTTGCCTTAGCGCAAGTTGAAACGCCGGGCAAATCCGTTCACTTCGCGGCAAGAGCCTTGGGCAGGCCGCGATACCATTCAACGATGGCCTTCCGCTCGGCAGGTTCCATGAAGCTGACGTTGGCGGGGGGCATGGCGTCGGTCAGGCCCGCCTGGACATAGATCTGGCGCGCGGCGCGGGTGATGTCGTCCGGTGTTTCCAGCAGGACACCCCGGGGGGCGGTGTGGATGCCCTCATACGAGGGCTCCCTTGAATGGCACATCGAGCAGCGGCCCATGACCGCGCCATAGGCGTCGTCCCAGCCGGGCGCGTCGACCATGGCCTGCTGGGTCGGGGTCAGGACGCGCGCCTCGGCTTCCTCGAGCGTCTGGCGGAACATAGGCGCGGTCGACAGCCACATCACCAGGATGAACAGGATCGCGGTCACGGCCCAGGTCCACCACAGCATGCCCTTGCGTGCGTGCATGGTGTTGAAGAAGTGCCGGATCGTCACGCCCATCAGGAAGATCAGCCCCGCGATCAGCCAGTTGTAATGCGATGCGAAAGCCAGCGGATAGTGGTTCGACAGCATCAGGAAGACAACCGGAAGCGTCAGGTAGTTGTTGTGCGTCGAGCGCAGCTTAGCGATCTTGCCGTATTTCGGATCGGCAGGGCGCCCGGCCTTCAAATCCGCCACCACGATGCGCTGGTTCGGCATGATGATCAGGAAAACGTTCGCGGTCATGATCGTCGCGGTAAATGCGCCCAGATGCAGCATGGTCGCGCGGCCGGTGAAGATCTGGTTGTAGCCCCAGCCCATGACCAGCAGCATCCCGAACAGCAGCAGCATCAGAAGCGTGGGCGTGTCGCCCAGCTTGGATTTGCAGAGCGTGTCATAGACCAGCCAGCCGATCGACAGCGACGCGGCCGAAATCAGGATCGCCTGCCAGGGAGCCAGCTCCATCTTGGCGGGATCGATCAGGAACAGCTCGGACCCGACCCAATAGGTCACCATCAGCAGCGCAGCGCCCGACAGCCAGGTCGCGTAGCTTTCCCATTTGAACCAGGTCAGGTGGTCGGGCATCCGTTCGGGTGCGACCAGGTATTTCTGGATGTGGTAGAAACCACCGCCATGGACCTGCCATTCCTCGCCATGCGCGCCTTTCGGCAGGCCGGGGACTTTCTGAAGGCCCAGGTCGAGGGCGACGAAGTAAAAGGACGAACCGATCCAGGCGATCGCGGTGACGACATGCGTCCAGCGGATTGCGAAGGCCAGCCAGTCCCAGATCACGGCGAAATCGGACATGCAGTGCTCCTGTCTTGCTGAGCCGGACCCTATCCCAATCCGGGGCTTGCAGAAAATCGGCACGAGTGCCGTGGCTGTCTTAAGGCTGCGTTGAAAATCCTATCGCCATTCCTGCGGTTGAAATGAAAAAAAGGGGGCACTCGCCCCCTTTTCAGGCCCATTCCGTGGCTGCACGGCAATAATGGGCATCGGATTACCCGCCTGTTCCCGCGTCGGGACATGGGCTGCCCCGACTGTCAGCTGCCGCGATAGGTCGAGTAGCCATAGGGCGAGATCAGCAGCGGGACGTGGTAATGGTCCTGTTCTGACATGCCGAAGCGCAACGGGATCACGTCAAGGAAGCGCGGCTGCGCGGCCTTGTGGCCCTGTGCGTCCAGCCAATCGCCGACGTGGAACACAAGCTCGTACTCCCCCGTCTCGAATTCGCTTTCCGGCAGGATCTGGCTGTCGGTGCGCCCGTCATGGTTGGTGACGGTTTCCTTGATCAGGCGGCGGCCGGAATCAAGGCGGAACAGTTCGATCCGCATGCCTTGCGCAGGTGCGCCATTGGCGGTGTCGAGAACATGGGTGGTCAGAAAGCCGGCCATCGGGGGTCCTTTCAGTTGGCGAGGCGGATGGTGGCCGTGCGGGCCTGTTCGTTCAGCTTGCGGGTGTCGGCGGTCAGCAACTGGTGGTCGCGGACGACCGCGCGGCCTTCGACATAGACCCCCTTCGCTCGCATCGGCGCGCAGAAGACCAGTGCAGCGACCGGATCCCATTGGCCCGCCGCCGCGAGTTCGGTCACGTCCCAAAGGACAAGGTCGGCGCGCTTGCCGGGTTGCAGGCTGCCAAGATCGCTGCGACCCAGGACGCGTGCACCGCCAAGCGTGGCGATTTCCAGTGCCTCGCGCGCGCCAAGGGCGGCCGGGCCATTCTTCAGCCGTGCCATCAGCATGGCCTGACGCGCCTCAAGACCCAGATGCGAGCAGTCGTTCGAGGCCGAGCCGTCGACACCAAGCCCGACCGGGACGCCCGCGTCCCGCATCTGCCGGACCGGCGCGATTCCCGAGGCCAGCCGCGCGTTCGAACAGGGGCAATGCGCGACGCCCGTGCCGGTGCGCGCGAACAGGTCGATTTCCTTGTCCGACAACTTCACGCAATGGGCGTGCCAGACGTCGTCGCCGGTCCAGCCAAGGCTTTCGGCGTAATCTCCGGGCAACATCCCGAAGTTCTCCAGCGAATAGGCGATGTCCTCGTCATTCTCGGCCAGGTGGGTGTGCAGGCGCACGCCCTTCTCGCGGGCAAGGATCGCCGCATCGCGCATCAGCTCGCGGCTGACCGAGAAGGGCGAGCAGGGGGCCAGCCCCACCTGCACCATCGCGCCGGGATTCGGGTCGTGGAAGGCCGCGACCAGACGTTCGCTGTCCTTCAGGATCGCGGCCTCGTCCTCGACCAGGGAATCCGGGGGCAGGCCGCCCTTGCTTTCGCCGATGGACATGGCGCCGCGGGTGGCGTGGAAACGGATGCCGATTTCGGTCGCGGCCTCGATGCTGTCGTCAAGGCGCGCGCCGTTCGGGAAAAGATACAGGTGATCGGACGAGCAGGTGCAGCCCGAAAGCGCCAGCTCGGCCAGGCCCACCTTGGCCGACAGGCGGATGTCACCGGGCGTCATGCGCGCCCAGATCGGATAAAGCGTCCTGAGCCAGCCGAACAGCGCCGCGTCCTGTGCGGCAGGCACGGCGCGGGTCAGGGTCTGGAACAGGTGGTGGTGGGTATTGATCAGGCCCGGAGTGACGACGCAGCCTTTGGCTTCGACGATCTCGGCGCCTTCCGAGGGTAGGTTCGTGCCGATGGCGAGGATAACCCCGCCATCGATCAGAACGTCTCCGCCCGCGATCTCGCGCCGGGTTCCGTCCATTGTGACGACCACCTCGGCCTTGCGGATCAGGGTTCGGGTCATGTGAGTTCCTTTCAGTGGGCTTCGGCAGCTCGGCCGGCGGCGCACAGTTCTTCTTCGGTCGCATTGGGTGCGCCATTGAAGTACCAGTTCAGCGCCACCGCCGAAAGAGTTGCCAGCAGGATGCCGGAATGGATCAGCGGGTTCAGCGACCGCGGCATCCACTGGTTGAAATCGGGCGCGACCATCGGGATCATCGCCATGCCAAGCGAGATCGCGACCACGAACAGATTGTGGCGATTGCCCGCGAAATCGACATTGGCAAGGATACGGATGCCGGTCGCGGCGACCATGCCGAACATCACCAGGCCAGCGCCGCCCAGGACGGTTGTCGGCAGCGATTCCACCAGCGCGCCCATCTTGGGGATCAGTCCCAGCACGATCATGATGACCCCGCCCGCCACGCAGACAAAGCGCGAGCGGATGCCGGTCACGCCGACAAGCCCGACGTTCTGGCTGAACGAGGTATAGGGGAAGGTGTTGAACAGACCGCCAAGCGCGGTGCCCAGACCATCGACCCGCAGGCCGGCGGACAGGCTTTTCGGCGTCACCTTGCGGCCGCAGATCTCTCCCAGGGCCAGGAACATGCCGGTCGATTCCACCATGGTCACGAACATGACAAGCAGCATGGTCGCAATCATCACGGGGTCAAAGATCGGCATGCCGAAGTGGAACGGCCGGATCGGTGCGAACCAGGCGGCCTCGGCCACCGGTGCGAAGTGCATCATGCCCATGACCGCGGCCAGGATGCCGCCGCCGATGATGCCCAGAAGTACCGCGATGTTCGACACGAAGCCGCGGCCAAAGCGCGACAGCAGCAGGATCGCGCCCAGAACGACAAGGCCGATGATGATGTTCTCGGCCGAGGCATAGGCCGGGTTCGGCACGGTCGGCAGCAGCTTCACGCCTTCGGGGACGCCTCCGGTTGCGATCGCGGCGTTCAGCCAGTCCTGCTGTGCAGGATCGACGATCTTGGGCGCGGTCGGACCGACCGGCAGGCCGAATATCCAGTTGATCCCGATGGGCATCAGGCTGACGCCGATGGCAAGAATGACGGTCCCCGTCACCACGCTGGGAAAGAAGCGCAACAGCCGGCCCACGAAGGGGGCCAGGAAGATCGAGATGATGCCCGCCGCGATGATCGAGCCGAACAGCATCCGCGCCCCCTCCATGCCGGGGTTGGAGCTGGCGATCGACACCATCGGGCCGACGGCTGCGAAGGTCACGCCCATCATCACCGGCAGGCGGATGCCAAACCACTGGGTCGCACCCAGCGACTGGATGATCGAGACCAGACCGCAGACGAACAGGTCGGCCGAAATCAGAAAGGCCACGTCCTGCGGCGAAAGCTGCAGGGCGCGGCCCACGATCAATGGAACGGCGATGGCCCCGGCATACATGACCAGCACATGCTGGAAGCCGAGTGTAAAGAGCCGGGGTGCCGGCAGGATTTCCTCGACCGGGTCTATGACCCGGTCGTTGGTTTCTTGCGTCATGTTTTCCTCCCTTAGTCCTGTTGATTAGGCCCGGTCAGATCTCGACCTTCTGAGCGAGGCCTTTTCTTTCTGCCAGTTCGACGACCTTGGCAGCGACCGCGAGGTCCTGCAGGCCGACGCCCGTTCCGTCGAAGATGGTGACTTCGGCACCATCGCGTCCGGGATGGGTTCCATTCACCACCGCACCGATCTGGGTGATCGCCTCCTCTGCGATCAGCCCCGCGGCGATGGCGTGCTGGAATTCTCCGATGCTGACCGATTGCGCGATCTCGTCGGTGTAAAGCCGGGCGCGGGCAACCAGCGCCGGGTCAAGTTCCTGCTTGCCCTTGGTGTCGGTGCCCATTGCCGCGATATGCGTCGGGCCGGTGACGTGGGCGTCAAGCAGCATTGGCGAAAATGCCGAGGTGATCGAGATGATGACATCGGCCTCGGCCCCAAGGCGGGGCAGGTCGACGGCCTCGAAAGGCAGGTCCAGCTCGGCCGCGGTATCGGCCAGGCGCGACAGCATCTCGGGATGGGGGTTCCAGCCGATCACCTTGTCAAAGCGGTGGATGCGAGCCGCGGCGCGCATCTGGAATGCCGATTGATGACCCGCTCCGATCATGCCCAGCACCTTCGCGCCCTTCGGCGCGAGATGCTTGATCGAAACGGCCGAGGCTGCCGCGGTCCGCAATGCGGTCAGCAGGTTGCCCCCGACAGCCGCGGCGACGCGGCCGGTATCGGCGTCGAACAGGAAGATCGTCGACTGGTGGTTGATCAGCCCATGCTTCTGGTTGTTCGGCCAATAGCCACCGGCCTTCAGGCCCAGCGTCAGCGCCGCGCCGTCAAAACCGCCCTTGAAACCGTAAAGCGCATCCTCGTGCCCGATCGCTTCACGCACGACGGGAAAGTTGTAGGCCTTGTCCGAGGCCATCGCGGCGAAGACCTGCTCGATGGCGTCGAAGGCGGCCTCGGGGGTCATCAGACCCCCGATTTCCTTTTCAGCGACGACGAGCATCAATAGCCCTTCCCGCGGGCCGAAACCGGCCAGACGCTTTCGACCTTGCCGTTCCGAACACCGACATACCAGTCATGGACGTTGCAGGTCGGGTCGCAATGGCCCGGAACCAGGCGCAGCTTCTCGTTCACCTTCAGCACGCCCTTGGGATCCGAGATGACGCCGTGCTCGTCCGAGCATTTGACGTATTCGACATCGTCGCGGCCATAAACGAAGGGCAGGCCGCTATCGACCGACTGCGCTTTCAGTCCCGCGTCGCAGATCGCCTTGTCGGCTTTCGCATGGCTCATGACCGAGGTCAGGATGAACAGCGCGTTTTCCCACTCGCCCTTGTCGATGCGATGCCCGCCTTCGTCCTTGATGCGGCCATAGTCGGCATCCATGAAGGCATAGGAACCGCATTGCAGTTCGTTATACACGCCGGAATTCGACTCGAAGTAATAGCTGCCGGTGCCGCCGCCCGAAACCAGCTCGGGCGAAAGACCCGCTTCCTCCAGCGCTGCCACGGCTTCTTTCACCTGCGCGATGGCGGCGTCGAGCTTGGTCTTGCGGTCAACGAAGCTGTCCATGTGCTGCATCGCGCCCTGATAGGCCTGGATGCCGGTAAATTTCAGGCCCGGCGCGGCATCGACGGCCTTGGCGATCTCGACAACGGCGTTGGCAGTGGTCACGCCGCAGCGGCCGGCGCCACAGTCGATCTCGATGAAGACCTCAAGCTGGGTGCCGTGGCGCACGGCTGCGGCCGACAGGTCGGCGACATTCGCCAGATCGTCGACGCAGACGATGATGCGCGCGCCGAATTTCGGCAGCCGTGCCAGTCGGTCGATCTTGGCGGCGTCGCGCACCTGGTTCGACACGAGGATGTCCTTGATCCCGCCGCGGGCAAAGACCTCGGCCTCGGACACTTTCTGGCAGCAGACGCCGATGGCGCCGCCCAGCTCCTGTTGCAGCTTCTGCACGTCCACGGATTTGTGCATCTTGCCGTGGCTGCGGTGGCGCATGCCGTGGGCCTTGGCATAGTCGCCCATCTTCTTGATGTTGCGCTCCAGCGCGTCCAGGTCGAGCACCAGGCAGGGCGTCTGGATGTCCGCCTCGTCCATGCCGGGCAGGGCGGGGATGTCATAGCCGACGTCGAAGCCAGCAAAATCCGAAGCGATCGTTCTCGGGGCGTTCATGACGGGTCCTCAGTTCCAGGGCAGCTTGTCGAGATCGACATTGCCGCCGGTGATGATGATGCCGACGCGCTGGCCGGCGAAAATGTCGCGGTTCTTGATGATGGTGGCCAGCGGCACGGCACTGGACGGCTCCATCACGATCTTCATGCGCTTCCAGATCAGCTTCATCGCGTCCACGATCTCGTCCTCGGTCGCGGTCAGGATGTCGGTGACGTGGTTCCTGACGAAATGCCAGGTCAGTTCCTTCAGCGGCACCTTCAACCCGTCGGCGACGGTTTCGGGGGCGTCATCGGCGATGATGTGGCCGGCGCGGAAGCTGCGCGCGGCGTCGTCTGCGTTCAGCGGCTCGGCGGCGAAGACTTTGACCGAGGGCGCAAGGTTCGAAAGCGTCAGGCAGGTGCCCGACACCATGCCGCCACCACCGATGGGCGCGACCACGGCATTCAGTCCTTGGACCTGCTCGATCAGTTCGGCCGAGCAGGTGGCCTGACCCGCGATGACGCGCCAGTCGTTATAGGGGTGGACGAACTCGGCCCCGGTTTCGGCGACGACCTCGGCAAAGACCGCCTCGCGCGAGCTGGTCGAGGGTTCGCATTCCACCACACGTCCGCCATAGCCACGCACGGCGTCCTTCTTGGCTTGGGGCGCAGTCCGCGGCATGACCACGGTGCAGGGAATGCCCCGGCGACCGGCGGCATAGGAAAGGCAGGTGCCGTGATTGCCGCTGGAATGGGTGGCGACGCCCTTGGCAGCCTGCGCATCCGAAAGCCCGAAGACCGCGTTGCTGGCACCGCGCGCCTTGAACGCGCCCGCCTTCTGCAGGTTCTCGCATTTGAAGAACAGCTCCGCGCCGACCAGCTCGTTGATGAAGCTGGAGGTCAGGACCGGCGTGCGGTGAATGTGGGGCGCGATGCGTTCGCGCGCCTCCACCATGTCCGAAAGGGTCGGAATGTAATCCGTATCAAGCATCTCAGGCAGCTTTCTTGAGAGCGGTCGCGGTCGAGGCGCGGTAATGCTGCTGCGCGGCGGCGACGCCCGAGCCAAGGGTGATCGGCAGGCCCAGATCGGCCATGACCATTTCGGCGACCGCAAGCCCCGACAGTGCCATCGCGTCGGTCAGGCTGCCCAGGTGGCCGATGCGGAAGACCTTGCCCGCGACTTCGCCAAGGCCGGTGCCAAAGGCCATGTCATAGGTGTCCAGCGCATGGCTGACGATCAGGTTCGCGTCGAAGCCTTCCGGCACGCGGATGGCGCTGACGCTGTCCGAGTAAAGCTCGGGGCGGGCGGCGCAAAGCTTCAGGCCCCAGGCTTCGACCGCGGCGCGAACGCCTCCGGCGATGCGGTGATGACGGGCGAAGACGTTCTCCAGCCCCTCGGTCAGGATGCGTTCACAGGCTGCGTTCAGCCCGTTGATCAGGCCGACCGGCGGGGTATAGGGATAGCCGTTGCGGGCATAACCGGTCGCCATGTCGCGGATGTCGAAGAAGGTGCGCGGCAGCAGCGCCGTTTCGACCGCTTCCATCGCCTTGGGCGAGAAGCCGACGATGGCAAGGCCCGGCGGCAGCATGAAGCCCTTCTGGCTGCCGGTGACGGCGATGTCGACGCCCCATTCGTCCATGCGGAAGTCCATCGAGCCGATGGAGCTGACGCCGTCTACGAACAGCAGCGCCGGGTGGCGGGCGGCATCCAGTGCGCGGCGGACGGCGGCGATGTCGGATTTCACACCGGTTGCGGTCTCGTTATGCGTGGCCAGGACGACCTTGATCTCGTGGCCCTTGTCGGCGGTCAGGATTTCCTCGAACCGCGCGGCGGGAATGCCTTCACCCCAGGGCGTCTCGACCTTGGTGACGTCCAGGCGATGGCGCTGGCACATGTCGATCCAGCGATGGCTGAACATGCCGTTGCGCGCGGCCAGAACCTTGTCGCCCGGCGACAGCGTATTGGTGATCGCGGTTTCCCAACCGCCCGTTCCCGTCGAAGGGAACAGGAAGACCTGGGCCTGCGTGGTCTTCAGCACCTTCTTCACGCCCTCCAGGGCGGGATGCAGCATCCGACCGAACACCGGCGAGCGGTGGTCGATGGTGGGCATGTCTACGGCCTTGCGCAATTCCTCGGGGATATTGGTGGGGCCGGGGATGAAGATCGGGTTTTGACTGGTCATGGTGCTTCCTCCTGCACTTGTGACCAGCCTATGCCCGGCTGTCCATTCCGGCAATTTTTCTGAAAAATATTTCGCAATCGCGGAAAAATACGTTATTCCTGTTCTGGATCAGATGTTTGGGCTTTTTCATGAATGGATTTGTATTTTTTACGAATCCGCGTATCAGTCGAAAGGATTCTTTGAATGTCGGCCGAACCACGGAAAAGGGGGCGTCCGCGAGGGCGCAGCGGATCGGATGACAGCGGCGGCGTCCGGGCGCTGGACCGGGCGCTCGACATTCTGGATGCGATTGCGCAGGCGAACGGGCTGACGCTCAGCGAGATTGCGCAGCGGCTGGATCTTGCCCCTTCGACTGTCCACCGGGTGCTGGTGACGCTGGCCGGGCGCGGCGTTGTCGAAAGCGATCCGCAAACCCAAGCCTGGCATGTCGGGCCGACGGCCTTCCGTCACGGTTCGGCATTCATGCGCCGTTCTGGCCTGGTCGAACGCGCGCGCCCTGTGCTGCGGCGATTGATGGAGGTTACGGGCGAGACGGCAAACCTTGGCATCCTGAATGGTGACGCCGTTCTGTTTCTCAGCCAGGCCGAGACGCATGAGACGATCCGTGCCTTTTTCCCGCCGGGAACACGCTCGGCGCTGCATGCCTCGGGGATCGGCAAGGCGCTTCTGGCCCATGCCCGCCCGAACGAGTTGCGGCGCATGATCCAGGGACTGAAGCTGGAGCGGTTCACCTCGACCACCCTGTGCGAGGCCGATGTGCTGGTCGCGGACCTGCTGCGCATCCGCGACCGGGGCTATTCGCTGGACAACGAAGAGCGTACGCCCGGCATGCGCTGCATCGCCGCCCCGATCTTCGACCTGTCGGGAGAGGCAGCGGCCGGGATCTCGGTTTCGGGGCCACTGCACCGGATGAGCGATGACCGCCTGGAGGAAATTGCCCGTGCCGTGATCCGCGCGGGACGCGAACTTTCCTTCGGCATGGGGCCGGGTCAGGGCGACGAATCGACCCCATAGGGGGCGATGATGCCGGGGTAACGGCAAGCCGTTGATTTATCATCGGCAAGGGGTGTTGTGCCTTGTCCCGGAACGCCTCGATTCGGTGATTCACGGGGCTTTCACGGCGTCCGTCCTAGCCTCATGGCGACCGCATGACGGTCATGAGGGAAAGTGACAGGAGCCGTAGATGCAAAGCCCCAGCCGCGATCTGGCCGTGACACCCGTAGGGCAGAACGATCTGCCTTCGCCATCGATGGTGTTCAGGCAGACCTCACAGGATCCGGCCGAGGATGAAGGGGGTTTATCCAGCTGCATTTATGGGGCCTGTTCTGCCGAAACCTATCGCGCGGCAGGCTCGCTTCATGCCGCGCATCGCGATGCGGGCGGCTTTCTGGATGGTGTCGACCGTTTCTCCACGCCGGAATTCTGGCGGCGTGATGACGCGGTAAAGTCCTGGATCTATCGCGGACCCGATCCTCAGGCGGCGGTGCCCCTGTGCATGGACGGGGTCCGGGTCTTCTATCATTCGGGTCACGGGGGCACGGATGATGACGGTCAGTTCCGCCTGCCGATGGGCGCGATGTGGAACGGCACCGACGCCAGCATCGGATCGCAAGACATGCAACTTGGCGCGGATCGCCTGCGCTATCTGTTCTGGTCGGCCAGTGAATCCCTGCGGCTGCGTGACGGCCACGCCCCGACCCGCGCCTGGGCGGGGGCGAATGCCGGGCTGCGCATGATGTTCGGGTTCGATTCCGTCTGCTGGGACAGTGACCGTCAGGGAGCGGAGTTCTGGCGGCACTGGGAAATGGGAAAAAGCCTTTCGCAATCCTGGCTGGATGCAAGTGCCGAGGTTTCGACCGACCAGATCGCCTCGGTCTGTGCCATGGCCGAAACGGCTGAGGGGGCGGTCTCCCGACTGTTCGACGAGCGCCGCTTTTCCCCCGAGAGGGGAGCGCCCACATGGTGGGCCTGGCGTTGGACCCAGTCTCTGGCCGAGCAGCATCATGGCGCCGTGACCGCGGTCCCCGGCGTCCCCCGCTGCTTGCGGCTGCTTCATCCGCAGGACGACCTTGCGATGGCCAGGACAGTGCTGCGACATGTCGGGATCGAACCCGGCACCGTTCCGCTGGACCGGGCCGAGGGCGTTCGGCTGACCCATGACGGGCTGCGCTTCCTGCGCGATGCGCGCGGCGATCTGCTTCTGGAATACGCGGCGCCCGCGCGTGGCACCCGGGGCGTGGTGTCATTGCATCGCCGCGCATTGATCGCGCGGGCGCGGGCCGCGCTGCGCCAGCATGGCGTGCTGGCGGGCGGGGTCGATCTTGCTTTCGACCGCATCCTGATCTCGATGTCTGCAGGCGTCGGCCTTGGCGCGCGACGTGAGGTGCTGCCCCAGGTCGTTGACGATCTGATCGTCCAGTTTCGCCAATGTTTCCACGGGATTTCCGTCCTGTCGCCGGATAGTGGCTGGGTCCGGGTGGTGATGCGCAGCGACGGCAGCCTGATGCGGATCGAAACGCGCCTGCGGAGTCTGGCGCATGATGCTCAGTCTGCATCCGGGCCGGCGGCGCGCGACCCCAATCCCCATTCCTCTTCGGACAAGCCGGATGTCTCCCATCTGCTCGCGCGCCAATCGGCCCTGCTTCTGCGCGATCTGGCCGCGCGCGGGGCGGCACCCCTGACGCCGCGCATCCTGCCCGGCCTGACCGAGATCGGCTATGCGATCCGCAGCAATACCGCCCGGCTTGTCGCAAGGCAGGGGGTCGAGATCACCTGCGTGCGCGGCTTTCGAAAGCGTTACTGGATCCAGTCAGACCTGGGAGACTGAATCCAGTGGCCCGGGGGCGTAGGCAGACTCCCCCGGGCACCCTATCCAACAGGAGGCAGCAGAATGACGGAACACAGCCGTGACGAGATCGTCCGCCGCATTGCCGTCTCGGGCACACTCAGGATGCCGGGCGCTGATCTGGCCGGGCTGGACCTGTCGGGCCTGACGCTGGTGGGGGCGGACCTCAGCTATGCCGACCTGACCGGGGCCGACCTGTCGACGGCGCAGCTTTCGGGGGCAAGCCTCTGGTCCTCGCAGGCCAGCCAGGCGGTATTCCGGGGCGCGAACATGAGCGGGGCGAGCCTGGGACTGGCCGTTCTGGTCGGGGCCGATCTGCGGGACTGCGTGCTGGACCATGCCGACCTGACCGGCGCGCAACTGACCGGCGCCGACCTGACTGGCGCGCAGATGGGCGGCACCTGGCTTGAACCGATCCAGCGCGCGTTGGCGATCGGGGCGCCGCCGCTGCACTATCCCGGTGCCGCCCGTCCGCCGCGCGTCCTGTCCGAGGATGGGGCGATTGCGCCGGTGATCATGCGACGCGGCGACCGGATGGAGCTTCGGCTGAACCAGCCCGCCCGAAAGGTCCATATCGACCAGATGGGCGCGAATGGCGCCGCCGTGCTGACCGGCCCCGAGGAAGAGGCAGTGGCCGATGGTCGCGTCCTGCATTTCCGCGCTGGCGCCCCCGGGACGGCGCGGCTTGTCATCAGTCGGGATGAGGGGAAAACGGACCTTGAGCTGGATGTCAGGGTATCTGGATGACCGCGTTAAAGCCCGGATGCGGTGATCCCCATCAGTCCAGCCATTCGCAGGGTAGAAGCCGGATAATCGGGATCGGCCATCAGTTCCAGGCTGAAATCCGGTTCGATCAGGCGCAGGCGACGCAGGGCATCGGCTGCGCCGGCCTCGTCCCCGCGGTGATAGCGCAAGGCGGCAAGAAAGCGCAGCGAGGGCCGGTTGTCGGCAGCAAAGGCATAGGCGGCGGCGGCGCTGTTCTCGGCATCGCCGAAGCGCCCCAGCCGGATCTGCACCACCGAACGGCGCATCAGCCAGCAGGCGGGTCCAAGCTCGGCCAGCGCGCCCCGCGCGCCGCGGTCGGCTGCCTCAAGCGCCTCGGCGTCGCGGCCGACATCAGTCAGCGCCTGGGACAACGCGTGGCAGGCCATCTCGTTGTCGGGATCGGCCCTGCAGGCGGCGCGCGCAAGTTCCAGCGCGCCGATCGCATCGCGGCGCCACGATGCCGACAGCGAGGCAACGGCCAGCACGACCGGGTTGTTCGGCGCCAGTTCGCGCGCCTGCGAGGCGAAGGCATCGGCCTCGTCCGAGCAGCGGGCGGGATCGTCGGTCAGCCGCTCGATGATCAGCGTGTTGCGCAAATAGGATCGCAGCGCCAGGCTGACCGCGTTTTCACGCTCGGGCGGCAGCGAGGCAAGCACCCTGTCCGCGGCCTCCAGCCGGTCGCGGGAATAGCTGAAGACATCCCAGATCGGAAAGGTCATCCAGTTGGGAGAGGCGGTGCGCCTTGCGCGGTCCAGAAGTGCCACGGTGATCTGGGCCACGGCATGGCGCATGGTCGCGGTTTCATCCGCCGCGCGGATGGCAAAGCGGCGGGTCCATCCGCGCGCCCCGGTCGAGATGTCGCGCATCACCACCATCAGCGTGCAGTCCGCCCCGCTGCCATAGCACATTGCGCCGATCCGCGTGCCGGCTTGCGGGGTGCTGTCGTCGACCTCGTCCGCAAGTGTCGCTGGGATCATCTCGCAGGCGCGCGATGCCGCCTCGTTGATGACCATCTCTCCCATCACGTGGGCGCGGGTGTCATTGCTTTCGACAGGGTCCAGCGCCACCAGATAAAGCGGCTGCTCGCGGGGGGCCGCGACATCGTGGCCATTCATCAGCGCCTGGCGGATCGAGCTTGCGGGTCGCCCGCCCGGAGGCTCGGGTGGGGCGCGCTCAAGGGCGGTCGGACCCTGCGTCTCGGGTGTCAGGCGCAGACGCATGTCGCGCAGCCAGCATTCGAATTCCGGGTCGGGAATGTCGATATCCGCCGCGAATTCGATCGGATTTCCACCCGCATCATAGACCGGGGTCAGGTCGATGCGCAGCCGTTCGGGATCAAGCCCGATCCAGCCGACGCCCGACAGCATGATGTCACGCTCGTCGCTGAACGTGCTGCGCAATTCCCGCAGCATCTGTCGCAGGCTGTCCGAACCCTGCTGCTTGTTGCGGTCGCTCCACAACAGATCCTGCAGCCGTGCGCGGTTCATCCGCAAGTCGGGCGCGGTCCCCAGAAGCGCAAGGGCACCGCGCGCTTTCTGGCTGCGCGGGGTCAGATCTTTTCCGGCGGATCCGCGCAGGCGGACCGAACCCATGAGACTCAGTACGGTGGTCATGTCGATTCGCGAAAAATGGATCGGACCTGAGGCATATTAACCGAATTAGCCGGAGCGAATCGAATAGTTGCTGAACAGGAGGGTGACGGGCCGTGGCACTGATGAATGCTCATAACGCACACAATGCGCATAATGCACATAACGCGCACAACGCGCATTCGGGGGGCGACGCGTCCTTTGCCGCCGAAAGCTTGTCGCTGGCGCTGATCATCGCGCGCGAGGGGATCGGTCTGGCCGAACCTCCTGCGCCAGCCGTACCCCAGCCCGAACCCCTTGCCCCGATCCGCCGCCTGCGCCGGATCGAGGAGGAATTCGCCCACGCAATCCTGATGTTCGAGATGCTCGAGACGCTGACGGTCACGCCACCCCCGGCGGATATGGCTGAAGCCAAGATCAAGCTGGTGGGACGCGGAGCGTCGGGGGACAAGACGCTGCTGACACTGGGGCTGCCCACCGCGGCGAATTTCGAAACCGAAGTGGCGCTGGTTCTGGGCTATGCCGATCTGCGCAGCGAGCGTTTGCCCGAAATCACCGTGCAGACTGCGGATCTCGTGTCCTTTTTCCTGTCGATCCTGCCCCTGCGCGGCGCGCGCGCGCCGATGACGCAGCGGCTGCTGGCGCTGGTGATGGATGTCGCAACCTCGGCCGTGCAGCGCATCAAGCTGGGCTTTGCGGCGCCCCGGGCCGAGATGTTCAGCGACCAGGTCCAGCCGATGATCGCGACGCCCCTGCATGGCAGTTTCCCCAGCGGACATGCCACCCAGGCCTTCGCGCTGGCCACCCTGCTGTCGATCCTGACCCGGCAGGACAGCGCGAAGGCCGCCCCCATCCATTCTGACAGCCAGCTTTTCCGCATGGCTGCGAGGATCGCGACGAACCGAACCGTGGCAGGGGTGCATTTTCCCAGCGACAGCGCCGCAGGCGCCATCCTTGGGATCACGCTGGCGCGTTGGCTGGCCGGACGCGCCGGCATCACGTCCGAGCCTTGCCCCAGCATGAACTTCAAGGGCAAGCGATGGGGACAGACCGCCCCGAACCACAGCCGAGACTTCTATATCGCCCGGCTTTGCGAGGTGTTGCAGGGCGATCCTTGCCTGGTGATCGGTTCTCCGGTCGTGGCCCCGGTCTCGGACCTGATCGCCGCTCTTTGGGCCGAGGCCGAGGCGGAATGGGGGCTGAGATGGAGCTGACCGTACCTAGCGGGGCCACGCCCACCTTTGATCTTGCCCCGTCGGCGGAAAACGACGCGCTTTCGCCCGACGGGTCGGCGATCGTCGATTACATGCTGAATCCTCCGGCCAGCGGACCGCGCGCAAGAGAGGGGTTGCAGGCAAGGACCGTCGCCGATCCCCGCGAAACAGCGCTGCGGGCGTTGATCCAGTCGGCTTTCGCGCCATGATCGCGCAAGAGACGTTCTTTTCCGATCCCGAGCTGCTTCGGGACCTGTGGCAGAAGCTGCCGCGCATGACGCCACAGGATCGGACCTGCAGCACGCAGATGCACCGCTCGCACGACCTTCTTTCGCCCCAAGCGCTGCCCAAGGATCCGGACAGCGCGGTCATTGTCGCCGTCATCGATCATGCCATCCCCTTTGCCCATCGCCTGCTGACGGTCGGTCCGGGGCATTACAGCCGTGCGGCCAGCACCTGGGTCATGGACGCGCCGCAAGTCCTGCCGCGCGAGGACATCCCCTTTGGTCAGGAATATCGCGGGGCCGAACTGGACGTGCTGCGCGGCGCGGGTGGACCGCATCCTCTGGACGACGACGCGATCTATCGCAAGCTGTGCCTGCTTGATCCCGCGCGCCCGACCCGCTGGCTGATGCGCGCGGCCAGTCACGGCGCGGGGGTGGCCGGAACCGCGGGCGGGCACGATCCGCTGGACCCAAAGGGCAGGGCGCGTCCGCTGCTGGCGGTCGGCCTGCCCGATTGGGCGCTGGCCGACACGACCGGCGCGGCCATGCCCATGCTGATGCAGGCGGCGGTGATCTTCATCATCAGCCGTGCCCGGATGCTGGCCCGCCAGATCTCGCATGCGGCTGGACAGCAGATCCGCCCGCCCCTGGTCGTCAATATCTCGCTGGGCTTGACCGCCGGATCGCGCGACGGGCATTCGCTGATCGAGCGGATGCAGGACGCGCTGTCCGATGGGCCGGTGCCCGAACTGGGGCAGGTCCATTTCGTCCTTGCCAGCGGGAACAGCCGCCAGCAGCAACTGCATGCCGTGCTGACGCCCGGCCAGCAGATTGGCTGGCAGCTTCTGCCCGATGACCGCACGCCAAGCGAGTTGCAGGTCTGGAGCGCACCGTTGCCTGTCGGTTCCGCTGCGATAGGATTGGGCGTTGCGATGCCGGGGCGCGGTATCGTACGGACCACCTTCACCGCGCCACAGGGGCCCGGAACTCAGGTTGCGCGACTGCGCGACGGGCAGGGCCGCGAACTGGCGCGACTGACACTGCAGGCGATGGAGCGGGGGCAGAAGCTGCGCCAGTGTCTCAGCCTGATCGCGCCCGCCACCGTCACCGAAGAGGCGGGCAAGGTCGTCGCTCCGCCCGGAACCTGGCGCATTGAGCTTCTCCCCATGTCGCCTGGTCCTTGCGAACTTGTGATCGAGCGCGACGATCGCCTGATCGGCTTTCCGCGCGCCGGGCGCCAGTCCCGGCTGATCGAACGCGGCTACAGCCCGCGCGATGCCTCGGGGCAGTGGAAGGGGCGCGATCCCGATCCGCCGGAGTTCATGATCCGCCGGGATGGGACGCTGAATTCTTATGCCTGGGGCGGCTGGCAGATCCGCTGCGGCGGCGTCTTTGCGGGCGATCTTGGCGATCCTGGCTATGGCAGCCTTTTGGGCGGGGGCGAGGCGGGGGACGCGGTCACGCCGTCGGACCGGGGGCCCGCGCTGGCGGGAATGACCGTTCCCGGCAATCGCGGGATCGCCATGCAGGAGATGGGCGGCACCAGCATCGCGGCCCCCCGGCTGACGCGTTGGCTGGCCGATCGCATGGCGATGGCCGATCCCCCGCGCACAAGGGCCGAGGTCATCGCCGCCATCCGCGCGGCCGCGCGTACGGCCCGTCCTGTTCCCTATCTCGACCCACGCCTGCCATGGGAGCGCCGCGATTCATGAGCCGTAAAATCCGCCCCCGGTTCAGGCAGTCATTGCCTGCCGGGCCGGGCTGCGCTATCGGGGCGAAAAGGAAAGGGACCCTCACATGACCGAGCGCAAGAATGGCCTGTCCTATGCCGAAGCCGGGGTGGATATCGACGCGGGCAACGCGTTGGTCGAGCGTATCAAGCCCGCCGCAGCCGCGACCCGCCGCCCGGGCGTGATGGAGGGGTTGGGCGGCTTTGGTGCGCTGTTCGACCCACGCGCCGCGGGCTATCAGGACCCGGTCCTGGTGGCAGCGACCGACGGCGTCGGCACCAAGCTGCGCATCGGCATCGACACCGGCGAACTTGACGGGCTGGGTATCGATCTGGTCGCAATGTGCGTGAACGACCTTGTCTGCCAGGGTGCCGAGCCGCTGTTTTTCCTTGATTATTTCGCGACCGGCAAACTTTCGGTCGACGAGGCGACCCGTGTCATCAATGGTATCGCCGAAGGCTGCCGCCGTTCGGGTGCTGCGCTGATCGGGGGTGAAACCGCCGAGATGCCCGGCATGTACGGCAAGGGCGATTTCGACCTTGCGGGATTCGCCGTCGGCGCGATGGAGCGGGGCCAGGCGCTGCCCGCGGGCGTTACCGACGGTGACGTGCTGCTGGGCCTTGCTTCTGACGGCGTCCATTCGAACGGCTTCTCGCTGGTGCGCAAGGTTGCGGAGCATGCAGGCCTCGATTGGGATTCGCCCTCGCCCTTCGGGACGGGGACACTTGGGCAGGCGCTGCTGGTTCCGACCCGCCTTTACGTCAAGCCGGTGCTGGCCGCGATCCGCGCGGGCGGCGTCCACGCGGCCGCCCATATCACCGGCGGCGGCATCACCGAAAACCTGCCCCGTGTCCTGCCCAAGGGCCTTGGGGCGGAAATCGACCTGGACAGCTTCACGCTTCCGGCGGTTTTCGACTGGCTGGCACAGGCGGGCGGCATTGCCGAGGCCGAGATGCTCAAGACCTTCAATACCGGCATCGGCATGATCCTTGCGGTTGCCGCAGATCGCGCCGAAGACATCGAGGCATTGCTGAAGGCCGAGGGCGAGACGGTGCATCGTCTGGGCAAGGTCACGCCGGGCGAAGGCGTGCGCTACAGCGGCCGCCTACGGTGAAACGCGTCGCCCTTTTGATCTCGGGCGGCGGTTCCAACATGGTGAAGCTGGTCCAGTCGATGACCGGCGATCATCCGGCGCGTGCGGTCGTGGTGGGTTCGAACGACCCGGAAGCGGGCGGCCTTGCGCGGGCCGCCGAACTGGGCGTTCCGACCTTTGCCATCGATCACCGCATCTACAAGGGCGACCGCGCGGCCTTCGAGGCGGCGCTGCTTCAGCCCCTGCTCGACGCGCGGCCCGACATCCTGTGTCTTGCCGGCTTCATGCGGATCCTGACCCCGGATTTCGTGCAGCGTTTCCAGGGACGGATGCTGAATATCCACCCGTCACTGCTTCCGAAATATCCGGGCCTTCACACCCATCGCCGCGCGATCGAGGCAGGGGATGCCGAAGCCGGGGCCAGCGTCCACCTGGTCACACCCGAACTCGACGCGGGCCCGATCTTGGGGCAGGCGCGAGTTCCGGTCCTGCCGGGAGACACCGCCGACAGTCTGGCCGCCCGCGTCCTGCAACAGGAACACCGCCTCTACCCTGCGGTGCTACGGCGCTTCGCCTCTGGCGACCAGACCATGCTGAGCCTCACGGCCGCATAGGAAAAGGGGCCATGCGGCCCCTTCATCGTTTCCAAAATACCCCGGGGGCAAGGCCCGCAGGGCCAAGGGGGCAGCGCCCCCTTTTTGCCCTACTTCTCGGGCACCAGTCCGCGCGGCGCGAAACGCAGCACCAGAAGCAGCACGAGACCCATGGCGATGAAGCGCATATGCGGTGCCGAATCCAGCAGGTGCTGGCGAAGGGCGCCGTCGGGCAGGGGCAGCGTGACCAGGTTCATCAGCTCTGGACCCCAGACCTCGGCCTTGATCCACAGGAACCAGATCAACAGGCCGCCCAGCACCGAGCCCCAGTTGTTCCCCGAGCCGCCGACGATGACCATGACCCAGACAAGGAAGGTATAGCGCAGCGGGTTGAAGCTGCCGGGCGATAGCAACCCGTCCAGCGTCACCATCATCGCTCCGGCAAGTCCGATCACAGCCGAGCCGATGACGAAGATCTGCAGATGGCGTCCCTTGATGTTCTTGCCCATGGCGCTTGCCGCGGTCTCATTGTCGCGGATCGCGCGCATCATCCGGCCCCAGGGCGATTTCAGCGCCAACTCTGCCAGCAGGACCAGACCCAGCAGGACCACAGCGAAGATGCCGGCATACATCAGCTTCACCCAGATGCCGGACGCAGTCGACACGTCCATGCCCCAGCTTGCTGCCTTGGCGACAAAGCCCGGATCATTCTGCAGATCCAGCTCATACGGGACCGGGCGTGGGATGCCGGACATGTTCTTGACCCCGCGCGCCAGCCATTCCTCGTTGCGCAGGACCGCGACGATGATTTCGCCGATGCCCAGTGTCGCGATGGCGAGATAGTCCGAGCGTAGCCCCAGCGCGACCTTGCCCACGCCCCAGGCGGCGGCGGCGGCAAAGGCAGCGCCCACCGGCCAGGACAGCAGGACCGGCCAGCCGAGTCCACCAATGTTCCCGGCCGAGGCCGAGTTGTTCGCCTCGATCGCCATGACGGCCGGATCGAACAGGAAGCGGTACAGGACGAAGCCCAGCACCAGGATCGCAATCATGGCGATGGCGCGCAATCGTTGCGGCGCGCGCTGCCAGACCTGGGCGGCCAGGATCAGCGTGGCCAGCCCGACGACCAGCGCCAACAGGACACGCGGCCCGCCGGCGGACCAGGCGCCCTCGACCGGACGGGTCGCGACCAGCACCGGACCCAGTGCGCCCAAGGCCAGAAAGCCCACGACGCCGGCATTGAAAAGCCCCGCATAACCCCATTGCATGTTCACCCCAAGCGCCATCACGGCCGAGATGAGACCCATGTTCAGGATGGCCAGGGCAGAGTTCCAGCTGCCGGAAAACAGCGCGTTCCGCGTCGTGCCCTCAAGCACGAAGAGCGCGGCGATCACCAGGAAGATCAGCGGTGCGCGCCAAGGGCTGGAGGCGGTGGCCTGACGAGTGTTCGACATGTCTCAGCCCTCCCCTCAATAGGCCTTGCCGCGGAACAGGCCGGTTGGCCGGAACAGCAACACGATGATCAGGATAACGAAGCTGACCGAGAACTTGTATTCGGTCGACAGCAATTGCAGCAGTCCCTCGGGTTGGAAGCCCAGATAGGTCGCGATCTTCTTCCAGGGATAGGTCACCGCGACTTCTGAAAAGGCGACGATGAAGCCCCCGGCGACCGCGCCCAGCGGGCTGCCAAGGCCGCCCACGATGGCTGCGGCAAAGATCGGCAGCAGGATCTGGAAATAGTTGAAGGCCTTGAAGGTCTTGTCGAGGCCGTAAAGCGTGCCTGCGGTCACGGCCAACGCAGTCGCGATGATCCAGGTCAGACGCACCACGCGTTCGGGATCGATCCCCGAGAGCAGCGCCAGATCCTCGTTATCGGCATAGGCTCGCATGGCCTTGCCCGCGCGCGAGCGGTTCAGGAACCTGAACAGCGCCCAGCAGGCCAGCGCCGTGACCACCAGCGTCAACGCCTGGCTTGCGCGCAGGGACAGGCCCTCGGTCAGGCCGGTCCATTTTTTGAAATCCTGCACGCTGATCAGGAACCGCGCGCCGTCGTCGAAGCGGATCTCGTTCACGCCGATGACAACGCGGGTCAGGCCGTTCATGATGAACATGACCCCGACCGAGGCCATGACCATGATGATCGGCTCGGATTTCTTGGCGCGGTAGAAGCGATAGACGACGCGATCCGTGCCCAGCACCAGGGCCGAACAGAGCGCGATCCCGATCGGCAGCGCCAGCAGGGCGGTGGGCAACGGGCCAAGGCTGATGCCAATGGCCTGCAGGCCCCAGGTCACCAGGATCACCAGCGCGGTGCCAAAGGCCATGGTGTCGCCATGCGCAAAATTCGAAAAGCGCAGGATGCCATAGATCAGCGTCACCCCCAGCGCGCCAAGCGCAAGTTGCGCGCCATAGGCTGCGGCGGGGATCACCACGAAGTTCAGGATGGCCACAAGGGCGTTCAGAATGTCCATGTCAGCCCCCAAGGAACGTGCGTCGGACCTCGGGATCGGCCAGCAGGGCACGACCAGAGTCGGTATAGCGATTGCCGCCTTGCACCAGCACATAGCCGATATCGGCGATCTCCAGCGCCTGACGCGCGTTCTGTTCGACCATCAGGATCGAGATGCCGGTGCGCGCCACCTCGATAATGCGGTCGAAAAGCTCGTCCATGACGATGGGGCTGACACCTGCGGTCGGTTCGTCCAGCATCAGCAGGCGGGGCTTCGTCATCAACGCGCGCCCGACGGCGACCTGCTGGCGCTGGCCGCCCGAAAGCTCGCCCGCGTTCTGCTTGCGCTTGTCGGCCACGGCGGGAAACAGGTGATAGACCTGCTCCATCGTCTCGCGATAATCGTCGCCCCGGATGAACGCCCCCATCTCAAGGTTTTCCTCGACGGTCATGGTCGGGAAAATGTTATGGGTCTGCGGGACGAAGCCCATGCCCTTGCGGACGCGTTCCTGCGGGGTCAGGCGCGAGATATCCTCGCCACCCAGCGTCACTTCACCCTCGCGCAGGTCCAGCATCCCGAAGACTGCCTTCATGGCGGTGGATTTTCCGGCGCCATTCGGGCCGACGATGACGGCAATCTGGCCCTGATCCACGGCCAACGTACAGCCGTTCAGAATGTCGGCCTTGCCATAGCCGCCGCGCATGACACTGGCGGAAAGATAGGGCTGGCTCATCGGATATCCCCCGCGGGCTTGCCGTCGCCGCCCTGACCGGCCTCGGCCCCCAATCCGGGCTGTGCGCCGTGGCTTTCGCCGAAACCGGTTTCCTCGGCAATCTCGGCTGCGACCTTGTTCTTCAGGCCGGTGCCCAGATACGCCTCGATCACGGCTTCGTTCTGCATGATGCTGGAGGCGTTGCCTTGCGCCAGCACCTTGCCTTGCGCCATGACGATCACGGGGTCGCACAGGCGACCGATGAAATCCATGTCATGCTCGATCACGCAGAACGTATAGCCGCGTTCTTTGTTGAGGCGGGTAATTGCGTCGCCGATGGTGCCCAGCAGCGTGCGGTTCACGCCGGCGCCGACTTCGTCCAGAAAGACGATCTTGGCATCGACCATCATTGTGCGACCCAGTTCCAGCAGCTTCTTCTGACCGCCGGACAGGTTCCCCGCCTTTTCGTCGGCGACATGGGAAATGGTCAGGAATTCAAGGACCTCGTCCGCTTTCTTGCGCAAGGCGCGCTCTTCCTCGCGGATGCGGCCACGGTGCAGCCAGGCATTGACCAGGGTTTCGCCTGTCTGCGCGCCCGGAACCATCATCAGGTTCTCGCGGACCGTCATAGACGAAAATTCGTGCGCAAGCTGGAAGGTGCGCAACAGCCCCTTGTGGAACAACTGATGCGGGGCCAACCCGGTAATGTCTTCCCCGTCCATGACCACCCGGCCGGACGTGGGTGGAAGAACTCCCGCGATGACGTTGAAAAGCGTTGATTTTCCCGCACCGTTCGGGCCGATCAGCCCGGTGATGGAGCCGGTCTCGATCGTCAGGCTCGCGCCATCGACGGCCCGGAAGCCGCCGAAATGTCGGTGCAGGTCATGGACCTGAATCATAGTACTCCCCACTTCGCATTTTTGCGAAGAATTCCCCACAAGGGGTTCTTGTTGTTATCGAAAGGGCCCGGATAAACCGGGCCCCCGAAGCATCTTGCCGATCGCTCAGCGGAAGCCCACGACGTTCAGCTTACCGCCCTTGAAATCGACTTCGCGATAGACGCCGGCACTTTCGCCCGGCTCGACCAGCTCGACCGAGGTCGCGCCGACATAATCGACATCTTGCCCTGCGGCAATCAGCTCCAGCGCCTTGCCCAGTTCACCCGGATAGATCTTTTCGCCGGGCGCGTTGGCAACGTCCATCACCTTGTCCTTGTAGACCTTGGGATCCGAGGACTTGGCCGCCTGCATTGCCAGCATGATCAGCGCCGCCGAGTCATAGGACTCGCCCGCATAGGCCGAGGTGCCATCGAAACCAGCCGCCTTGGCAAGCTCGGCGAATTTCTCATGACCTTCGCCTTCGGCCGAGGGGTTCTGGCCGAACGAGGTTTCAAGCTGGTCGCCGAATTTCTCGGCCAGGACGTTGTTGACCATGCCGTCGGGCAGCACGAAGGTCGAGAAGGCGCCGGTATCCAGCGAACCCTGGATGATGCCCGAGCCGCCCTGGTCGGCATAGCCTGCGACGACCAGCGCATCACCACCAGCGGCGGCGAGCGCGGCGACTTCGGCGGAGTAGTCGGCCTTGCCGTCGTCATGCGCGGCCAGGATGGTCACGGTGCCGCCCTTGGCTTTGTAGGCATTGGCAAAACTGTCGGCCAGGCCCTTGCCATAGTCGTTGTTCGTATAGGTCACGGCCACCGACTTGATGCCGCGCTCCAGCACGATATCGGTCATCACTTCGCCCTGGCGCGCGTCGCTGGGCGAGGTGCGGAAGAAGAAGCCCTTGTCGTCGATGGTCGACAGCGCCGGCGAGGTCGCCGAGGGCGAGATCATGACGATGCCGTTCGGCACGCCCACTTTTTCCAGCGAGGCGATGGTCTCGCCCGAGCACATGCCTCCCATGATGCCCTTGACGCCTTCCGCGGTCACCAGACGTTCGACCGCCGCGACCGAGGCGGCTGCGTCGACGCAGGTGTTGTCGGCAACCACGGGGATGATCTTCGAACCGTCCAGCAGTTTGCCGCTGTCCGACACTTCCTTCATGGCAAGCTCGGCACCCTTCTGCATGGGCGGGGCGATGGATTCCAGCGGGCCGGTCAGGCCCAGCGAGAGACCCAGCTTGATATCTTCGGCTCCTGCGGCCCCGGCAAACATGGCACCGGCGACGCTGGCCAGAAGAAGTTTTTTCATATTCAATCTCCCTGAGTGGAACAATGTCCTGTTCGGCACGCTATCGCCCCATGGATGAAAAGAAAAGCGCGCCGATTTCGCAAACCGCATTCCGGAATTGTCTAAAAGAGCAGGTTTTGGCATTCCGCGCTTAGACGGGCGGAGCACCAGTCCCGCGCTGGCGATAGGGCGTGCTGCCAAAGGTTGTGCGGTAGCATTTGGAGAAATGCGAGGCCGAGGTGAAACCGCAGGCCAGCGCGATCTCCATCACGCTCATGTCGGTCTGCATCAGCAGGTTGCGGCCACGTTCCAGACGCAACTCCATGTAGTAGCGCTTGGGAGAGCGGCTCAGGTATCTTGCGAACAGCCGTTCAAGCTGGCGGGGCGACATGTCGGCGTCCAGTGCCAGCCGGGCGGGGCTGATCGGATCCTCGATATTCGCCTCCATCCGGGCGATGACCTGCGCCAGTCGCGGATTTCGCGCGCCGATCCGGGTCGGGATCGACAGGCGCTGGTGGTCATCCTCAGACCGGATCGAGGTGTGGATCATCTGGTCGGCGACGCGGTTTGCCAATTCGTTGCCGTGGTCACGCGCGATCTGGCGCAGCATCATGTCGATGGCCGCCGTTCCCCCCGCGGCCGTCAGGCGCGAGCCATCTTCGACAAATACGGTCCTGATCAGGGTGACATCCGGAAATTCCTCGGCAAAGCCGTCCTGATTTTCCCAATGGATGGTCGCGCGCCGCCCGTCCAGAAGCCCGGCCTGCGCCAGCACCCACGCACCGGTGCAAAGCGCGCCCATGCGCGCCCCGCGCCGGGCCTCGCGCCGCAGCCAGCCCTGGATCGTCCGGGTCGAGGATTGGGCCACGTCGATGCCGCCGCAGACCAGAATCGTGTCGTCGCGCTGGGTCTCGCCCAGGCCGCCATCCAGCATGATGCGGGTGCCGTTCGAACATGCGGCAAAGACGCCACCTTCGCCCACGACACGCCATTCATAAAGCGGCTTCCCGGAGATCCGGTTTGCCAGCCGCAACGGTTCGATCGCGGCGGCGAAGGAAACCAGCGTAAATCTTTCGAGCAGAAGGAAAAAGTACCTCCGGGGGCGGGGTGCGCCGGGGGCAGGGCTGGCAGAAGGGGCTGGAACGGATTCTGGCATGGGCGCGCACGTGGTAGAATTCCGCGAAGCACATCAGCACTGCGCCTTGTGCGCAAGGCTTTTCCTCGGTTCAGCAAACCTCTATATCCGTCTGACCGTTTCTCAGGAGGACAGGCCAATGGCACATCATAAAACCAGTTCCGCGACCCAGTCATGGGACAAGCGTGGCTGGCGCGCCTATCCGCGCATCCAGATGCCTGATTATCCTGACGCGGCGGCGCTGGATGCGGTCGAGAAGCAGCTTTCCAAGTTTCCCCCGCTGGTCTTTGCGGGCGAGGCGCGGCGGCTGAAATCCTCGCTGGCCGAGGTCGCGGCGGGTCGTGCCTTCCTGTTGCAGGGCGGCGATTGCGCCGAAAGCTTCTCGGAATTCTCGGCGGACAATATCCGCGACACGTTCAAGGTCATGCTGCAGATGGCCATCGTGCTGACCTGGGGCGCCCAGCTTCCGGTCGTCAAGGTGGGCCGCATGGCGGGCCAGTTCGCGAAGCCCCGTTCGACCGGAACCGAAACTGTCGCCGGGGTCGAGCTGCCCAGCTATCGCGGCGACATCATCAACGGCTTCGATTTCACCGCCGAGGCGCGCATTCCCGATCCCCAGCGGATGTTGTCGGCCTATACCCAGGCCGCGGCGTCGCTGAACCTGCTGCGCGCCTTCTCGACCGGTGGCTATGCCGACATGCATCGCGTGCAAAGCTGGATCAGCGACTTCACCGGGGGCGAGGAAGCCGCGCGTTACCGCGATATCGCCGACCGGATCAGCGACGCCATGGCCTTCATGGCGGCAGCGGGTGTTACCGCCGAGACGGCGCATGGTCTGGGTTCGGTCGATTTCTATACCAGCCATGAAGCGCTGCTGCTGGAGTATGAAGAGGCTCTGGCCCGCATCGACTCGACCACCGGCCTGCCGGTTGCGGGCTCGGGCCACATGATCTGGATCGGGGACCGCACCCGTCAGCTTGACGGCGCGCATGTCGAATTTGCGCGTGGCGTCCAGAACCCGATCGGGCTGAAATGCGGCCCGTCGATCCCGGACAGCGACCTGAAGAGCCTGATCTGGAAGCTGAACCCGGAAAACGAACCCGGCCGCCTGACCCTGATCGCGCGCTTCGGCGCAGGCTCGGTCGGCGATCACCTGCCGCGGCTGATCAAGGTCGTGGAGTCCGAGGGCGCAAATGTGGTCTGGTCCTGCGATCCGATGCACGGAAATACCATCAAGTCGGCCTCGGGCTACAAGACGCGGCCCTTCGACTCGGTCCTGCGCGAAGTGCGCGAGTTCTTCGCGGTCCATCGTGCCGAGGGCACGATCCCCGGTGGCGTGCATTTCGAGATGACCGGCAAGGATGTCACGGAATGCACCGGCGGTGTTCGGGCCGTCACGGACGAGGATCTGTCCAGCCGTTACCACACGGCCTGCGATCCGCGTCTGAATGCCAGCCAATCGCTGGAACTGGCCTTCCTTGTCGCCGAAGAACTGCGCAATCGTCGCGTTGACGGCACAAGGCACGCCAAGGCCAGCTGAGGCGGTCAAGATCCTGAATTGGGGCGGCAGCGCAGATTGCCGCCCTTTTCATTTCAAGTCGGCCCTAACGGGGATTGTCTGAGATAATTCGGAATGCGGCGCGGCGCTGTTCTGGCGTGGCGCCGGGCAAGGGGGTGGGCGCGGGGCTTTCCGTGCGGGGTGTGGTCGCCCGCCAGCGCCCCGAGATTTCCCCGACAGGGACCAGTGAGGCGGAAGGGGCCATTACCTTCGCCCCTGCCTGCACCGGAACCAGTTTTTCCGAGGTCAGGTCGAAGCGGCGGGGAGCTTGCCCGATCTCTCCCTCGACCACGAAGCAGCCGAGCGCGCGGGTGACGTCGCCCAGATCCGAACGCAGCGGCAGCAGCAGAAGCTGTCCTGCCATCGCCGGGCGACCATAGCTTGCGGGCGAGTTCAGGCCGAGTTCCGCGATCTGCGGCGCGCAGAAGACGCTTTCCAGCACGTCCGAAAAGCGCCCGCGCGAGCCCGTATGCAGAAGCGAACAGATGGGCATCCCTCGGACCTCCATCCCCATCGTCTCGATCAGGTGGCTGCCGGCCAGTCGAAAGCGGGCGGTGCCGGGGGCGATCCGTTCCAGGATGAAGGCGTGGTTCAGGGCGCCACGAATACCACGCGGCTCGACATCCGCCCGTGCCGGGATGGTGCCGTCCTTGCGCAGCCCTTCCCAGTAATCACGCATCTGGCGCAGGATCCGGCCGGGCTGGCTGGTTTCGAAATCGGCGATATGCAGCAACCGGCCCCTGTCTTCGGGAGAAAGGGATAGTGCATCGTCCCGATCATCATCGGGGCCGTGATCTTGTGACATATCAACCAACCTAACCAGAACAGAAACTCGTCATATGGCAGAAATCTAACCCGGATATCGGGCATCTCCGAGAAGTTTCTTGTCCGTTGGTTAAAACCGCCGGATCGGCGGCAGGGGCTTGACCATGCGGCCCCGGCTGCGCCATTCAGGCGCCTCGAACAGACATGCGGATGAAGCCAAGGAGAACGCAGGACATGGAGCGCAGCGGACTTCTGATCATCCTGTCCTCGCCCTCGGGGGCTGGGAAATCGACACTCGCACGGCGGCTGATGGAATGGGATCCGACATTGCGGTTCTCGGTCTCGGCCACGACACGGAAGCCGCGTCCCGGCGAGGTCGAAGCGGAGCATTACTATTTCCGCGAACGCGCGGAATTCCAGTCGATGGTCGCCGCCGGCGACATGCTGGAACATGCCGAGGTCTTCGGCAATCTTTACGGCACCCCGCGCGCGCCCGTCGAAGAGGCGATGCGGGCAGGGCGCGACACGCTTTTCGACGTCGACTGGCAGGGTGGCCAGCAGATCCGTGCCTCGGCACTGGGGGCGCATGTCATCTCGATCTTCGTGCTGCCGCCCAGCCTGGCCGAGCTTGAGCGGAGGCTGATCGCGCGCCAGCAGGACGCCCCCGAGGTCATCGCGGCAAGGATGCAGAAAAGTCGCGATGAAATCAGCCATTGGGCCGAATATGACTATGTCATCGTGAACGAGGAAATCGAACGTAGCGAGGCCGAGTTGAAGACCATTCTGGCCGCCGAGCGCCTGCGCCGCGAACGCCAGACCGGACTTGGCCGATTTGTCCGCAGCCTGATGGAGGAAGGCCGATGATCTGGGAACTGGAGGGGATCGCCCCTGAATTGGCCGCGGACGCCTGGGTCGCGCCGGATGCGCAGCTGATCGGGCGGATCGTCATGGAGCCGGGCGCAAGCGTCTGGTTCGGTGCTGTCTTGCGCGGCGACAATGAGGAAATCCGGGTCGGTCGAAACTCGAACGTGCAGGAGCTGACGGCCTGCCATACCGACATGGGTTATCCTCTGACCATTGGGGCGAATTGCACGATCGGGCATCGCGCCATGCTGCACGGCTGCACGATCGAGGATGGCTGTTTGATCGGCATGGGCGCGATCATCCTGAATGGTGCGCGCATCGGTGCTGGCTCGCTGATCGGCGCGGGCGCGCTGATCACCGAGGGCAAGGTCATCCCGCCCGGATCGCTGGTCATGGGCGCGCCGGGCAAGGTCGTGCGCGAGCTGGATGAAGAGGGGCGGGCCCGCCTGCTGAAATCGGCCGAGTCCTATCGCCGGAATGCTGCGCGGTTCCGCGCCGGCCTGCGGGCGGTGGCATCGGAATGACCCCGGCCGAGACGGCCGACCTGCTGGCGACGGTCCCTGTGCCGATGCTGGTCGTCGATGCTCGCGCGCGCGTGGTTGCTGGCAACGACGCGGCCGAGGCGCTGCTGGGGCCGGTTCCCCCGGCGCGGCCCTTCGTCACCGTGCTGCGCCACCCCGAGGTCAACGCCGCGCTGGATTCGGTTCTGGCCGGTGGGGAAAAGGCCCTGCTGAACGCAACGATCAAAACCCGCCAGGGCGGCGTCCTGTGCGCCGTCACCGTGACGCCCCTGCGGCTGGACGGAGACCGCGGCGCCTCACTGGCGATCGAGGATCGTTCCCGCGACGAGGAAACCGGTCAGATGCGGCGGGATTTCGTAGCCAATGTCAGCCACGAGCTTCGCACGCCCCTGACCGCGTTGATGGGGTTCATCGAAACCCTGCGGGGTCCGGCCCGAAACGATCCGAATGCCCGCGATCGTTTCCTTGACATCATGGAGCGCGAGGCGGGCCGGATGAACCGGCTGATCGGCGATCTGCTATCGCTTAGCCGGGTCGAACAGGATGAACGCCGCCGCCCCGGCGACAGGGTCGATCTTGCGGCACTGCTAAGCTCGGTTGTGGTGACCCTCGCGCCCTCGGCGGATGGCGCTGGCGTCAGGATTGAGCTGTTGGGTGTCGAAGGCCCGGCGCTATTGCCCGGCGACGCGGATCAGTTGGTCCAGGTCTTTCACAACCTGATTGAAAACGCGGTCAAGTATGGCGGCACCGGGGGACTTGTGACCGTCACGCTGGAGCATCTTGACCATGAGCCGGTGCTGCGCGGTCCCGCCTGGATGATCACGGTGGCCGATCATGGCGAAGGGATCGACGCCCGCCACCTGCCACGCCTGACCGAACGCTTCTATCGCGTAGACAGCCACCGTTCGCGCGAGCAGGGGGGGACCGGTCTGGGGCTGGCGATCGTCAAGCATATCGTCAACCGGCACCGTGGGCGGCTGCGGATCGAAAGCGAACGCGGACAGGGCAGCAGGTTCTTTGTCATCCTGCCCGAAGGCGTCGGGATGACCTGACGACCGGGGCGCGCGAAGGGTTCCGCGCGCCCGGCCATTCTGGGCTCACTCGGCCGCGTGGCCGGTGATCGCGTCCTGAGAATGGGGCTTCATGCGGAAGCCACGCTCAAGCTGGTCGAAGGGTGCCACCGGATATTCACCCGAGAAGCAGGCATCGCAATATTGCGGGGAGGACTTGTTCCGCCCCTTGGCCTCGCCCACTGCGCGATAAAGTCCGTCCAGCGTGACAAATGCCAAGCTGTCAACGCCGATCCATTCGCGCATTTCTTCCACCGACATCTGTGCGGCCAGAAGCTTTTCGCGGTCCGGCGTGTCGACGCCATAGAAGCAAGGCCAGGCGGTCGGCGGAGAAGCGATGCGGAAGTGAACTTCGGCCGCGCCTGCGTCCAGGATCATGTCCTTGATCTTGCGCGAGGTCGTGCCGCGCACCACCGAGTCGTCGACCAGAACCACGCGCTTGCCTTTGACCAGGGCGCGGTTGACGTTCAGCTTCAGCCTAACGCCCATGTTGCGGATCTGTTCGGTGGGCTCGATGAAGGTCCGGCCCATATACTGGTTGCGGATGATCCCCATGCCGAAGGGAATGCCGCTTTCATGTGCGAAGCCGATGGCGGCGGGGGTGCCGCTGTCGGGGACGCCACAGACCAGATCAGCCTCGACCGGGGCTTCGCGGGCCAGTTCGACGCCGATCTGGCGGCGGGTCTCATAGACCGAACGTCCGCCGATGATCGAATCCGGGCGCGAGAAATAGACATGTTCGAAGATGCAGAAACGCCCGGTCGACGGTCCGAATGGACGCGAGCTTTCGACCTCTCCCTGAGAGATGACGACCATTTCGCCCGGCTCGATCTCGCGCAGGAACTCGGCGCCGATGATGTCGAGTGCGCAGGTTTCCGAAGCGAGGACGAAGCCGTCGTCACCGATCTTGCCCAAGACCAGCGGGCGCACGCCCAGCGGGTCGCGCACGCCGATCAGCTTGGTGCGGGTCATGGCGATGACGCTGAAGGCGCCTTCGACGCGACGCAGGGCGTCCTTCATCCGCTCGGGGATGTTGCGCTGGATCGACCGCGCCATCAGGTGAATGATGCATTCGCTGTCCGAACTGGACTGGAAGATCGATCCACGCTCGATCAGTTCGCGGCGCAGCGCCATCGCGTTGGTGATGTTGCCATTATGCGCGATGGCACAACCGCCCATGGCGAATTCGCCGAAGAAGGGCTGCACGTCGCGGATCGCGGTCGCGGCCTTGGTGCCGGCCGTCGAATAGCGCACATGGCCGATCGCCAGTGAACCCGGCAGCGTCTCCATCAGGCTTTGCTTGGTGAAGTTGTCGCGGACATAGCCAAAGCGATGCGCGCTGTTGAAGCCCTGTTCGGCATCATGGGACACGATGCCGCCGGCTTCCTGTCCGCGATGCTGAAGGGCATGCAGCCCAAGGGCGACGAAATTCGCCGCATCCGCGACGCCGATCACACCGAATACGCCGCATTCTTCGTGCAGACGGTCGTGATCGAAGGGATGGGCAAGAAATGGCTGCATCATCACCGACTCATGTGGCTAGGGGGAGGGCTGTTCTGTGGCGCTTGTGCCGCCAACATAGGGACTCAGCCGGGTGAAGTCACGCCCCGCCGGTCCGCGGGGCGCAATTTATGTCATGGAAGGGTCACGTTCCCGTGGGTCAGTTCGCCGGTGCGGGCGCGGTCGCAGGTGCGGCCGGGGCCGGGGTCGCGGTGCTGGGGGTGACGGTCGATTCCGACATGCAGCCACCGACCAGCTGTTCATAGCGCGACACGACCCAGCCGGGCGCGTCCTGCGGGATCTGTTCGTCCATGCGGTCGGTCATGCGCTGGAAGACCTGGGCAGAGCGCGAATTATCCACGACGGCGACCGGTTGCGTCGACATCACGCGGTCATAGACGATGAAGGCCACCGCCACCAGCAGCACGCCGCGCGCGACACCGAACAGGAAGCCCATGCCCTGATCTACTCCGCCAAGCGCCGACCGCTGCACGACCGACGAGAAAAGCGGGGTGATGATCGAGAACAGCACCAGCGCCAGTGCGAAGACCGCGGCGAAGGCCGCGATGGTCGAAAGTTCGCAACTGTCAGCCAGAAACTTGTTCAGTCCCGGCACCTGCGCAACCATCGGCCGCACCGTGGGGGCAAAGATGAAGGCCAGAACGGCCGCACCGATCCAACCCAGGATCGCCAGCGATTCGCGCACGAATCCCCGGGCATAGGCCAGGATCGCCGAGAGGATGATCACGACCGCAACGATGCCGTCGATGATGGTGAAACCGTCCATTGTCACGCCCTTTCGCGGCCATTTCCGCGTTTGGAGGCAAGTTCATCCGGCACCGAATGTCTCGCCCACGAAGCCCGTCAGATCCGAAACGCGGTTCACCCGCATTCCTCCCACACCCTCGACCTTGGTGGCCGCGGGCAGGATTGCCCGTGAAAAACCAAGTTTCTGCGCCTCTTTCAACCTGTTTTCGGCCTGAGCGACCGGTCGCAGCGCGCCGGACAGGCTGATTTCTCCGAAAAGGACGGCCTCGGCGGGCAGCGGCTTGTCCTCGCGCGCGCTGAGCAGGGCGGCCGCAATGGCAAGGTCGGCGGCGGGTTCGTTGACACGCAGCCCGCCGGCAACGTTCAGGAAAACGTCGAGCCCGGCAAAGGGTATGGCACAACGCGATTCCAAGACCGCAAGGATGGTCGAGACCCGGCCGGAATCCAGTCCGACCACGGTGCGGCGCGGGCTTGCCAGCGTCGATGGGGCGATCAGCGCCTGGATCTCGGTCAGGACGGGACGCGTGCCCTCGATCCCGGCGAAAACGGCCGAGCCTGCCGCGGGCTGGCCGCGCTCGGACAAAAACAGCGCCGAGGGGTTTGCGACCTCGGCCAGCCCGCCGCCGGTCATTTCAAAAACGCCGATTTCATCCGCCGGACCGAAGCGGTTCTTGTGGGCGCGCAGGATGCGGAATTGGTGCCCACGCTCGCCCTCGAAATACAGGACCGTATCGACCATGTGTTCGACGACGCGCGGACCGGCAATCTGGCCTTCCTTGGTGACATGGCCGACAAGGATGACCGAGGTGCCGCGGCGCTTGGCGAAGGTCACGAGTTCATGCGCACTGGCGCGGACCTGCGCGACCGAGCCGGGGGCGGCCTCGATCCGGTCGGACCAGAGCGTCTGGATCGAGTCGATGATGGCGACATCCGGCCGTTCGGCGTCCAGGGTCGTCAGGATATCGCGCAGCGCGGTTTCCGCGCCGAGGCGCACGGGCGCATCGCCAAGGCCCAGGCGCTGTGCGCGCAGCCGGACCTGGGCGCTGGCTTCCTCGCCCGAGATATAGATCGCCTGCTGGTCTGACCGGGCGAACGCTGCCGCCGCCTGCAGAAGAAGGGTAGATTTCCCGATGCCCGGATCGCCGCCGACAAGGATGGCCGAGCCCGGAACCAGCCCGCCGCCCAGCACCCGGTCAAGCTCGGCAATGCCGGAGCAGGCTCGAGTCGGGGGCGCTTCCTGCGTCGCAAGACCGGAAAGCGGAATCGGCTTGCCCTTGAGCGTCCCAAGACCCCTGCCGGGACCCTGCGACAGGGGCGTCTCCTCGATGATGCTGTTCCACTCTCCGCAGGATTCGCAGCGGCCCGACCATTTCCGGTGGCTGGCGCCGCAAGCGGTGCAGGTGAAGGCGGTGACGGGTTTGGCCATGTCGTCTATCTGCCTGTTGGCCCTGTCCCGCACCGCGGCAGGGCTTGCCGCGGTTCGAGGCGTCGCATGGGTATTTGGGAAAAGGTGAAGCCGGGCAAACCTAGCGGATCCCCAGCCCGGCGCGCATCAGGACGCGCCTGACCGGACCCGCCGCGTAAAGCGAGCCAAGCGCCGCCGCCCGCAGATCGCGAAGCGGAGGGGCCGCAATCATGCTGGCGCGGTTCAGGGCATCGATCCCCATCAGTCGGGCCAGTGCTTCGGGGCGGCGACGGCGTTCGTAACTGTCGAGCGAGGCGCGGCTGCCCGGATCGCCGGCCGAAAGCTCGACGAGATTGGCGAGGTCGGCAAGGCTCATGTTCAGCCCTTGTGCCCCGATCGGGGGGACGACGTGGGCGGCCTCGGCGATCAATGCGGCGCGGGGGCCGGTGAAGCGGTCGGCGATCTGGCTGATGATCGGCCATTCGGTCAGTCGCGTGACCTGGGTCAATTCTCCCAGGATACCAGCCGAGCGAAGGTTCAACTCGCGCGAGAACTCCTGGACGGGCAGGGCGCGCAGGCGTGCGACCTCGGGACCACGCTCCATCCAGACGACCGCCGATGAGGGCTTTCCGTCGCGATCGGGCAGGGGAACCAGCGTAAAGGGACCGCCCGAGCGGTGGATCTCGGTCGAGACATTGTCATGCGGGCGATCATGCGTCACCGCGAAGGCCAGTGCCTTCTGGCCATAGCGCAGCGTGCGCGTGCCGATGCCAAGCGCGCGGCGAACCATCGAGTTCCGGCCATCCGCGCCGATGACCATCCGCGCACGGTGCTGGCTGCCATCGCTAAGGGTGACCAGCGCCTCGGCATCGCGGGCAAGAAGGGCGGTGGTCCCGGTGCCGGGCAGAAACCGGACATTTCCCAGTTCGGCCAGACGGGCCGAGATTTCCCGTTTCAGCAGCCAGTTCGGAAGGTTCCAGCCGAAGGGTTGCTCGGAGATCTCGGAGGCGTCGAAATCCCGCGTCAGCCGCGCCTGCGGAAGCTTTCCGCCCGCATCAATGATGCGCATGACCTGCAGCGGAGTGGCATGGGGCGCAAGCCGTTCCCACAGGCCTGCGGCTTTCAACACAGGGATCGAAGGTTGCAGAAAGGCGGTGCTGCGCAGGTCCGAGCCTTCGGCCGATTCCTCGGTCACGGGCGGGGCGGGGTCGACGCAGGTCACGCGATGCCCGGCGCTGCCAAAGGCCGCGGCCGCGACAAGGCCCGCGATACCGCCACCCGAGACGAGAATGTCGCAGTCCTGCATTGTCATCATCCCGATTTTCGCGCGTTGCCGCGGAGGACTTCCCCGGGAACATCGACCGATCGCCCGGCCGCAAGCTCGCGCAGGAAGGCGGTAAGATCCATCGTGCGATGCTGGACATGCGCACCGTGATCGTGATCTGCGGCAAGCTCGTCCGGACCGTGGCGCCCGGTTCCGACCAGCACCGTGCGCATCCCCAGTTCATGCGGAACCAGAAGATTCCTCGGGTCGTCCTCGAACATCGCAGCGGCGGCGGGATCGAAGCCCGTGGCCCCGATCACCGCCGCGTAAGACGCCGGATCGGGCTTCGGCAGAAAGCCAGTCGTGTCGATGCCGTGGATCTCGTCAAAGACCGCAAGTCCGCGATGGTCAAGCACCTTGGCTGCATATTCGATATCGGCGTTGGTGTGGATGATCTTGCGCCCGGGCAGGTCCGAAATCAGCCTAGCCAGATCGGGGTCGGGCACGAGATGTGAGAAGTCGATGTCATGGACTTCACGCAGATAGGGCAGCGGATCGATCGCGTGTTCCACCATCAGCCCGGCCAGCGTGGTGCCGTGCTGGCGCCAGTAATGATCGCGCAGGTGGCTGGCCCGCGCCTCTGACACGCGCAATTCGCGCATCACATAAGCGGTCATGCGCTTTTCGATCTGATCGAAGAGCCGCATCTCGGGCGCATAAAGGGTGTTGTCGAGATCGAACACCCAGGTCGTTACATGATGAAAATCCATGTTCTCTGCCTAAGCCTGTGGCAGGGCGCTTGCAATCCCGTCTGGGACAACGGATCGTGCGGCGCATGAAAGACGCCTATTCCCTGATCCTCAGCGCCATCGACAGCGGCACCTATCGTCCCGGCGATCGTTTGGTGGAATCTGAACTGGCCGAGCGCTTCGGCGTGTCCCGGACCCCGGTGCGCGAAGCCTTGCAGCGGCTTGAAACCCAGTCGATGCTGAAGCGCGACGGGCGCAGCCTGATCGTCGCCACGCTGGACCACAACCAGCTGGCCGAGCTTTATACCGTCCGGGCCGAGCTTGAGGCGCTGGCCGCGCGCCTTGCCGCGCGCCATGCCACGCCCGAAGAGGTTCGGGTTCTGGCCGGGATGGTCGAGGACGATCACAAGATCCTTGGCGATCCACAGGCGCTGTCGCGGGCGAATCGACGGTTCCACCACCAGATCCATCTCGCGTCCCACAATCGCTATCTTGTGCAGCAGCTGGACCTTGTCCATCGCAGCATGGCGCTGATGGCCCATACCACGCTGGCCGCAAAGGGTCGGGACACGGTCACGCTGGACGAGCATCAGGAAATCGTCGACGCGATCGCCGCGCGTGACGGCGACCGTGCCGAGGCGGCACTGCGCCGCCATATCTCGATGGCCTTCGAGACCCGCCTGAAGGAAGAGGCGCGGTTGACCGGCGACATGGGCCTGATCGAATGACGCGCACGATCCGGTCGACCTCGGATCTCGAGGAAGGGGCGGATCACCTGATGCGAGTATGCCCGGTCTGGGCGCGCACGCTGCCCACGCTTGGCCCGCTACCGCTGCGCCGGTGGGAAGAGGGCTTCGTTTCGATCCGCGACGCCATCGTTTCGCAACAGATCTCGACGCAGGCGGCGAATGCGATCCTTGACCGGATGATCCGGGCCGGGTTGGCTGATGAAGATGGCATTGCGGGGGCCGAAGATGATGTCCTGCGCGCGGCTGGCCTGTCGCGACCCAAGATCCGCTATCTTCGGGGGATCGCTGCGGCCCGGCTGGACTGGCCGGGTCTGCGAGACCTTCCGGATGAGGACGCGATTGCTGCGCTGACCGCGCTGCCGGGGATCGGGCGCTGGACGGCCGAGATCTACCTGAAATTCGCGCTTGGCCGCGCAGATGTCTTCGCGGCCGGGGATCTGGCACTGGCCGAGGCGGCGCGGCTGCTTTACGACCTGCCCGAACGACCCGGTCCCGCAGCGCTGACTGCCCTGGCCGAACCCTGGCGACCCTGGCGCGCGGTTGCGGCGCGGGCGCTCTGGGCCTATTACCGGGTGGCGAAAGAGCGCGAGGGGATCAGATGACACGCCAGTTGAAATCGCAAAGGAAAGGCCCGCAAAAGGCTGAATCGGTTGTTGTTTTCCTGCATGGTTATGGTGCCGACGGTGCCGACCTGCTGGGACTGGCCGATCCTCTGTCGCCTCATCTGCCCGGAACAGCCTTCTATGCGCCGGATGCACCCGAACCCTGCCGGAACAATCCCATGGGCTATCAGTGGTTTCCCATTCCCTGGATGGATGGGTCCAGTGTCGAACAGGCGCGCGCTTCGGTCGAGCAGTCCTTCCATGACATCAATGCCTTTCTCGACAAGGTGCTGACGGACGAAGGGATCAAGGCTTCGCGGCTGGCGCTGGTCGGATTTTCGCAGGGCACGATGATGTCGCTGGAGGTTGCGCCGCGCCGCGACAAGGAACTCGCGGGCGTGGTCGGCTTTTCGGGTCGGCTGATCGATCCCGACGGGCTGGAAAAAGGCATCCGCACGCATCCGCCGATCCTGCTGCTTCACGGCGATCAGGATCCCGTCGTTCCCTTCGACAGCATGGCCGTCGCTGCGGCTGCGCTGGAAAAGGCAAACTTCGACGTCGAGACCTATGTCATGAAGAACACCCCGCACGGGATCTCGCCCGACGGCTTGTCGCGCGCATTGAATTTTCTGCGGCAGCGACTTGGCGTCAGAACCTGACGTCAGCCGTCAGATTGCACTTGAAACCGCTGAAGCAGGGTCTAACTTCAGATCAGAAGAAGAGGAGTCTTGCGATGGATCTGATCTGGATGGCCCTGCTTGTACTGGTTCCCGCCAGTGTGCTCGTCCTCAAATCGGTCCAGGCGAAGCCACAGCGCGTGCCCGTCCGGGCGCGGCGCTGACAATTCGCCTTTGCTGGCGCTGATCTGTTTCAGCGCCAGATTACGGGATCGGCAATTTCGATCGAATTCCCGGCAGGATCGCGGAAATAGATTGACCGCCCGCCCTGGGGCCAGGTGAAATCAGCCTCGATCTTTATCCCCTTGCTCTCAAGATGATCGCGCCACAGCGGGATCTGCTCTGCGCTGGCCGACAGGCAGAAATGGCCGGGACCGTCCGCACCATGCGGCGGCACGGGCAATCTTGCATCCGGGCGCGGCGGAATCCGCGTCGCCGCTGCGCAGAAAACCAGCAGCACCTGATCCCCACAGTGGAAGAAGGCATGGCGTCCCGGCTGACGGGCGATCTCGGTCAGGCCGATCACCTCGGACCAGAAACGTGCGGCCCTGTCCAGGTCATCGGCGTAAAGCGCCGTTTCCAGGGGTCCGTTCAGGCGGGGCGGTGCGGTCATGACACCATCCTGTCACGGCCGCCGATACTTTGCCAAGCCCGGCCTTGACCACATGCTGCGCGTCGGACAGAACCGAAGGCAGCAGTTGGAAAAGGACATGACATGGCCTGGATCTATCTGGGAATTGCCGGAATTCTCGAGGTCGTCTGGGCCTTTGCAATGAAGCTTTCGGATGGGTTCACCAAGCCCGTTGCCTCGGTCGTGACCATCGTCGGGTCGATCATCAGCTTCTGGTTCCTGTCGCTGGCGATGAAAAGCCTGCCGCTGGGCACGGCTTATGTGATCTGGACCGGGATTGGTGCGGTCGGTTCCTTTATCCTTGGGATTCTGGTGCTGGGCGAGGGGGCCGATCCCCTGCGCGTTCTGGCCGCCGCCCTGATCATCGCGGGACTGCTGCTGCTGAAATTCGCGACACCGCACTGACCCGGCCTGTCACGCCCGTGTCACGCATCGCGGGTAATCCGTGGTCAGGGCATATATTCAGGGGCTTGTCAGGGCGCGGTCGCGATATATAGTCGGCCTCACGACGTTCCGACAAGTTTCTGGCAGGCGAGGCAAAGGGCCGATGCTGGACGACCATGGCGACTTTCGAACCCAATTCGTGCGCGAGCCATCGAACTTGCGCCACCACCCCGCATTGGTGCTGAACGCGGATTTCCGTCCCCTCAGCTACTACCCCTTGTCCCTGTGGCCGTGGCAAGAGGCGATCAAGGCGGTGTTTCTGGACCGGGTGCAGATCATCGCCGAATATGACGAGGTAGTCCGAAGCCAGCGGGAGGCGATACGCATCCCGTCGGTCGTCGTGCTGAAAGATTTCATCAAACCCCAGAAGCGCGTGGCATTCACGCGCTTCAATCTTTTTCTGAGGGACGAATTCTGCTGCCAGTATTGCGGGGCCAAGGGCGAGTTGACCTTTGACCATGTCGTGCCCCGGTCGCGGGGCGGCGTGACAAGTTGGGAAAACGTGGTTGCCGCCTGTTCACCCTGCAACCTGAAAAAGGCAAACAAGTCGCTACGAAATTCGGGGATGCGGTTGCGCCGCAATCCTGCACGTCCCACGCCCGAGGAAATGCACGCCTCGGGACGGCGCTTTCCGCCGAATTATCTGCACGAAAGCTGGATGGATTATCTTTACTGGGACACCGAGCTGATCGCCGGGTAATCGCCCGGACGGGAAACTATCGGGCCGTTTCTTCTGGACATCTCCAATGCAATCCGCGCGCCGGCGGGCATATCAACCGATTTTGGCTGTGCTGGAACGGTTATCTGGTTCAGCTGGTTTCGGGCGGTTGCGTTCCGCCGTGGTGTGCAAGGGACCGCACGAGATCCTGCGTTTGAACTAGTGATGCTCGCGCATCGCCAGATGAGCAACCGCCGCAGCCATCAGGGCCACAAGGCCAAGGGCAAGCATCGGGACGCCGACCGCGCTGGCCGCCCAAATGGTCAGGCCAGCGGCAAGGATCACGGCAAGGACTAGGATCAGGAAATGCGGCAACGGCATGTCGTCCTCCAATGCCTTTAATATGTGCGCTGGGGGTGGAAACCGGAAGCCCCCTTCGTTCCCAACCCGATCACAAGGCGTAGGGTTTCCGCATTTCGGCGATGTTCTTGTATTGTTCCTGCTGACGGGTTAGTATCCGGGCATGACCCTGCCACCCAGACATCCCGAGGAAAGGCTGCGCGCCCGTGGGGCGGATACAAGGCCGGACGCAAGGTTCGAGCCATATCAGCGGATCCGCGAAAGCGACGGCTGGGATTATCCCGAAGACCCAGTGCTGTTGCGGACCGAGGTAACGATCGAACAGGCGCGCTCGATCATTGCGCGCAATACCTCGCCCGACATCACCTTCGACCGCTCGGTCAATCCCTATCGCGGGTGCGAGCATGGCTGCATTTATTGCTTCGCGCGGCCAAGCCACGCCTATCTTGGGCTGTCGCCGGGGCTGGATTTCGAAACCCGGATCACCGCCAAGCCCAATGCGCCGGACCTGCTTGCGGTCGAGATCGGAAGGCGGGGTTATGCCGTGGCGCCGATTGCCTTCGGGACCAACACGGATCCCTATCAACCGGCCGAGGCAAGGCTTGGCATCATGCGGGCCTGCATCGGTGTGCTGTCCGACTGGAACCACCCGATGACGCTGGTGACGCGGGGCGCGACGGTGATGCGCGATGTCGATCTTCTGGGGGACATGGCAGGACGGCGGCTGGTCACGGCTGGGGTGTCGCTGACAACGCTGGACGCGCAACTGTCCCGTGATCTTGAGCCACGCGCGCCTAGTCCGACCACGCGGCTGAAGATGATCGAATGCCTGGCAAGGGCAGGTGTGCCGGTTCGCGTCATGGCCGCGCCGATGATCCCGGTGCTGAATGAGCACGAACTGGAGCGGATCCTGACTGCCGCGCGGGATGCGGGGGCCAGCACCGCCGCGATGATCCCGGTCCGCCTGCCGCTGGAGGTCGCGCCCCTGTTTCGCGACTGGCTGGACCGTCACCGGCCGGGCATGGCGGCCCATGTCATGTCGCGCATCCAGACGATGCGGGGCGGGCGAGACAACGACCCGCGTTTCGGCGCGCGGATGCGGGGCGAGGGGGGCGAGGCGGAACTGCTGCACAAGCGTTTCAAGCTGGCGAAAAAGCGGTTGGGGCTGGACGGGCAAAGCCCGGTCCTGGATTGCAACCTGTTTGCGCCTCCGCCCCGGTCCGGGGACCAGTTGTCGCTGTTCTAGCGGTCCGGCATCAGCCCGCCGATGCGCGCCGAGATCGCATCGCTGCTGGGGCGTTGCCCGGCGGGGCGCTGGACCAGCGCATCATGCATCGCCGCCAGATGTGCCGGTGTCGTGCCGCAGCAGCCCCCGATGATGCGCACCCCAAGGTCACGGGCAAGAACGGCAAATTCTGCCATCACCTCGGGCGTGCCGTCATAAATCAGGCCGCCATCCTGATAGCGCGGCACACCGGCATTGGGTTTCGCGATCAGGGGACGCTCGGACCCGGTCGCCGAAAAGCCCGAGATCGCCAGCAACAGCTCGGCCGGGCCGGTCCCGCAATTCGCACCGTATGCGACGGGGGGATGGGGAAGGCGTTCGACCAGGGTGGCCAATTGGGGCGGGCTGACGCCCATCATGCTGCGACCGCCGGGTTCAAAGCTCATCATACCGCACCAGGGCAGGCCCACCGCCTGCGCCGCACGGGCCGCGGCGCGCATTTCCTCGACCGCGCTGACCGTCTCGATCCACAGGATATCGACGCCGCCTTCCTTCAACGCCTGCGCCTGCTCGGTGAAAAGGCGCGCGGCCTCGGCCTCGGTCAGGCGGCCGACGGGGGCCATGATCTCTCCGGTTGGGCCGATCGAACCGGCGACGATGACCGGGCGGCCGCCTTCTGCGACCGCTTCGCGGGCAAGGCGCGCCGCGGCGATGTTGAGGGACACCACCCGGTCCGCGGCACCGGCCAGTCGCAACCGGCTGGCATTGGCACCGAAGCTGTTCGTCAGGATCAGGTCCGCGCCCGCCGCGATCATCTGCCGATGCAGGTCTCGCACCCTGTCGGGTTGGGTTTCGCACCACAGATCGGGGGCGTCGCCGGGGGCCAGCCCCATATTGTAAAGATTGGTCCCGGTCGCGCCGTCGGCCAGAAGCCAGGGACGCGCGCCGAGCAATCGGGACAAGAGGTCCGTCATTGTCCTACCCGTTCTCGCACGGGATGGAGGTTATCACATCCCGCGTGGAAATACCTGATTTTCCTTGCCCGTTCAGCGGGACCGGATCATTCCCATGATCTCTTTGGTGCGCTCGACGATGGGCTGGGCGATTGCCGCGGCCTGATCAGCGCCTCGACCAAGGATGCGATCAATTTCTGCGGGATCTGCCATGAACTGGCTCATCCGGGTCGTGATCGGGGCCAGGGTTTCGACGGCGACTTCGGCCAGCGCCGGCTTGAAGGCGCCGAAGCCCTGTCCCTCGAAGCGCGCCAGCACCTGGTCGCCCGTCTCACCGGTCAGGGCGGCGAAGATGTTGACGAGGTTGCGGGCCTCGGGGCGGTCCTTCAGCCCGTCCATCGAACCGGGCAGGGGTTCGGCATCGGTCCGCGCTTTGCGGATTTTCTGCGCGATGGCGTCGCCGTCGTCGGTCAGGTTGATGCGTGCGGCATCCGAGGGATCGGATTTCGACATCTTCTTGGACCCGTCGCGCAGGCTCATGACGCGGGTGGCGGTGCCTTCGATCAACGGCTCGGTGATCGGGAAGAAGTCGAGGCCGTAGTCGTGGTTGAACTTGGCCGCGATGTCGCGGGTCAGCTCCAGATGCTGCTTCTGATCCTCGCCCACCGGCACGGCGGTCGCGTGATAGGCCAGGATGTCGGCTGCCATCAGCGAGGGATATGCCAGCAGACCCAGCGAAGAGTTCTCGGAGTTCTTGCCAGCCTTGTCCTTGAACTGGGTCATCCGGTACATCCAGCCCACGCGCGCGACCGTGTTGAAAAGCCACGCAAGCTCGGCGTGCTGGGAAACCTGGCTCTGGTTGAACAGGATCGAGACTTCGGGATCGACCCCAGACGCCAGAAAGGCCGCCGCGACCTCGCGTGTGTTGTGGCGCAGCTTCTCGGGGTCTTGCCAGACGGTGATCGCGTGCAGGTCGACGACGCAATAGATCGTCTCGGCCCCCTTGCCCTGATATTCGGCGAAGCGTTTCAGCGCACCCAGATAGTTCCCCAGCGTCAGCCCGCCCGAAGGTTGGATGCCGGAGAAGATGCGCTTGGCGAAGCTCGTGGTCATGGCACTACCTGCTTGGAAAAATCCGTAGGCTGGCTTACCCCTTGGCCGTCCCGGGCGCAACAGCCCGGACCAAGGAAGAGGAAGACGATGCGACCCGGTTACGACGAATCCCCGCTGAATCCCGTTCCCGCCGTGGTTTGGGCGTTGGTCCTGCCCATGATCGCCAGCGAGGCCGTCTTTGGTCTTGCGCAGATGGGCCTGACCGGGGGCGGGCCGGGCGCAGGCATGGCGATGCGCCAGGTCGCGGTCGAACGCACCGCCTATATCCCCGACCTGATCCTGCAACTGTGGCAGATGCGGGTGATCCTGCTGGACCAGAGCTGGCGGATCCTGACCTATCCCTTTGTGCACCTGTCGCTGATGCATGGCGTCTTCGTCGTCGTCTTCTGCCTTGCGCTGGGGAACCTTGTCGCCAGCCAGTTCCGGGCCTGGGCGGTCGTCGCGCTGTTCTTCGGGTCGTCCATTGGCGGGGCGCTGATCTATACCCTGTTCGCGGGCCTCTTTCCGCAGTTCCGCTTTCAGCCGCTGATCGGCGGCTATCCTGCGGTCTATGGCCTGGTCGGGGCCTTCACCTTCCTGCTTTGGACGCGGCTTGGGCAGGAAAACGCGAACCGGATGCGGGCATTCACCCTGATCGGGATGCTGCTGGCCTTCCAACTGGTGTTCGGGATCCTTTTCCAGTCCGGGAATACGACGTGGATCGCCGAGGTGGCCGGGTTTGCCGTCGGGTTCCTGATGTCCTTCGTCCTGATCCCGGGCGGTGTCGCCCGGGTCATGCGTCAGATCCGTCAGCGCTGACGCCGGAATCCGGCGCGCAGGTCCGACGGGCGGAATGCCCCCAGCAATGTCGCGGCCACGCCATAGGTCGCGACCCCGCTGGCGACCAGCGCCAGCAACGCAAGATAGCGGGTGCCGGGCTGGTAAAGCGTATCGCCCAGCATGACCATCACGCCCCAGATCACCAGTCCCATGACTGCCGATGCCGCGACGATGCGGGGCAGCCGGTGGAGCAGGCGGTCGTCAAGTTCGGCCGCTTCGCCAAAGGCGCGGGTGCCGCGCCACAGTTGCAGCGCCATCGTCCAGCCCGCGATGGTCGTGCCCAAGGCTGCGGCCGAGAACCCGATCACCGGCGCAAGCCCAAGGGCCGCGACCGCGTTGACCACCATCGACCAGACCGCGAAGCGGAACGGGCTGCGCGTATCCTCGCGAGCGAAATACAGCGGCTGCAGCACCTTCTGCAAGACAAAGGCGGGCAGGCCCGCGCCATAGATCGCCAGTGCCAGCGCGGTCGGGCCGACATCCGCCTCAAGGAAAGCGCCGCGCCGGAACAGTACCGAGATCAGCGGGTAGCTGGCGATCACCAGCGCCACGGCGGCGGGCACGGTCAGGAACAACGCGAATTCGGTGGCACGGTTATAGGCGTGGCGTCCCCCGTCGGTATCCCCCGCCTTCAGCCGGCGTGAAATGTCGGGCAGCAGCACGATGCCGATGGCGATGCCGACCACGCCCAGCGGCAGCTGATACAAACGGTCCGCGTTGGTCAGCCAGGCAATTGCGCCGTCGTAGAAAGAGCCGACCTGCCGGCCGACCAGCAGGTTGATCTGCACCACTCCCCCCGCCAGCACCGCGGGCGCTGCCACCGCCAGAAGGCGGCGCATGTCCGGGGTCAGGCGCGGGCGGCGCAACCGCAGCGGAAAGCCCATGCGCTTCGCCGCCCACCAGACGCAGAACAGCTGCGCGACGCCGGAAACAGGGGTCGACCAGGCCATCGCCATGCCCATGTCCCAGCCGTTCCGGTCCGCCAGCAGCATCGCGACGATCAGGATGAAGTTCATCAGCACCGGCGCTGCGGCAGCGGCGATGAAGCGGCCGCCCGCATTCAGCAGTCCCGACAGCAGCGCGGTCAGCGAGATGAACAGGATATAGGGAAAGCAGATCCGGCCATAGATCACCGCAAGGTCGAAACGCTCGTCGCCCCTGAACCCCGCGGCCATCGCGAGCACAAGCCAGGGCATGATGAGATGGGCAATCGCCGAAACCACCAGCACGACCGAGAACAGGCCCGAAAACGCCTCTTCGGCAAAACCACGGGGATCGTCGTCGGCTTCGAGCCGCTTGGCGAACATCGGCACGAAGGCGGTGTTGAACGCGCCCTCGGCAAAGAAGCGGCGGAACATGTTCGGCAGGGTGAAGGCCACCAGATAGGCCTGTGCGACGGGTCCGGTCCCCAGATAAGCCGCGATCATCACGTCGCGGATGAAGCCGACAAGGCGGCTCGCCAGGGTCCAGGCCCCGACCGAGAGGAAGCCCCGGATTAGTCTGATCGGTTGCATTGAAGTCTTTCCGTGATCTCAGAACGGGCCGCCAAGCCTTCGCTCGGCCTTTTCGGCCCGCTCGGCGCCGTCCTTGATCGCTTGTTGCAGTTTCTTGCTCAGCGCCTCGCGTCGGTGCTGTTGGTGCAGTTTCAGCCCGAACATGTCCTTGACATAGAAGGTGTCGACGACCTGCGCCCCGAAGGTCGCAATCACCGCGCTGGAAATCTGGATATGGTTTTCGGCCAGGGTCCGGGTCAGGTCGTAAAGCAGGCCCGGCCGGTCACGCGTATCGACCTCGATCACGGTATAGACGTCCGATGCCTCGTTGTCGAACGTGACATGGGTCGGAAAGCGGAAGGCGCTGTCGCGTTTCCTGGGCTTGTCGCGGCCTGCAAGCGCCTCTCGGGGGACGATCTCTCCGCGCAGGGTGCGCTCGATCATCTTGCGCAGGCGCGGCAGGCGTTCATCGGCATAGGGGTGGCCGTCGCCATCCTGCATCCAGAACACTGCGGTCGCGAAGCCGTCCTTGGTCGTATAGGTGCGGGCATCGACGATATTGGCCCCGACCAACGCGATCGCCCCCGCCAGCCGCGAGAAGATGCCCGGATGGTCGGCCAGCACGAAAGCCGCGCGGGTCGCGTCGCGGTCTACATCAGGATGCAGGTCGATCCTGATTTCGTCATCGGTCAGCTCGCGCAGCAGATCGGCAAAGACGAATTGCGTTTCCGTGGGCAGGCTGGGCCAGTAGCTTTCATAATGGCGCCCAAGCTCTCCCTTGATCGCCTTCGGCTCCCAGCCCTTGGCGGTCAGAAGGTGGCGCAGTGAACGCTTGGCCTCTCCCGTGCGGCGGTCGCGGTTCAGCTCTTCCAGGCCGTTCTTCAGTGCATGTTCGGTCTCGCTGTGCAGCCGCCGCAGCAGGACGGCCTTCCAGTTGTTCCAGGTGCCCGGCCCGACGCCGCGGATATCGCAGACGGTCAGGACGGTCAGCAGGTCCAGCCGCTTCACGGTCTTCACCACCTTGGCGAAATCGCGCAGTGTCCGCGGATCCGAGATGTCCCGCTTTTGTGCGACGTCCGACATCAGCAGATGGTTGCGGATCAGCCATTCGATGGTCTCGATCTCATCGGGGTCAAGACCGAAGCGGGTGCAGACCCGGCGTGCCAGCCTTGCGCCAAGGATCGAGTGGTCTTCGGCCCGGCCCTTGCCGATATCGTGCAGCAGTACCGCCAGATAGATGACGCGACGGTTCAGCTTGCCCTTCATGATCCGGCTGACCGTGGGAAGGTCCGCGATCTCCTCTCCGCGCTCGATGGCGGACAGGGCGGCGACGCATTGGATCAGATGCTCGTCCACCGTGTAGTGGTGATAGACGTTGAACTGCATCATCGCGACGACCGGCGCGAATTCGGGGATGAAGGCGGCGAGAACACCAAGTTCGTTCATCCGCCGGAGCGAGCGCTCCGGATTGCCGTGCTTCAGCAGCAGGTCAAGGAAGATCCTGACCGCCACCGGGTCCTGACGGACGCGGTCGTCGATCAGGTCCAGATTCGCCGCGACCGAACGCATGGCGTCGGGATGCAGCAGGATCCCGGTCCTCAGCGCCTCTTCGAACAGCCACAGGATGTTCAGGGGATCGGACAGGAATTGCGCCTCGTCAGCATAGTTCAGGCGCCCGCGATCAACCTTGAAGCCGGCGCGCACGCGCTTGCGGCGGCTGAAGAACCCGTTGAGGATCGGAGCCTTGTAAAGGTGCCTCGCCTCAAGCGCGACCAAGAAGACCCGCGTCAATTCACCCACGCGGGTCGCCTGGGTGAAATATTCCTGCATGAATATCTCGACCGCGCGGCGTCCGCCCTGATCGCGATAGCCCATGGCACGGGCAACTTCGACCTGCATGTCGAAAGTCAGCTGGTCACTGGGACGGCCCGCGATCAGATGCAGATGACAGCGCACGGCCCACAGGAAATCCTCGGCCTGCCAGAAGGTCAGGTGCTCTTCCTTGGTGAAGAAACCCAGGTCGACCAGTTCGACCGCGCGGTCGACGCGGTGGATGTATTTCGCGATCCAGTAAAGCGTCTGCAGATCGCGCAACCCGCCCTTGCCCTCCTTGACGTTCGGCTCAAGGACATAGCGTTGGCCGCCCTGGCGACGGTGACGCTCGGCCCGTTCGACCAGTTTCGCCTCGATGAATTCGGGGACGGAGTTGTCGAAAAGTTCGCCCCACAGGCGGTCGCGCAGTGTTTCGGCGGTGTCGGCAAAGCCGCAGATCAGTCGATGCTCAAGCAGGCTGGTGCGGATGGTGATGTCGCCCGCGCCAAGCCGCAGGCAGTCATCGATCGTTCGCGTCGACTGACCGACCTTCAGCTTCAGATCCCACAGCATGTAAAGCATGGATTCGACCACGCTTTCGGCCCAGCCGCTGACTTTCCAGGGGGTCAGGAACAGCAGATCCACATCGGATTGCGGCGCCATCTCGGCCCGGCCATATCCGCCAATTGCCAGCACCGCCAACCGCTCGGCATCGGTCGGATTGGTCTGGGGATGCAGCACAGTAACGGCGACGTGGTGGATGGCCCTGACGGTCGCATCCGTCAGGCTTGCAATGGCGCGGACCGTTTCCCGAGCGGCACGCGGATGGGACTGGAAACCCGTAACGATGTCGGCCAGCGCCTCAGCCCGGGCGCGGGTCAGGATGGCGACAGTCCGGCTGCGGATCTCGCGCGCGCCCTCGGCGCCTTCAAGCGCGGCGACGAGATGCGGCAGAAAGGTCTCGGGCGAGAACAACGAATGTGCCCCGGGCAATGCCGGGGCGCTTTGAGGCAAAGGTTGCACGGGAATGCCGGTCAAGGTCAGAACCCTGCGCCGCCAAAGCTTTGCGGCGCGGGATCCAGAATTTGGACCTGTCCGTTGCGGATCGTCGCGACCGAAAGCGCGCGTTCGTTGGTGCCGTCACGACGCAGGCGGAAAGCGCCGGTGATGCCCTGGAAGCCCGAGTTTTGCGTCAACCCGGCCGTGGTCAGGGCATTGCGCTTTCCGGCGCGGACCAGCGCGGCGATCGCGGCGACGCCGTCATAACCAAGCGAGCCAAGCTCATGCGGAGCCTCGCCAAAGGCCGCGCGGTAACGCTGGTCGAATTGGCCTTTCATCCGAGTGTCGGGCAGCGCGAACCAACCGCCCTGCACACCGCGCAGTCCCATCCGCGACGCGGGCTGGTCCCAACGTGTCAGGCCCATCATCTGCACGGTGGCCGAGGTAACGCCCGCATCGGCCAGTTTGTCGGTCAGATAGGGTAGGACCGCGCCGTGGTTGGCGGTCAGGAAGACAGCATCGACATTGCCCGACAGCGCGGCCTGACTGACATTCGGGATCACCCCGTCGATGCCCTGCTGCGAGACGGGATGCGTGGCCAACCCGGCAAGGGTCGCGCGGTTGCGCTGGATCGCCTTCTGGATCGCTTGCGAACCGACCTGGCCCGCCACGTCATCCTCGGCCACGACCAGGATGCGGCGCTTGCCGTTGCGGACCGAATAGCGCACCAGCCGGTCGGCGACGTTGCCAAAGGTGTTGCCCAGAACGAACAGGTTCCCGCCCGCAATGTCGGCATTGTTTGAAAAGGACAGCACGTTGATCCCGCGCGGTGCCATCGCGACGCCCACGGCATTGGCGGAATCCGCGAATAGCGGGCCCAGGATGATCTTTGCCCCCTCATCGGCCGCCTGGTTGGCCTTGGCCACTGCGACCGCCGGGTCCGAGCCCGCCTCATAGACGCGCAGATCGATCGTCGCGCCCTGCGCATCGCGCGCTGCCATCGTCGCCGAATTCTTCAGTGAACGGGCAAGCCAGTCCATGTCCGCGCTGCCGGTGCCCGCAGGAACCAGAAGGGCGACGGGTACTGGTTGAGATGGGTCGATGGTCTGTCCGGTCGAGGGGCCCGACATGCCGGTCTGGATCGGCTGACATGCGGCGAGCACCAGTGCCGATGCGAATGCGGCGATCCGGGCCAAGGGGCGACGCAAGCCGAAGCTGCCGCGGCGCGTGGACGTGACGGTCATGGCATGATTCCCTGTTGCTGCGGGCTGAGGACTTAACGAAGGCAGGTTATTGTCATATCCGGGGGTTGGCAACTTCAGCGGCCCCGCCGCGGCACCAAGGAAAGGGAATGGCGATGAGCGAGAACGAACAGGCAGCACGGGCGGCACCGCGCACCCTTTCGCTGACCATCTCGAACCAGCCGCCGGAATCTGCGCTGTACCTGGTGGCGACGCCCATCGGCAGCGCGCGCGACATCACGCTGCGCGCGCTGGACGTCCTGAATACCGCTGACATCCTCGCGGCCGAGGATACCCGCAATCTGCGCCATCTTCTGGACATTCACGGCATCGCGGTCCGGGGACGTCGCATGATCGCCTATCACGATCACAATGCCGACCGCGCCCGTCCGGCGATCCTGCAGGCGCTCGAAGAGGGGTTGTCGGTGGCTTACAGTTCGGATGCCGGCACACCGCTTGTCGCAGATCCCGGCTATCGTCTGGCGCGCGACGTGGCCGAGGCCGGGTTCAAGGTGCGTGCGCTGCCGGGGCCTTCGGCAGCGCTGGCCGCGCTCAGCGTCTCGGGCCTGCCAAGCGATCGATTCCTGTTCGTCGGCTTTCCTCCGTCGGCGGCCGGTGCTCGGCGCAGGTGGATCGAAAGCTGGGCCGAGACACAGGCGACGGTCATCGCCTTCGAAAGCCCGAGGCGCGTTAAGCAATTGTTGGAAAACCTCTGCGAAATTGACGCGAACCGACCTACGGTGATTTGCCGGGAGCTGACGAAGAAATTCGAAGAGGTGATGCGCGGTTCGGCGGGCGAACTGGCGGGAGCAATCCCGGACGAAGGCCTGCGCGGAGAGATCGTCGTGCTTTTCGGACACCCCGAAGAAAAGCCCGTCGATGAGGCTGATCTGCGCGAAGTGCTGTCCGAGTTGCTGGGCAGGATGTCGGTCAAGGATGCCGCAACCGAGGCGGCGGCACGATTTGGAATGCCGCGACGAGAGGCCTATGCCCTTGCCGTGGCGATGCAGAAGGAGGCGTGATGACCAAGATCGCCGGGCAGGGCCGCAATCCCCGAAGTGCACGCGGCAGCACAGCGTTTGCTTCGGGCCGGATGGGCGAGGACTCGGTCTGCCGCAACTATCTTGAACGCGGTTACGCGCTGGTCGCGTCGCGCTGGCGCGGCAAGGCCGGCGAAATCGACCTGATCCTGCGCAAGGGCGAGGAATTCGTTTTTGTCGAGGTGAAAACCGCGTCGCAGCATGACCGCGCCGCAGAACGGATCAACGGGCGCCAGATCGATCGGATTTGCCATGCCGCGCTGGAGTTTTGCGGCGGACTTGCGACCGGGTTGCTGACGTTGATGCGCTTTGACGCGGCCTTGGTCGATGAAATCGGTCGGGTCGAGATCATCGAGAACGCCTTCGGGGGCGCTTGATCCGTAAGGCTTGCAATGCACCACTGGGCGCGCCAAAACTCCGCCCGAACAAGGCCGGAGTTGCACGCATGAGTCTTTACGTCGCCCTTCAGATGGATCCGATCGAGCACGTCTCGATTTCCGGGGACAGCACGTTCCGACTGGGGCTTGAAGCCGAGGTGCGCGGACACCGCCTGTTTCAGTATACCCCAGACAAGCTGAGCTATGTCGAGGGCAAGGTGCTTGCCAAGGGGCGCCCCGTCACGCTGCGGCGCGAACAGGGAAACCACGTGACCTTCGGGGATTGGGCCGAAGTGGACCTGGCCGAATTCGATGTGATCTGGCTGCGCCAGGACCCGCCCTTCGACATGGGCTATATCACCAACACCCACCTGCTTGACCGCGTCCATCCGAAAAGCCTTGTCGTGAACGACCCTTTCTGGGTCCGCAATTGCCCCGAAAAGCTTCTCGTTCTGGATTTTCCGGACCTTACCCCGCCCACGCTGATCACCCGCGACATTGCCCAGATCCGTGCTTTCCGCGAGCGGCATGGGGATATCATCGTGAAACCGCTTTACGGCAATGGCGGGGCAGGGATCTTCCATCTTCACCCGAAGGATCCGAATCTGTCCTCGCTGGTCGAGACATTTTCAGGAATCAACAGGGAGCCGATCATCGCGCAGAAGTATCTGCCCGCGGTGGTCAAGGGCGACAAGCGGATCATATTGGTCGACGGTGAGCCGGTGGGGGCGATCAACCGCGTTCCGGCGGCGGGTGAGGCGCGCTCGAACATGCATGTGGGGGGAAGGCCGGAAAAGATCGGCCTGACAGACCGGGAACGCGAGATCTGTGCGATCATTGCGCCTGTCCTGCGTGAAAAGGGCCTGCTGTTCACCGGGATCGATGTGATCGACGGCTGGCTGACCGAGATCAATGTCACCTCGCCGACCGGCATTCAGGAGCTGGAGCGTTTCGACGGCACCAATGCCGCCGCGCTGATCTGGGACGCGGTGGAACGTCGGCTGGCAGAACGCGACAGAAAGACGCTCTGAGCGGCAGCATCGGCTCCTTGGCGAGGTTCGCACCACAATTGTCAAAGCGCGGTGGCTCCGTTTCGGTGCGCTGACCTTGCTGCGCCGAGCCGGGTCAACACGTTGGACGCCGGGGTTCGCGGGTAGGGCGAGGATGTGAACGTGACAGCGTTCCGAACTTCCTGGCCAGAATTCGGGTGCTCGCCGGTGAAGCTGGCTTGAAACCGGGGGCGATCCGGAGCAACCCAGTTGCAGATTTTGCCAGCCAGAAAGCTGCCCGCCACTGTCGGTCAATCGGACCGCGTGAAGGTCAGTCGGAAGGACAAGGCCTCGGCAAGATGCGGTGCGCGGATCTGGGATGAGGCATCAAGATCGGCGATGGTGCGGGCCGCGCGCAGGATGCGGTGGTATCCGCGTGGGGTCATGCCGAAATGCTGTGCCGCGCGGTTCAGAAGCTCGCGCCCCTCAGCATCAAGTGGTGCGATTTCGTCCAGCAGGCGTCCCGAGGCATCGGCATTGACCCGTGCCTGAGGGTGTTTCGCAAAACGTTGCGCCTGAACCTCGCGCGCTGCTGCCACCCGGTTCCGAACCGTGGCCGAGGATTCGCCGCCCCCCGGCAGTTGCATGTCTTCAAGGGAGATCTGCGGAACCTCCATCCGCATGTCGAAGCGGTCCATCATCGGACCCGAGACCCGGCTCATGTAGTCGGCTCCGCAGCCGGGCGCGCGCGAACAGGACTGTCCGGCATCCGCAAGGTTGCCGCAGCGACAGGGGTTCGCGGCCGCGATCAGCAGGAAGCGGGCGGGATAGCGGATATGTGCATTGGCGCGGGCGACATGGACCTCTCCGGTTTCGATCGGTTCGCGCAGGGCGTCGATGACGCGCCGCTCGAATTCCGGCAATTCGTCCATGAACAGTACGCCGTTGTGAGCAAGGCTGACCTGGCCCGGACCAGCATTTCGCCCACCCCCCACGATTGCCGCCATCGAGGCGGTGTGATGGGGCTGGCAGAATGGTGCGTCGCGCGAAATACCGCCATTCTTCAGCAGGCCGGCAACCGAGTGAATGGTGGAGGTCTCAAGTGCTTCCGCCGGAGTCAGGGGCGGCAGGATGCCGGGGATGCGCCTGGCCAGCATCGTCTTGGTCGCGCCGGGCGGGCCCACCATCAACAAGTTGTGTGGCATAAAATTTCAGTTTAGTTAAGCACATGTAGACTGAACACAGGAGGCAACATGCCCAAGGCTTACAGCTATGTGCGCTGGTCCTCAGACGCCCAGACGACCGGCGACAGCTTGCGTCGGCAACAGGAGGCTTCGGCCAAGTATGCCCTAGAACACGGGCTTGAGCTTGTCTCGGACTTCGATCTGACGGACGCAGGCATATCCGCGTTCAAGGGCCAACATGCCAAGGAAGGGGCGCTCGCGACTTTTCTTGAGGCAGTGAAGGCAGGCAGGATCGAGACAGGGTCATACCTGCTCGTCGAAGCATTGGACCGATTATCACGACAAGATGTCTGGACCGCGTTCAACCAACTTTCTTCCATCGTGAATGCGGGCATCAACATTGTCACCGTCTCAGATGGCATAGTCTATTCGAAGGAAGGTTCTACGAACAACTTTTCCGACCTGATCATTGCCATCACCGGCATGATCCGGGCAAACGATGAAAGCTTGCGGAAGTCGCAACGCGTCGGCGCGGCATGGAGAAACAAGAAGACAAACGCATCGTCCAAGAAGCTGACCGTGATGTGTCCGAACTGGATGAAGCTGTCGCCTGATCGGACGCATTTCATCCTGCACGACGCTCATGTCCTGACCGTGAAACGCATCTTCGCAGAGTGCATCGGCGGCAAGGGCACTCGGGTCATCACGTCCGAATTCAACCGCGAGAAGATTCCGACCTATGGCAGATCGCCTAACTGGGCTGAATCGACGATCAAGAAAATCCTTTGCTCGCGTGCTGTCCTTGGCGAGTATCATCCCCACAAGAAAGTTGACGGGAAACGCATTCCTGACGGTGATCCTGTTCAGGACTACTATCCGCAGATCATCGACGAAGAGACCTATAACCTTGCTCAAGCTGCGATGAGATCACGCAGGCAAGGGGCAGCAGGGCGCAGAGGCAAGAACTACTCGAACTTGTTCTCGGGGTTAATCAAATGCGCATACTGCGGCGGCACCATGCGATACCTCGACAAAGGGCCAGAGCCGAAAGGCGGGCGATATCTGGTTTGCGCGAACAGTCAGAACGGAATGGGCTGCGTGAACCGTGCATGGAGCTACCCGAAGTTCGAAACGGTCTTCTTGACGTTTGTGCGGGATTTGGATCTTCGATCACTTGTCGGGGGCGTCAAGGTTGCGGACGAAGCCAAGCAGTTGCGTGACGAGATCAGAGCGCGGCAAGAAGCTGTCCAGTCGAATACCAAAAAGATCGAAACCTACTTCGAGCAACTGGAAGCAAATCCCGCACTGGCAACGATGATGCTGGAACGGGCAAATGCGCTGGCGACTGAGAACAAGCAGATTCAAGAACAGATCGATGCTCGTCAGGCTTACTTGGATCAACTGCAAGCCAATGGTTCAGATGTATCCGACGAGGAACTGAACCGGCTGATTGGTATGTTCCAGAACGGGGAAGGGAACAGGTTTGCCCTTGCTGATCGAATCCGGTCACTCGTCGAACGGATCGACGTGAAGTCAGACGGGCCGCAGATACCAGATTGGGTCGATGCAGATGTTGCTGCTGCCATCGACAAGAACCCATCGTTCAGCGTGAAGCTGCGCAACCGAGATGTACAAGTCGTACTCGTGGACCGGGCCAATCCGACGACGATCTTGCAGACGTTGCAGATGAACGTCGAAACGCCAGAGGTCGGACATCATCTGAACAGGGATGAAGAGGTCGTAAGGTTCGACTGGCAAGGCGAGAAAATCTAACGAAATCCGATACTTGATTAAATGAGGTGCTAGGATACCGTTTCGGGAACCTTTATGTTCAATTTGTAGCTAGAACAAAAGGAGACCAAACGATGAAGACGGCAGTGCGCAAGATCGTGAAGATCGACAATGTGCGCGTCACGCTCCGGATCGAATACGATCTTGAATTCGATGGCATCACTCTCGAACACGTGGGGGAGCCGAAGGTTACGGCTTTCGTCGCAGGGGCTGTCGTAGACCCCTACGCACGCTTCGGGGATGATCGGATGCGCAAGCTAGTGGCGAGGCTCAGCGATGCCCACTGAACGCGCTGAGAAGATCGCAGGGCTGAATGACAGGCTCCGCAAGAACTGGCCTGCATCGGGGCGCAACAAGGTCTTGATGGCCGGTGCGCTCGCCAAGGAGCCGCCAGAAGTCCAGTTCAGGGTCATGGCACTGGTTGCGGGCTATGACAGGTTCACGCCCGACAACGATCCCTATGGCGAGCATGACATGGGCACGTTCGAATTCGAGGGCAGCAAGATGCTCTGGAAGATCGACTACTACGACAACGATCTCAGCGGGCACAGTCCCGACGAAACCGATCCCGAAGTCACCATTCGGGTTCTGACCATCTGCTACGCATTCGATTATTAAGGGAACATATCATGAACACGAAAACCGAGACGACCAAGATTGCACCGACCGTGGACGATCTGATTGACGGCTACACCCGTGCGCAGCTTGTCATTCTTGCGGCAAATGTCACAGAGGCTTTGCGGCTCACGGAAGCTGAGGCGAGGTCGAAAGCGAAGGCGGATGCGCTGGCATTGATCGAAGCAGCGGGGTTCGACGCGCACGAACTGTTTGCCGTCGAAGCACAGGGCCGCGCAGGAGCCGAGGCAAAGCCCAAGGCCGAGAAGGTCATCAAGTATCGCGACGACAAGGGCAATGTCTGGTCGGGCAGGGGGAAACGTCCGAACTGGGTGACAGCCTTTGTCGATGCCGGGGGTGATCTGGATACGATCAAGTTGGCCTGACCCCAGAACGCAAGAAGCCCCGGTGTCGCAACCGGGGCTTTTCCACCTTTTCAATCCGTTTGAACCTTCCTGAAGTTCGCGTTGACTTATCGCTTGCGGTTCGTGCCGCTCATGGTAATCGTCCATCGATGAGGTTCCTGTTCGAATGGTTTGCCAATGAGCGATGATGAAGAATTTGAGTTGACGTCCGAGAATGATCATACTCAGCGCAGGGTGATCGGAGTCAAACCGCTCCCAAAGGTATCCGACGAGCTGGAAAACGAGTTTGGTTTGGTTGACCTCGGACGCTCTGATCTTGCAAAAATAGAGACCGAGCTACGAAAGATCAGACGAGATCCAAACGTATACAACCGAAAAGCCGATCCTAATCGCAATGCGAAGCGTGATACCGTTGTAGTCCTTCGTAGATACGATGGAACCGAAGTCGAAGTCGTAAGTCGGACCACGTTCAAGAAAGCGTGGACCAAGGCCAACCAGCTTGGCGTTGGTGCTCCGCAACCCGGCAATATCCAATACGTCGTTGTGCGCTCTGAGGGCGAAGAACATCTCTTGAACGTGTCACATCGTCAAAATGAAATGTCCAACATCGAAGACCTCCTCTTCGGAGATGCACCGCATGATACGTTGGAAGAATTCATGACCGGCGAAATACTCAGCGAAGAAAAATCAATGAAGAATAACATGCTCGAACAATCCAAGCCTAATTTTCGCGAAAACATACCTGATCAGGAAGCGCAAGTGACCAACATCCTCCAACAGAAGATCATCGAGGCTGAACAAGCTCTGGCTCATTTGAAGTCCCTTGCGGAAGTTCGAAAAGAGTTTGACGCAGAGCTCGCAGATAAGAATCTCACTCCATATGATGTATTTCCCGAATGGAGGCGTGTTGACGAAAGCCATACGGAACTGCGCGCAAAGTTTAAACAAGAAGCGGAAGCCAAAGGGGTTTCCGTTGAGGATGTGTTCAGCGAGTATGCTGATGGTTCAATCAAAGTGAAGTCAGAAGTTGTGAAGGAATCCCGTAAGGGGAAGTCCTCTGGCAACGCCAAGCCCTATGATCCGAATGATCATACGACATTCAAAACCCCACACTGGAATAATCTTGGACTGAAGTTCAGCAAGGGCGCGAAGTATAAGCTTCCTGATGGAACGATTTTTGTCTACGAAAGTCCAAAAGGTAAGAACGAGACAGCGCTTTCCGCGCTTCGTGTTGAGTTGTGGAAAGCTGGTGAAAAGAAACTTCCCCTAGTCGAAGAAGCCGACAAATCTGCTGAATGATCGTCTGATCGTTATGCAACGACGACGAAGCCCGGTTTCGCGACCGGGCTTTTTCATTTCATGCTTTGATCAGTCGCTTGATGCATCGTCTCGTTTCTACGTTCAACGGTTCAAACACTTCGCCGCTTGATGCCAATACAAGTTTCCTGCCGTTGATATCGAAAATCTTCGCGACCAACTCTTGATGCCCATGCAGAACAGATTTGATGACCGTCAACGATGCTGTGGCGTCTTGGAGCAACGCGATCAATTCGGACGCGGAGAGAGTCACGCGATTGGCGTAGATTCTTTCGGTCTGCTTTGCGGCAAGATAGTCAATCACATGCTGATCTTGCGGACCCCTGTTCTCTCGCTTCTCTTGCTGACTTTTCAGCTTTCTTAGTTGAAGGGCATTCATTTTTTCAAATCCTCGTTCAGTATACGATAGTTCTCTGGCGCAAGTTCGACTTGAACATCTTTCAGGTTCTCGAAGCGACAGTTCGTCGGATCACTATCAATATGAACGATGATACCGTTCGGCATGCTTTCCGTTTCGAACATCCAAACAAGCTTCTCACGGGCAAACTTACGATTCATCACGCTGCCGTAGAAGCCGCCGTGCTTTGCGGGCGAACGGAAACATTCTTGACCGGCGGATGTGCGGTTGAACTTTTCAGCCTTAGCTGCGTCGCCGTCGAACCAGTCGGCATGACGTGGCTTCCAGAAGAAGCGGCCATTGTTCGGATTGTATTGGATCAGAGACTTCAAGTCGTCGAGGTCTAGGGGCTCGTCAACGGCTCTTGTCGGCAGAACCACCTGGGACCAGTATCGTTTGGCCTGCTCGAACGAAACGGCTACTAGGTTCTCGGGGCGATAGTCGTTGAGCTTGCCGTTACGGAAGATTACCTCCCCGTCGAAGTCACCGTGCGCAACGGCATAGATGACTCTCTCCAGCGGCATTTGGACGCCATCGACGCCAACGGTCGCCTCAGCCTTATCGTAGGCTGTCTTGACGTGGATGCCTGCCCATTTTGCGTTGAACATCTCCATAGCCCTGTCGCCTTTCGGCTTGGGAGTGAAGTGCGATCTAGGACGGGTCTGGAACACGAGACGGTTGCTGTCATCGAGGCGAAACACGTCGCGGAGATACTTGGCGCTGACGTAACGCATCACTCAGCCCCTCCTGCTCTACGCTTGATGAACTCGTCACGGACGATGATCTCTGCGTTGACCCAGCCGCGCACCTTACCGCCTTTCAGGATGGTGTTGATGTCGGCCACGGTAAACTTGAACCGCTTCATGAGCTGAGCCTTTGTGCCCGTGTGCGTCTGCCACTCGCCATTGCGGAACTGGGCGATGATGTACTTGTTTTTGTCGTCTGCGACCTCACCGAGCGCGACCTTCTGCTTGGCCTGAGCGTCGGCTTTGCGTCTCGCCTTGTTGCGGTCCACGAAGCGTTGAATGCGGCGATCTTCACGATCAGCAGCCGATATCGCGCGATTGCGGTCCCACTCGTATGAACGATGGTTCAGGCAAGACAGGTTGTTCGTCAGGTCGATATCAAGCGCATACTTCTCGGCATATGCATCGAGGTCATCGCGCTTGGTGAACGGAATGATCGTCACGGACACTGGACGTTCGGAATGATTGTCATTGCCGTTGGTGATCATGAAGTGCTGGCTACGGATGCGCTGAGTCACATGATAGTTCCAGAGGGTGTTGTGGTGATCCTTCGGGTTGAAGCTGAACCCTTCATGCTCTTTGACGTTCACGCGCTGATGCATCGGAGCCGGAACAAAGTCACGCGGATTGCCACGATATGTTGCGAAGATGAACTTGCCGTCTGCGAAATGCATCACGACGAACAGGTATGCTTTGGGATGATCCGGGAGATACTTGAACGGCTCGACGATAACCATGTCGCGGTTGATCGGAGCGTTGTAGAACTGGATAAACCTGCTAGCCGTTGTAATGATGTGGCCCGTAGCAGATGATACGACAGTATTGATTCTTGAATGGTTTTTCATTTGAAAAGTCCTAGATTTTTGGGTTCGATGTGTTCCTTTCATCTGCTTCGTATCGTTTGTCGAAATGATCAGCCGAAGTAGCTACTCAACGGCTGATCATTCGATACGAACCACAATCAGGACACAGGTTGTTTCCAACCTCATATCTATTTAGTGGCCTCATGGACCATTCCGGTCCATTTCGACCAAAAAACCTGTGGATAAGTCAAATCTTTTTGGTGCAGATTAGGAGGGCCATTCATGAAGCAGAGTTCGATTGATCCGTTCGACTTCGTCTTCACTTGAGCCGGATTGGTCACAAGGAATAGAACCATCGTCGGAACGACAGCGAAGCGAAGCGAGCGTCATGGAAGATAATTTTATCACGATGAAGGATCTAACATTCGCTTCGCTCACTTCAGTCGACAGATGATTTCATCCAGCAACGGAACACCAGTGAGCGAAGCGAGCGGAGTATTCAATCGAAGTGAAGTGTTCGTTGAAGATCAATCGAAGTGAAGTGTTCGTTGAAGATCAATCGAAGTGAAGTGAGTATAATCTTTTCCGTCTAGACGAACGAAGTGAACATCAACCGAAGTGAAGTGAGCGAAGCGAGCGTAAACAACAATATGTTCAACGCTCGCTTCGCTCACTGCCGTTCCGTAGCTTTATGTTCTACTTCTATTCGAGTGCTTTAAACGCTCGCTTCGCTCACTGCCGTTCCGTGTGTTTTTCTTTCTTCTTCTAAACCTACTGCGTAGCCTTTGTTTTTCTAAGCCTTGTTTGTTAAGCCAGAAGACCCCCGTCTCGCGAAGAGCATGAGCAATCTGACGTGCTTCTAACCAGCTAAGCAGTCGCTTGCTGGTTCAAAACAGGCGCAGCTATGAGGGAACGTGATCAATTCCAGTGCTGCAGTCGCTCTTCGCGAGACAAAGTCCAACATAAGACTAGAAGTCAGCTTTTCGACTTCGGCCGGGGATCTGAAGCTCGGCCATAACCTTATATCAGTAGGTCTTTCGACCACCAATCGGGTCATCAGGAGTGCTAGTTCCTGATCATTCCTAACCGTTGCTTGACCCGCGTTTAAGGGCTTTGGAGGGGGTTACTGCTCCGCATCTTTCGTCACCGTGGATTAATCACATATCCTCGGGGTCAACTGACCTGCGTTATATTTAGTGGCCCTGTGGGTTCAGCCGGGGCCTGTGCAGCACAAAGCCTGCATCCGTGTGGTTTGAGCAACACCGATCAGTAGGCGTTGTTCATCGCTAAATTCAGCGAACCCCAGCAACGGTATCATCAACACATGCGAACATTCATTATTTCCCGCGCGGACTACAACGCCGTTGAACAAGCATATGGCATACCACCAAGAACTCGTGACATCGCATTCGCAACACAACTTCCGCTGAACGCACAAGGCATCGCCGAACGTATTCGCTACTGCAACGGCTACAGGAAAGCGACAACCAGAAAGTGGGTTATCGATCAAATGATCTACATCGGCCAGACGGAACTGCACATCCTCGAACTGCTAGGATTAGCAGATGACGAAAAGCGTATCGCATACCGTATGCTGTTGAAGATCCCTCATCAGCTGATCCTAGAAGTTCAAAACGAAATGGAAATCATCGGTCGTGTGAGACTGCCATATCGGGTCAGGATCGTCGAAAACGCACCGATTTGCCCGGAGTAGGGTAAAGACACAGGAAGAATCCGCTGATTTGGGATTCCTCATTGATTTCAACGGTTTAGTCGAAATCAAACAGCTAGATAAAGCCAATGATTTCAATGCATTATGAAATTAGGTTTGATCCGGCACGGACATCAAGGCCGCCAGAATCCTGCCTCCGTTTAAATAGAACGAGTCCGCAAAGAAGCGGGCCGAAACAACGGAGAAGATGAATGCTAAGCACAAAAATCACATACGACTTTGGCAATGGTCTGGTTCTGAACCTGCCGCATGAGAATGACTTCATGGGATTGATCGGATCGTATGACAATCTCACTAGAGTCATTGATCACCTAGATGCGATAAGCAAACTATTGCAACAAAGTCGCATGGCTTCACCGATTTCGAATTCGCGTCCCACCAGAGAGTACGTCTCCGGCGATGGTGAACGATACGTTGTAAACCTTTCCCAGCAACTCGTGGACGAAGTACTTCGTCGCTCTCAAGACAAAGACGATTGATCCGTGACAGTCAGTTTTTTGCCTTCGTTTAAATAGAAATGGAGAAACAGGAGAACTGACGTGGATCAACCAAGATACTTCACAGCTGAACAACTAGACGCCCGATGGGAAGCGCATGAAGAGGCGAACGAACATCTATATCACGTGTGCTTCGTTCGCGCCTTATGGGTGAAGAAATACTATGCGTCCATCATGGAATGGAAGGGAGGCGAAGAATGACCTCCGAGCAAACCTACTCGGCCATTCTTTGTGCAATGTGGCTAGCACTCTTTGTCATCGGCTACTGCACGTGACGCCCGAGTATAATCGAAATCGTAAGATCGTCATGCGCATGTCTAAAGGTCTGTGCGAGCGATGCTTCTATCTGTTCGGAAGAGTAACACCCGCTGATGAATGTGACCATTTGATCGGTCGCGCTCAAGGTGGCAATCACAAACTTGATAATCTTTGGGCGCTCTGCGGCTCGATATATGATCCCGGCACCTGCCACTATGAGAAGTCCAATCGTGAGAAGTCTCCGAGGTTTGATATCAACAAACCATTCTTCGACCGGATTGATCCAAAGACTGGATGGCCGTTTGATGGTGATCGTCTTGAAGATTGGCAATCATATATCCAAAGACGAAATGCGGCTGGAACCATCTATTTCGATGATGTTTGACCGAAGTAGAAAAAGTATTGGTTAGTGCTTGTCCTTTGAAAACGAATGTTAATATGCGCACTATAGGAACCTAAACAGGAGAGTGACGATATGGAAAGCGATACGAAGAACGAACTGAAAGCTCTAATCAAAACTGCTATTTTATTCGCGCCCGTATGGGGTATCGCGTATCTGGTGTTCAGTGGGGGAGATGAAAGCACAGTCGCAAAAGCCGAACCAGTTGTTGCCGCACAACCATCATGCGGCGATCATATGCACGTCGCCTACATGATCGTGACGGACACCTTGACACAAACGGCGAACAACCCTGCCGCAGTGCAGTTCAGCAAACTCACGTCGCCAGACACGCAATCCGCATGGTCAAAGAACAATCCAGAGAAGAACGAATGTGAGATGTGGATTTCCGGCTGGATGGAGGGGACGAACGGATTCGGCGCAACTCTCCGCAAGCCTTGGGTCGCAACGTTCACCTATGATATTCCGACTGACAATCTTGTCGCCAAAGACTTCAAGATGTGAATCGAATCCGTTTCCTCTCTCCCAACTAAATAGATCGAGTCCGCAATAAAACGGATGATAAACGGAGAGAACGAAATGAAAGTTGAACATGGCAAGGTCAAGCGACTGTTGGGCGATTCTGTAGCGAGTTTCAGCAGCTCGATACATGGACACGACGGCGACGCGTCATATCACTTCTGCGAAAATCACCCTGAACAAGATAAGGAGGTGCACATAATTGAAGTCAATGTGTCGAAGTCAATGATTGATGATCCTTGTTTCGACGCGACCGCGTTCGTTGCTGAAGAAGCGGCTCGCCGTATTAAGTTTGGGCAGCATAGAAAGATCGATAGATCAGAGCCAACTCGGATGTTGAAAGCTGTCGAGGCACGAGCACTTAGCGAATTCTCTGCCGTAGTTCTTTCACGCGACAAGTATCCGTTGACCAAGGTGGGTTATGATACTCTTCGCGTAGATCTCAATAACGCAATCGATGATATAATCAAAGTCCTCGAAGAGTAATAAGCATCGAGCAATAACCATTAAGTCCCGCGAACAACGTGGGACTTTTCAATGTTCATCGGATTTTTGTTCTCTCCCAACCAAATAGATCGAGTCCGCAATAAAACGGAAGAACAACGGAGCGAAGAATGAAGCCTTGGCGACCATCAGACAAAGATCAGTCGGGTATTCGTATCGCGGTGCGTGATGAAACGATAAAGGTCATTCAATGCGAACGAGCAGACAGACAATGCGTCTGTGACAACTCCTGATTTGAACAAGCCCTTGGTCTAACCGATCAGGGGCTTTGCCATGTCAGCAAGCATAGCCACAGAGCCGCACAGCACCCCGTAGGACGCTGCTACAGGTCTTCTGGGTCCGTGAGTAGCCCCGGCGGTGAGTTGCTGTCTACGCGCAAGCTACGAAGGTATGTCTGACCGAACATCCCGTCGGGCAGTTCACCCCGCATCCGTTCGAGCAGTGCATTGTTGCGATCCGCATTCTTTGCCATGCCATACTCAACAACGAGATCATTGAACTTGTCGGTAGTGAACGGCGAAACATAGTTCAACGCGAGGAATGTCGATTCATGTTGCGACAACTGAGCACGAAGAAGCTTGAAGTAGAACTTCTTCTGTTCCTCAATCTCTTGAATCTTCTCTTCATCAGCGTCCTTGTCTGGGTTTAGTCCAGTATCGATGAAATTGAGGATGGTATAAAGACTGCGGAAGTATCGTCCAACCTCGTCACCCTGTTCCTTGAAGAAAGCACGATATGCTCTCTGGTAGATATCAGTTGGCGGTCTTAGCGCGTCTTCAAATCCATCACCTGTGCTGTCACCCAAATCGCGTTTCATGCTGTTGGTTTCGTGGGACCTAAAGAACATCCCGAGACGTATGAGCAGTTCCTCAAACGCACCACGACCCTTTGCGGACACGACCACCTTTGTGTCAGGAACTAGGCTTAAGACCTGCTCGTCCGTCAGTTCCATTAGCTCTTTCGTCGTATCATATTTTGGCCGCGCGTATGAGATATCCATTGCATCGGCAATTGCATTGAACGCGGCAAACAAGTTGAAGAACGTTGTCTCGAACCGTTGCCGTTTCAAATTGTCTTGCTGGTCTTTAAGGATGGATCTGGTGTCGTCTCGATCCTCTCTCGTCAGCGATAGTTCCTTGCGTTGCATTGCAACACTGTAAGCAACACCGATAACAGCAAAGGCGGAAAAGATAGAGTTTGCGGCACCGAACATGTCCCCGAACGTGCCATGTGTGACGCCTTCCTTATCAAATAGAGAGAGATACATGCCTACCCAGTAGTTCAGCACCCATAGTTCAAACGATATTATAAGTGCCCACATCGCCCAGTAGGTGTCGGGGTTTGATCCTCTGAGTAGACCCCAAAGCTTCTTTGCTAAATCAATCATTCTTCTGCGCCGCAAGATTATCGATGATAGACTTTCGCACGTACTGCTTACCAAACACCGCTGGCTGGGCAAGCTTTCGGAAGTCCTTAGTCAACAGGTCGATGTCACTAGCGTTTTTGATCATGCCGTATTTTTCTAGCAACTGATCGAACTGCGGCGTGGTATGCCCTACAAGGTAGTTGGCCAAGAGCAATGCCGACTCCCCGGATGTCAGTTGCGCTCGCACTAGCTTTGTGTAGAACCACTTTTTGTCTTGATCGATGTCGGCTCTGTCGATGAAGTTGATCACGGTATATAGGCTGCGGTAGTAATGGCCAATATCGTCGCCGTACTTATCGTAGAATCCTTTGTATGCCGATCGCAACGCCTCTTTGTCAGGATCACCTTCAAGAGGCAAATAGACCCTCTCGCCGTCTAAGCCAGTTTTTTCCCTGCCCGCTTCTTTCATATATCGATCTTCAATTATCTTACGGAAACGTTCTATGACTTCCTTGCCGTGCTCATTGCGTTGTCCGTATGTATAGTTCATCGACGACGTTATGTCGGTGAGGAGTTTGAATAGCTGGAAGAATGTTGTCTCGAACGACTGAAGTTTGGTAGCTTCTTTCTGCTCTTTGATATTATCCTCTTGTTTGTCCAATATCGTTTGTGTCGCCTTCATCTCCTTGCGAGCAATCTCAAGTTCCTCGCGTTGGGTGCTTACGCTCCACACAACACCGATGAATGCCAGACCCGAGAAGATCGAGTTGACCATACCAAATGTGTCGCCGAACGTTCCGCGCTCGGCGTCATTCCATGTCTCAGGTAGTGCAAGCCATAGGTTTAAGGCCCAGACACAAAATGCAAAGATTACGCCGTAGATGATGTACTGTTTATTGATGGTGCTTGGTTTCATGTCGGGCCTGCTGCGGTTGATCGTCGAGGTGATAAGGCATCGACCACACTCAATGCGCAATAAGGAACGCGCACGTCTCAGCAATTATGTTGAGGGTGTGTGATTGGTGCCGATATGAACATGAAAGAACCGCGTTGCGACGACTAAATGATATTGACTTCTGATGATGGCGGTCGACCGAAAACGCGAAGATGATTGGTTTCATTGGGTGAAATGGCTTCGTGAAATAGGGTAGGGGGTGTCAAAACATTTGACAGTTCTCTAGCTAGACCGCCGCCCCAAAAACGGAGTTTTTATTTCAACAGAATTTCCAAATTGCACTCTCTTCCTTAAATAGAAAGAAAGAGGCAATGACATGGCTAAGCCAACCCAACTCCAAAAGCAAATCCCGAAGGCGATATTCAGCAAGGATGATATCACTCCCGCACCTGATACCCTAAGTGATGAACAGGCCAAGGTCTGGGATACAGTTCTGATGAGTGTCGCTCCCGACTGGATCACAGCAGAGAGCTATCCCCAACTCGTCTCCTACTGCATCCACGTCACGAACCGCGACAAGCTCAATGGAATGCTTGCGGCACTCGATGAAGAGATGGTCACGGTTGATCCGCTCGATCCACTTCCCCTTAAGCAACTCGATCAAATCTTGAAAATGGTTGATCGTGAAACACGAGCAATCGCGGCATGTGCAAGAGCATTGCGTATCACGAACCAATCATTGCGATCTGTCGAAACAAAGAAGACGGATGCTAAGCAATCAAACGCCCCGTGGAAATCTTAATTATGGGAGAGCATCATAGAAAATATGGCCGTGGCATAACGAAGGCGACGATTAGCGGAAGTGTCTACTACAAAGTTCAGCTTAATCGTCAGGCGCACAAGCGAGTTCAGCGACATTTCAAGACATACGAAGAAGCAAGACTATTCGCGATAGATATGTTCCGGGAGATCGGCATCCCGGAATCTCAGTATTCGATGCTTACCGATCCGGACTTCTACAGTCAGTTCAATGGTGACTGACATGGATATGCAACCATTGCCACTCGTCGAATGGGATGGCGAACAGATCACTCGTGGTGAACGCAACATCCGGTGGATCGAGAAGCATTGCCGTGTTCCATCTGGAGACTTTGGTGTTGGTCAGCCGGTCAAGATGCATCGCTTTCAACGAGACTTCATCCTCGACGTTTACAACAATCCGTTTGGCACACGAACCGGCATCTTCTCCGTTGGACGCAAGAACGGGAAGTCTGCCCTCATCGCATTCCTGATCCTGCTGCATCTCGTCGGACCGGAGGCGAAACCAAATTCCGAACTCTACAGTGCTGCGAGGTCGAGGAAGCAGGCCGCTGTCGTGTTTGAGCTTGCCTCCAAGTGCGTCCTATTCTCACCCACGCTTCGGCCATATGTCCACATCATTGCCGGTGCAAAGACGCTCCGCTGCGATGCCCTCGGAACCGTGTTCACGGCCCTGTCCAAAGACGCGACAACGGCCCTCGGTCTGTCGCCAGCTTTCGCAATCCACGACGAACTTGGTGCGGTTCGAGGCCCACAGGATGCGCTGTTCGATTCAGTCGAGTCTGGCATGGGGGCGTGGGATAATCCCCTGTCTCTTGTCATCTCCACGCAAGCCGCCACTGACGCAGATCTCCTGTCGCAGCTCATCGACAGGGCACCGGAGCGTAAGGACGTGGTGTGCCATCTGCACTCGGCTCCAATCGAGATGGACCCATTCAGCGAAGAAGCAATCAAGATTTCGAACCCGGCCTACGGTTTGTTCCAGAGCAAAAAGTACATGTTGGGTGAGGCAGACAAAGCCAAGGTCATGCCGTCTCAGGAAGCCTCATATCGCAACTTCAACCTCAACCAGCGCATCGAGGTTCAGTCGCCGTTTATCAGCCGTGCGATCTGGCAAGACCTGGCAGGTGATGTCGGCTCATGGAAGGGCAAGAAAGTGTTCGCTGGCCTCGATTTGTCCGAGACGACTGACCTCTCGTCGTTTGTATGGATGTGGCAGGACGACAGCGATGTCTGGAACGTCGATGCAAAGTTCTGGCTTCCGGAACACGGCCTTCGTGAAAGAGCCAAAGAAGATCGCGTTCCCTACGATATCTGGCGAGATGCAGGCTACCTGAACACAGTTCCCGGCAAGGTTATCGACTACGACTACATTGCCAGATGGCTAGATGACGTTATGCAAGAATGCGATTTCCAACGCATTGCTTACGACCACTATCGCTGGAACCAATTCTATAACGCGATGATCCGTAATGGACATAAGCAGAAGATGATCGACGAAACATTTTTCCGCTTCGGTCAGTCGTTCAACCATATGTCACCCGCAGTCGCGACATTGGAAGGTCTCATTGTCAACGGAAAGATAAAGCATTCCGATAATCCCGTCATGAACTTCTGTATGGGCAATGCTGTTATCGAGGAAAACACCCGAGAGCAACGCAGGATCATAAAGAAGTCGCGCACGTCGCGGATCGACGGAACGATTGCTTTGACAATGGCATCCGGAATCCTGCTTGAACCGTTGAAAAAGAAGACGTCGAATTGGGATGGCAACCTAATGATCCTATCCTGATAGTCACGAAGTCAAAAAATCCTGTTCTGTTTAAATAAATGTGAAGACCAACAATAACGAGTGGTCTCGCAAACAGGATTAGGATTATGGCTTTTCTCAAAAGAAAATATCAATGCCCGGTGAGCTATCTACAAGAAGCACTAGACTATGACCCGGAGACCGGCAGGTTGTCGTGGAAGCTTCGTCCGGCTTATCATTTCAAGAGCGACAGAGGGCGTGCAATCCAAAGAGGGAAGGCGAACAGCGAGGCATTCACCGCAGTTCAATCGGCTGGTTATGCGTGTGGCATCATTGATCGCGTTCAATACCTCAAGCATCGCGTCGTTTGGGCTATCCATACCGGGGAATGGCCACCGGAAGATATGGTCATTGATCACATCGACGGTGATAGACTCAACAACAGAATTTCAAATCTTCGTTGCGTTACCCAACAAGAGAACTCGCAAGCCGCAGTTGATAGACGCCGTGGCCGTGCTGTTCCGAGGAAGCCTGAAAAGAGAATTTCAGCAGGTCGCTAAATAAGGGAAAGAGGATTTCCCTATGGCGTTTTTCAATTTCTTCAAAACGGATAAGACAGACGTTGTTCGTCGCACATCCGACAGAGCATTCAGTTGGGCATTTGGTTCTGGTTCTTCAGTTTCGGGGCCAAAGAGTGTTGAAGAAGAGCTTTCCATCTCAGCAGTGTTTGGCTGCGTCCGAGTTATCACGGATGACGTTGGAAAGCTCCCTGTTCGTCTCATGAAACGTGAGATGGTGAACGGGATCGAGCGTGTCACTGTCGCATACGATCACCCATATCATCGACTGCTTTCGGCCAGACCTAACAGTTGGCAGACCGCGACCGAGTTCGTGAGAACAATCGTCGGTCATGCCGCGCTTGGCAAAGGCGCATTGTGCATCCTCGTGCGTGATGGTGCCGGAACAATCAAAGAAATCCTGCCTGTTCCGATGGGCGCATGGGTTCAAGAGCAGCTTGCAGACAGCACCGTTCAGTATCGTGTCAGCTATGCGAACGGGCACCAGCAAGTTTTCCCTCAGAAAGACACGCTGTTCGTCCGTGGCCCGGTATCCGTCGACGGCTATTCGGGGATTGGCGTCAGTCAAGTGGCGCATCAAGCTATGACGATCATCGTGGGGCTTGAGAAGCAACAACTTGCCCTGTCGGCTAACAACGGCAGACCGAGCGGCGTCGTGTCGCTTGATGCCGAGCAGGACTTGGACAACGACAAGATGGCAAACCTCAAGGCTTCGTGGGATGCAACCTACGGACCCACTGGCAAAGGCGGTGTCGCAGTCCTTCCGGTCTCGGTGAAGTATTCCTCGATGGCGATGAGCTTTGCCGACGCTCAGTTCATGGAGAACAGGGACTTCCAAATTCGTGAGGTGGCTCGCTTCTTCCGCGTTGACCCGAGCTATCTGTTCGTTGCTGGCACGAAGACATATGCATCTGCCGACATGACCAGACGCGAGCATTGGAGCAACTGCCTGATGCCGCATGTCGTCGCAATCGAACAAGCCCTGAACCGCGCATTGCTGGACGATGATCCGAGATACTTCTTCGATTTCGACGAAGCTGACCTTCTGCGCGGGAACGCATTGGAGCAGGCAAACTATCTGACGAAGCTTCTGGGCGCTGGCGGTTCACCGGGCATTATTTCGGTTAACGAAGCACGTCGCGAACTAGGACGCAATGAACTTGAAGGAGAGCAATTCACGACGCCTCCGATTGGCGGATATGCGGCTTCCAAACAAGAAGAAGACAATCCGAAAACAGAAAAGGAGGAAGTGTAATGGCTACCAAGATAAAGCGCGGAAGCACATTCCGAATGGTTCTTTCGGATTTCACCGATGATGAATGGAATGCTTTTTATCCGTATGACTTCATCGAAGCGGAAATAGGGCAAGGCAACAATCGCACACCAACCGCAATAACGGCTAATGTCGAGGATCGTGAAATCATGATCACGGCAGACACGGACGATCTGCGTTTGGGTCCGGCTGAAATGGATATCCGCATCACTAAAGGTTACGACACGATCATTCTTCCGGGCGACGGCGTGTTCAAGTTCACGATTGTGAAAACAATCACTGCCACGGGAGTTTGATCAATGAAAGTTGCATATTTCAGTGGTGCTGAGGAGGTTGAAGTCGCCAACATGCCTGCAATTATGCGAGGCGAACAAGGGCCGCAAGGAACGATTTATCAGTCGTTTCGTGGAGTATGGTCGAACGCAACCGCTTATGCAGCGGGTGATATCGTTACTTACAACTGGACGATAAATAACGTCAAATCATCGCATCTGTTCATTGCGCATACCGCTCACACGTCTGCTTGGGCGAGTATTCCGGGGCCAGACACATACGCGCAAAACTGGACGATCTTCTTGACCGCTGCTCAAGGTGCGAATGGAGCACAAGGACCGGTCGGCCCCGCACCAGTCGTTCAAGTGTTCGACACCTTTGCCGAAGCATCTGCATTTTCGACGGCTAATCCTACGGCTATCGTCTTCTCGCGTGAACCGCAATAATGGCTGCGTTTGATCTTGCCGAATACGATGCGCTTGCCATGAGCGGCAAACCAGTCGCCGTCATGCTGCATCAAGGCGAAGCAATATGGAATGCAGTGTATGGCACGGACACGGCTGTTCTAATTGTCGAAGCGCAGATGAATGGGACGTATGATCTTTGGTTAGATTCGTGGCAGGGCTTTCAATACATCGACTGGGGCGACGGAAACATAGTTGATCTTCCCGAAGGTGACAGCACGAGCGGTGGTTTCAAGACCTATTCGCAGCCCGGAACATACGTGGTCACTGCTAAGCATCTTCCTGCGACTGGCGACATCAAGAACACTTATGCTGGTCAAGGTCTGGTCAGGGTTGCCAAACTTCCGTCTGCAAATGCCGGGAACTGGCTGTCGTTCGAAGATTCACCGAAGCTCGTCAGCGTCCCAGATGTGATCCCATCGGGTATCACCAATCTATCGTTTTGTTTCAACGAATGTTCTACGTTCAACCAAGACATCTCCGGTTGGGACGTGTCCAAGGTGACTGACTTCAGCTACATGTTCGACAGCGCAGCATCGTTCAACCAAGATCTATCTGGCTGGACGGTTTGGCGTGTCACTGACCCTTTCAGCTTTGATGGCGGCGCGACCTCATGGACCCTGCCTAGACCGCTATGGGGTCAGAATATACCGCCTCTGAGCAGCCTCTACGGGGTTGGGGAGGGCAGGGTAGCGATCCACCTGTCAACGGACAGCGCAGTTCTGAACGGCTCTGGGCAGGTCACAGGGATCACCAACGCTGGCGGTGCAGGGCCGGTCTTCGATTGCAGCATCGTCGGAACGCCGCTCGTCCTGAACGCCAACAAGACGCTGACATTCGACGCAAGCACGACATACGGCCAGCTGGCGAACGCGGCAGATATCATGAACGTCCACTTCATGTGGATCATGACCACGAGTGACCTTGTTCACGGAATGCGTTTGTTTGGTTCGGCCACGACCGAAATCGTGACGAACATGAACACGTCAGGCTGGCTGATCCGACCATCAAGAAACGGTCAAGTCGTCAACACAAGCAGATGGCAGATGCCGGGCGAGGGGTTGCACCTGTTTGAAGCCCAGATGCTCCCGCACAGTTGGCGGTTCTACATTGACGGAACCCAACGAGGGACGATTGGCGCAAACGCTAACGGGCCTTGGGCAGACTTCCTCCTAGATCGACTAGGCCGGGGAACTGGAACTGGTGGTCTGTTCGTCGGTCAGATGGGTGATGTCCTCGGCGTCACGCTCGGCGCAGGTTCAGATGAAGCAATCGCAATCGCCCGCGCAAACCTGCTGAAACGTATTCGCGAGGTGAGCTAATGAATCTATTCCGATCCATGCTCATCGAATTCTTCTCGCCAACACCCGCATCGGCAACGCCATACGATAGAGCAGCGCAGTCTGTGTGGCATTCTGTCCTAGGCGCAGCATTGATGCTTGGCGTTTCATCCACGACGATAGTTGGTCTGATCTATCTTGGAAAAGAAATGATCGACGTTCTGGTCAGCGGCGGAACGGTTGAAGATTCTGCCGAAGATTGGCTTTCCGTCATGTTCGGCGCATTCATCGTATCATCGTCCATATGGCCGATCTGGTTGCTGTTTCTAGGCTTATCGGTGTTTCTGATCCATCAAAAGAAAATTCAACAACCCACTAAATAAGGAAAAAGCTAGTGGGTAACACGATGGAAAAGAAACTACTCGTCAATTTTGAAGTGAAAGCATCCGAAGAAGATGCAAATGTCATCGAGGGATACGGATCAACATTCGGCAACGCTGATCATGCAAATGATGTTGTCGTTGCTGGCGCATTCGTCAAGTCGTTGGCAAAGCTGCCTGTTCGTATGCTCTGGAACCACGATTTCAACCAAGTAATTGGCAAGTGGGAATCCGTCACGGAAGACGAAAAAGGTCTGAAAGTGGTCGGACGCTTTGCCAACACGCCAAAGGCTCAAGAAGTGCGTGAGCTTGTAAAGATGGGCGCAGTCGATAGCTTTTCTATTGGCTACAGAGTTACCGATTTCGAATACGACGCTAAGGGCGTTCGTTTGCTTAAAGAAGTTGATCTTTACGAAATAAGTATTGTGACCGTTCCTGCCAATTCGCAGGCAGTGGTTACGGCTGTGAAAGCAGCGGAAATGTCGGAACGTGAAATTGAAGCAATCTTGCGGGATGCAGGACTTTCAAGAAGCGTTTCGAAGGCTCTCATTTCAGGGGGCTACAAGGCTTTGCAAACTGAGCGGGATGCTTCGGTTGGTAACGAGCTTCAAGAACTTGCCGATCTTCTAAAACAAAGAATCCGCTAGTTCACTAAATATAAACAGAACGCAATTTTTGCAAAGACAAAGGTATTCGAAGAATGGATATTACCGAAATCAAATCTCTCGTTGAAGAAGGCAATAGACTGACTACTGCCATCCGCGAGGAAAAAGCCGACAAAACCACTGTCGCAAACATGGAAGCTAGACTTGCTGATGTTCTGTCGCAAAAGTCCGCTCTTGAAGCGCGTCTTTCCGCGATTGAAACCGCTGCAAATCGTCCTGGCCTAGTCAAAGGCAGCGAGAAGGCAGACGAACTGAAAGCTGCTTTTGTCGATTTCCTGCGCAATCCGCAAGACTACGCCAAGAAATCCGCTTATGAAGCACTTTCGAAAAAGGGCATTGACGTAACGACTGGTGCTAATGGTGCATTCGCTGTTCCGTCGCAGATGGGCAGTGACATCGTATCTATCGCGAAAGACTTCAGCCCGATGCGTTCGCTTGCTCGCGTTGTGACTGTCGGAACCAGCGATTACAAAGAAATCCTTTCTCTCGGTGGCGCTGGCTTCGAATGGGTTGGTGATCTGACCACTCGTGCAGTGACGGCAACCCCAACCATCGCAGAAATCAAGCCGACGTTCGGCGAGATCGCTGCTCGTGCTCAGGTGTCGAACCAAGCTCTTGAAGACGTGTTCTATGATGTTGCTGGTTGGCTGACGACCGAGCTTGGTGAATCCTTCGCTCAAGCTGAAGGCGCGGCATTCATCAGCGGCAACGGCACGAACAAGCCGACTGGTCTGCTGAACGGCACCGCAGTTTCGACCCTTGCTTCTGGCAATGCCTCGACACTTGGCTCCGACCCGTTCGCCAAGCTGATCGATCTGGTTGTTGCTGTCAAAGGCGGCTATCGCGCGAACGGCACTTTCCTGATGAACAGCGCCACGCTGGCTGCACTTGTGAAGGTCAAGGACTCGACCGGCAACTTCATCTATCAGCCTTCGCTGGCCGCTGGTGTTGCTTCGACCCTGTTGGGCTATCGCGTTGTGACCGACGAGAACATGCCTGACATCGCTGCAAACGCGAAGCCTATCGTGTTCGGTGACTTCAACAGAGGTTATCTGATCGCAGATCGCACTATGATCTCGATGCTGGTTAACCCTTACAAGACCTCGGGTCTGGTTGAATATGAAGCTCGTAAGCGCGTTGGTGGCATCGTCAAAGACGGCGCAGCATTGAAAGCTCTGGTTATCGCAGCTTCCTAATAGTTCGAGGGTGTTTCTCCGGCCGATCGAACTTGAAACCCCGTCAGAAATGGCGGGGTTTTTCCACATCTCACTAAATAAGAAGAAAGAGGTGAAGAAATGGCGATACTCAAATCCGAATTCAATGTTGTCCTGCCCGGTGAAGTCTATCCGACTCTTCTCCCTGCTGGCAGCGCATGTCCAGAAGAAGTCGTAAGCATAGCAAAGTCGCTTGGGCTGATCGACAACAAAGCAATCGTCAAAGCGCATCGAAACAAAGCCATCAAGACGATGGAGAACAAGTGATGATCACCCAAGACCTCGTAAATGAACATCTCCGCTTGGATGGTGATGCGGATGAAGATTATGTTGCCTATCTAATCGAAGCCGCAACAGAATATGTATCCGCTCTGACTCAAATAACGAACGATGAAGATGCCCCTCGTCGCTACGATCACGCATGTCTGTTGATCATTGGCCATTGGTATCAGAACCGAGAAGCTGTCACTGAACAGAACCTGCAACAAATCCCGTTCGGCGCAAGAATGTTGATCAATCAACTGCGTCCAGTTGGTGCTGGCATTGGTATTGTCACTCCCGATTCATCAAGCGCATTCGTGCTGACAGGGAATGTTGATCAATGATCACGGCGGGCAATCTCAACAAGAGGATCGAGCTTCTAATCCCAACTATCATTGATGATGGGTATCAGGAGAAGACCGAATACACCGAAAGACGTTTCGTTTGGGCGCACGTATATTTCGTTTCCGATATGGAGAAATATCGCGCTGGTGCCGTGTCCGTTGACGCTCAAGTTCGTTTCACGATCAGACAGACCGCAATCGACCACAACTGGCGTGTCCGCTTTGACGGCAAGACATATTCGGTCGTTGGCATCAAGCCTGCACTCAAAAACGAAACATTTTTAGAAGTGACGTGCGGCCTTGCTTCGGAGGGCACGTGATGGCCAGCAACGGCGTGAAGTTGGAAGGTTTTGATGAGATCGAAGCCGCACTTGATGCGCTGATCGAGATGTCAACAAAAGGCACGGGCAAGGGTGCGCTTCAACGAGCAATGAACAAGGCAGCGAAGCCGATCCTAGATGCTGCCAAGGCGAAGGCTCCAGAAGGTCCGACAGGCAACCTGAAAGAAAGCATCATCATCAGCCGCAAGGTCACTGACAGCGCACGTCCCACGCAGATCAAAAACGGCGTTGGCGTCTATGTCAGAACAACTGCGCCTCACGCTCACTTGGTCGAGTTCGGAACAGGCCCACGATTCAAGAACAGCACCGGGCAGTATGTCGGTGAAATGCCGCCCAATCCGTTCTTGTCCGAAGCATTCGATAGCACCGCTGAAGAGGTCGTCAATGATCTTGGCGAAACCGTCATGACCGAAATCGAAAAGACATACGTTCGTGCGCAGAAGCGAGCCGCGAAGAAGGCAGGGAACACATGAGCTATGAAATCGAACTTCGTGCGCTGATAAAAACCATACCAAATATCGGTGATGTAAATATCGGCTGGAGCCTAAACGGTTCATATCCACTGGTCACGATCTATCCGCTGAGTGAACCCGCCGACTACATGTATAGCGGGCTGAATGGTTTCCGAAAGCAAGATGTTCAGATTGATGTCTGGGCGAAGGATTATCAGTCGGCACGAACGATCAAAGAAGCGTTGCGTGTTCTGCTTTCAGAATATTCAGGCGGCGAGTTTATCGAAAGCATCGTTATTCAGACGATCGAACACGCAACTGAAACCAGCGTTCCAGATGCGCTGCATCGCTATACCGTTCGCGCATTCGTCTTTCATAAATAATCTGATCGCCCTTTAAATATAGAAAATTCAAACACAGAAGGAATTATCCTATGGCTACAGTTGGTATGATAGGAATTGAATCGAAAGTATCCATCTCGCCGGTTCCGGCGACTGCCAACAGCTATGTTCAGTTGGTCGGCGTGAATTCGATGGATCTTCCGAACCCTGAAACTGAAGAAATTGATGTTACTCATTTCGGTTCTCCGAACAGAACACGTGAGTTCATCTCCGGTCTAAGTGATGCTGGTGAAGTTTCGGTTGAAATGAACTGGGTTCCCGGAAGTCCTACCGACACGCTGATTTCCGGTTACAAAGCATCCGGTGAGACTGTGAACATCAAGTTTGAGATCGGCAAAGGCTCTACTGCGAACACCTTCTTGCTAACAGAAACTTGGACTGGCTTCGTTAAGGGTTACGAACGCACCACGACGATTGACGACAAGATGACTGCGGTTATGACATTCCGTGTCAGCAGCAAAGTCTAATCAACAATAACAAACAGGAGAAAAATAATGGCAAATCGATTCAGAGGTGAAGTCACCCTAGATAATGGTATGGTGGCGGTTCTAGACTTCAACGCACTTGCGACCCTAGAGGAAGTTTCTGGCAAAAGTGCATTTGAAGTTATAGAAGCGTTCGAAGGTGGAAAAGCCCGCGTCACTGACCTTCGAGCAATTCTGTATAGCGTATTGAAGCGCCACAATCCGGAAGTAACGATAGAAGACGCTGGTGATCTGCTGTCTGAAAACCAGAGCGTCCTGTATGATGTTCTTGCCGCCGCATCTGATGTTGCGGAGGGTGGGGAATCAAAAAACGTGAAAACAAAAGCGGCGAAGAAGTAAGCCGCTACACGATTGAGGATGCCCTGATCGATTTCCTTGCTTATGATTGTGGAACCGAAGATATCTTCTGGAAGCTAACCCCTAGACAGTTCGGTTTCCACATCAAAGCTGCACAAGAGCGAGTTAGGCTCAAGAAGATCGATGAGCTAACTCACGCTTGGTATATCGGCAACTGGTGTGGCATGGGCAAGATGCCGAAACTCGAAAAAGTTCTTAAAAGTCTACAAAAGACCCAAAAGAAGCCAAAGACGCAAGAACAACGTGAGATGGAAGTGATTGCTGCGATACTCAACTTCTCAGATCATTTGAAGAAACTAGAAGCCCCGCAATGACGGGGCTTTTCCTTTGGCATTTTTAAATAACGATAACTAGTCAAAGGATTTTCATATGTCAGTCGTTCGTTCACTTCGCGCAAACCTTTCGATGGGGACTGCTGCCTTTGCGAAAGGCGTAAAGAAGGCGAAGGCAGAAGTCTTCGGTCTCAAGGGCGCTCTTAATGATCTGAAACCTATTCTGTCGGGACTGGCAACTGCGATGAAAGCGGCGATGGTGGCGGTCGCTGCTGCCGCTGCCACAGCATTTGCGGGCATCCTCCTTGGCATATCGAAAGTTTCGACTAAGGCAAAAGAGATCGAGACAATCGGCAAGCGACTGAATGTCGGCACCGAAGCGTATCAGGCGATGTCGATTGCCGCTCAAGAAGTCGGGATGACCTCTGAACAGCTTGGCGACAAGATCAAGGACATGAACGAGAAGCTTGCCGAGTATGCCATGACAGGCGGCGGCGGCTTCAAGGACTTCATGGAAACCGTTGGCAAGGCCGAAGGTATCAAAATTGAAGACCTCATGGCGATGCCGACAGAAGATCGCATGTTCGCGATTCAGGCTGCTATGGACGCACAGAACCTTTCCTTGGAAGAGCAATCGTTCCTCTGGGAAGGCATCGCGTCCGACATGACCTGGCTCATCCCTATGCTGCAAAAGGGCGGGGCTGAATACAAGAAGATCAGAGACTTCGCACAGCAAACCGGACAAATCCTGTCGAAGGAAACTAGCAGTTCACTCTATGCCTTCTCGCTGAACCTAGACCGGATCAAGGGTGTTCTCGGTGGTCTGGGCAACATCTTCATCAGCCAGTTCGCGCCACAACTGGAAGCAGGGACCGCAAAAGTCCTTGAGATGCTGGGCGGCGCAGAGGGGCTGAGAAATGCCTTTGCGAGTGCCGGGCAGTTCATGGGCGCACTGATCCCGATTGCGGCACAGACGTTCGGGGCGATGATGTCAGCGATCACGCCGTTGATCGAGAATATCGGACGTATCGCAACCTACGCATCGACTGCCGCTGTCGCATGGGGAACTTACTACGTCGCTGGTATGGCCGCAGCGGCAGTTGCTACGCTGTCCGTGTCCCGTGCCCTGCGCATTCTCAGAGCCTCGCTTGTCTCGACGGGTATCGGCGCCATTGTCGTTCTAGCAGGCGAGGCTGTGTATCAGTTCTTGAACTGGTCGGATTCCGTTGGCGGGATCGGATCGGCATTCACCATCGCGGGTGAAGTTGGACGTGCTGCTCTCGGCTGGCTCATGGAGGGCGGCAGTGCGCTTGCCAGCGTCTATGATGGCGTGACTGGCCGCATCAAAGGTCTGTTCCAAAGCCTGTGGGCAAACGTCATGTCTGGCTTCGCGAACCTGATGGGCAAGATTCAGGGTGGCGTGAACTCGATCATCGACGGGCTGAACAATGCGTTCACGTTTGAGATCACGAATCCCTTGTCGGGCGGCGTGCTGGCGGCAAGTTCCGGCCTCGGCTTGGAGCAGGCAACGTTCGCTGACAAATACAAAGGCATGGCTGTCGAGGCTGATAACGCTGCACAGGCAACCAAAGATGCTGCCGACGCTGCAATCAAGAGTGGGATGCAGTGGGCTAAAGACGGCGTAGGCGTTGTCACTGATGCCTACGGCAAGGCTGCGGAAAAGGCCCGAGCTGCCAAAGCCGCAGCAGACGAAGCTTCGAAGACTACGCCACGTGATAGACCAGTTACGCCAACGCTTCCGGGTGGCTCGGCGCTGTCTGGTCTTGGTGGTGGTGCGGGTGGTGGCAGTGGCGGGGCTGCATCGAAAGCCAAGGAAGAAGTAAACAAATATGCCGATGCCGTTAAGGCGTTGAACAAAGAGATCGAAATCCTGAACGGCACTCAAGGCAAGAACGCTCTGCAACAGGAAATCTGGAAAGCGCAATATGATGCGGGTGTTCTCGGCAACAAAACCCAAAGCGACACGATTGCCGGTCTTATCACCCAACGTGAAAAGCTGGAAGAACAAGCTGATGTCATGAGAAAGAATGAGGAGTTTTGGAAGAGCTTTTCGGATTCATTCTCGACTGGCATTTCGCAAGCGATATCCGGCGCATCTTCGTTCAAAGACGTTCTTCAAGATATCGGCTCGATGATTATCAAATGGGGTCTGACCAAGATGATGAGCACTTGGTTCCCCGGCGTCAAGATCGGTGAAAACGCAACTGGCACTGCTGGATGGGGCGGCGGTCTTACATGGGTTGGTGAACGCGGCCCCGAACTTGTCAACTTGAACCGCGGCGCTCGTGTCTATGACAACGCGAAGTCCGTTTCGATGATGAAAGCTCAAAGCGGCGGACAGGCGAGAATGGTTGTTGAATTGTCGCCCGATCTCACCGCGCGTGTTCTTGAGCAGTCTGCAAATCAATCAGTCCAGATCATGCAGAAGGGACAATCAGAGTTTGTTCGTAATGGTTTGCCGGGCGAGATGAAACGTATCAGCCGCGATCAGAGAAAATCTGGATGAGACTAAATATGGGAAACTAGGAGAGTTTCCCTAATGACTGTCTACAATTTATCACAATTTTATAATCAGTTGCGCGTGACCTCGGCCACGCTGTCATTGAATTCACCTGTCCAAGTATCCCGTGCGGCTGGCGGCACGATTTACAGCGCACTGACTGGCCCTAGACTATGGCAAGGTTCAATTCAGTGCGCCGACTATACCCACGAAGGCAACAGACGGATCGAAGCTCTGTTGGCTCTGGTTCAAACGCCCGGCAACTACTTCCAGATGACACCGCCGAAAGGCAACAGGCCGATCAACTATGCGGGTTCTGGCTTCACAGATGTTGCCACGAACGGTTCGCAGACTGCTGGCAATACGCTGAAACTGAAAGGTCTTCCGGCCAGCTTCAAGGTATCGGCTGGTGACTACTTATCGTTTGTGGGCGGTGGCGTTCACAGACTTTACCAAGTCGCTGCCGATGTGACTGCCGCTGTCGGTGGAACTGTCACAGTCACGCTGACTCAGCCAATCCCGACTTCGCTGCTACCTGATGCTGACACTGATGTCCGTATGCTTGATCCGATCCTGACTGCACAGATCGTTCCGGGAAGCGTCAGCTACGGTTCGGTTGGCTTGGCTAGCACATCTGGCTTGTCATTCGAATTCATTCAGTCGGTGAGGGTCTAATCATGCAGATCACCGCAGGAATGCAATCTCGTTTGAACACTGGTGCTGCTGAACACCAATGGTTCGTCTGGATCAAAGCAAAGAATAGAGACACTGGTGCTGCTGAACTCGTCGGCCTTTGGAGCGGCGACTACAACATAACCGTATCTGTCGATGGCGTTGCCAGAACATACTATGGCGCTGGCTTGGTCATGAGCGTTCCGTCTCTTCAATACAAGAGCGGCGTGGATATTCAGACGCATAGATTGCAACTCGCAATTCTTTCGCCGGAAGTCACAAACGTCATTCGCGCATATGACAGCCGACTTGCTGCAATAGAAGTTCATCTAGGCATTTTCGATCCGGTGACAGGCGTTCTGTCGGGCATATCGAAGGCATTGGACGGAACGATTGATGAAATCGACATTTCGGAAAGCGAGACCGATGCGTCTGTTGAGATTGGTGTCGTGTCCAGTCTTCGCAAAGGTTCGAAAACACTAAGTCTTATGAAGTCGGATTCATCGCAACGTCTGCGTGATGAAAGCGATGAAGGCTTCAAATATTCGTCCATCGCAGGTTCGGTCAGCATTCAGTGGGGAACTGGTGAAGGCTGGAAGGCTCCAAATTGGAGATGATAACAATAATGATAAAAACAACTCGTCTACCAGATTGGCGCAGCCGACTGTATCAACTTATCGCTGAATACGAATCCGTCCCATTTGAATTCGGTTCGAATGATTGTGCCTTGTGGGCTGGCCGTGTCGTCAAAGCCGTAACAGGCGACGACGTCTGTGCCGAATATATCGGTCGTTATAAGACTGCGATTGGCGGATATCGCGCGTTCAAGAAAGCAACTGGCTTTGCGTCTCATATTGAATATGTGGAATCTGCTCTTGAGCAAGTGCCAAGTTCATTTGCTCAAGCTGGTGATCTCGGCTTCGTCGAAACTGATCAAGGAAGAGCAATTGTAGTTCTTCTTGGTTCGTTTGCTGCCGGTATCGGTCAAGCGGGGATCGTTCGTTATCAACTCGAAAATATCACCGATTGTTTCAAACTAGGTCGCTAAAGTTTTACGCGACCTCTTACCCAACCTTCACCCGGATCAGATTTGAACCATTTATTAATCAAGCCGTTGTTGTACATTACCTTACCGGTTTGGGCGGCAGAATTCTTAGCCCTCACCTCGGGCCTGTTATTGGCTTCCTTCATCGACGCTGATCGTTTTTCTTTGACTTCTGGTCGTGCGTGAGATGCCTTCGCCGACGCAGAATGCTTCGCCCTCACCTCTGGCCGGTTCATGGCTTCCTTCGCCGACACAGATCGTCTTGCTTTTACCTCGGGCCGGGCATTCGTTGCAGATATCTTAGCCCTCACCTCGGGTCTGTTCTGACATTCCTTCAACTTTGCTTTCGTCTCATCAGATATCATCGTTCCATAGCGTGAGATATGGCTCAAATTGTAAAAATCAGCATCATTCAACGCGCCGTGTGCTTTGATGATCAATGTCTCCATCGCGGCATATCCGGCACCACGATATACAATCCGACGAGTAAAATTCTCGATACCATATTTTTTGACTGCTCGGTTGAAATGCTTGCCGCTTCCAACATAGCCGTCATCTGGCGTTCCCTTATGTGAACCGATGTAGCGTTTTCCATTGATATTATTAACCCAAACATAGACGAAGCCGGGTTCCGACTTTTGACGGGTTTTGAATTCGTGAAATTCCATAAATTGATCCTTCTTGATATACGTCCTGAATGAAAACGGGTGCAAAGTTTCGAACCTTTGCACCCATCAGGATCATAGCTAACTTAATGGCTGATTGGAGAAATTCCTAGTTCGTTCGCTAAATATTCGAAACAAATAGGGGAGTTTTTTCGCATGCCAATGATTGGCCCAATGATTGCCGCGGGCATTTCTTCTTTCGGAACAGCAATTGGTAGCACGACCCTTGCGGCGGTAACTGCCGCAAGTGTGAATTCATGGATGCTTTCGACTGCGCTGAGCTTGTCGTTGTCTTATGCGTCTATGGCTTTGACTCCGAAGCAGTCCATGCAGTCGGGCGGTATCAGCACAGACGTGACGACGAGCGGTTCAGATGTTGCCAGAAGCTTCATCCTCGGAACCTATGCGACTAACGGTCACTTGATCATGCCGCCATTCGTCTACGATACGGATAAGGACGACAACAAGTATCTGACCTATGTTCTGGATATCTCGGACGCACCGATTGACAGCATCATTGAATGGCAAATCGATGGCAAAGTCCGCAATCTCGAACCGAAGCGAAACCCCGGCGATTCCGGCTATCACCCAGACGATCAGTTCGGACAGTCGTTCGATGGTGAGTTGTCCCGTGTCGGCTATGCGAAATACCACGATGGGACGCAGACCGCTGCCGATCCGACTCTGTTGCAGTTCTTCTCGACCTATCCTGACTATCCGGTCAACGAAAACTTCATCATGAAGGGGGTCGCCTACGCGATTACCACGTTCAAGTATCTGAACGATGATCCAAAATATTCGGGAATGCCCGTAGTGCGCATGGTTGTGCGTGGGAAGCCCCTATACGATCCCCGCAAGGACACGACCGCTGGCGGCTCAGGCTCGCATCGTTGGGGGGACGAGGGCACCTACGAGTATACCGACAACCCAATCGTGATGGTCTACAACTTGCTGCGTGGCATCACGATAGCACCTGGCCATGTCTACGGGGTAGGGGTCGCCGGTTCTTCTCTGCCGCAAGCTCGTTGGTTTGCCGCAATGAACGTCTGCGATGAAGCTGGTTCCGCCCCATCGGCTGAAAACTGGTTCGGTGATCGCAAGAGATATCGTGCTGGCATCGAGATCAGCGTTGACCAAGAACCGCTCAGCGTGATCGAGGAACTTCTGAAATCATGTGGTGCAACCCTTGCCGATGCTGGCGGGCAATACATCATCGTCACTGGTGCGCCGAACGCTTCCAGCACGCACATCACGGACGATGTGATCCTGATCGACACGCCAACATCCTTCTCGATCACGGAGGGCTTGCAGAACATCTATAACGGCGTGACTGCCGGATATCCCGATCCCAGAAAGCTCTGGGAAGAACAGGATGCTGTTCCGCTGTTCAACGCGACATGGGAAGCCGAAGATGATGGTCAGCGCCAAGTCGCAGCCGTCAAGTTCCCGGCTGTCCCGTATCCAACGCAAGTTCGTCGTCGTATGCGTGAGATGGCAGCGGATAACCGTCGCCAGCGCCAGCACTCGATTGGGCTTCCGCCGACTTACATCAACATTCAGCCGACAGACACGATCTCATGGACTTCGGAAAAGAACGGCTACAGTTCGAAGCTGTTCGAGGTTCTGGCAAAAGTTGTCGATCCGATGACGCTGAGCGTGGTGTTGCAACTACGCGAGCGCAATCCGGCTGACTATGACTTCGACGCGGTGTCGGACGGACGACTGCCCACAATACCGCCGCTGACCCCTTCTAGGCCGGTGTACGACGGCGTTGCGGGTTTCAGCGCAGTCGCGACAGTCCTGCGTGATGCCAACGGCGTAGCACGGCGTCCAGCGATCCAGATCATGTGGTCAACCCAAGCCAGCTATGCAGGGATCACCTATACGATCCGACTGCGCGACGGGGGAACCGCTGTCACGTCCGGCTCGATCAGCGATCTAACGATTGGTTCGATCATCACGGCTGACGGCATTTTGGCGAATACAGGATATGAGGTTCGGGCACGAGCAAGAGTCCGTGGCGCTCATGCTGATCAGTTGATCTGGTCAGACTGGATGGAAGTCATCACGGGTGATGTTCGTATGAATCGCGATGACATTGCCGACGATATCCTAGATGATCTCGCTGCTCTTGAGGCAAGTTTCGATGGTGTCGAAGCTCAAATCGAAGGGCTCGCAAACGATACCGACGCTTTGGTAAATCAGGCTCGCAGCGATATCTCCGATGATATGGATGCACTTGAACTTCGATTGAATCAAGAAATCCAAACGGGTGTCGAAACCGGCATCACCGAATACGATACGACTGTTCAGGGTCAGTTTGAATCTGTCGCAGGACAAATCCAACAACTGCAAGCATCGCTGACATCAAACGATCTTCTGTTGAATGGAAGTTTTCAGTCCGGCGATCTAACTGGGTGGACGCTCACAGCCGGTGGTATCGGGGTTATAGCGAAGGCCGATAGCACAATCCCTCTGATGGCAACATGCCCGAAAGACTACGCAGCCAATATCGGCTCCGGTCGTGGTCTAACACAATCACTGCAAGGCTTCACAGTCGCCGCGGATGATCGTTTGCAACTTCGCTTCTCGATTGCGGGTGCTGGCGGTCAACTCGCAAACCGTCGCGCGACCATCGATATCGAATGGATTGCCGCTGATAGCACGTCTATTTCGACTGAAACCCAGACCTTCACTACGCCGAACGCAACTTCATGGCACGTTGCCACGATGACATTCGATCCGCCTGACAATGCGGTCAATGCAAACCTGACCATTCGTAACGCTGGCAACAGCACGTATTGGCTCATGACCGGCATTGAATGCATGACGTATGACGCATCTATATCAAGCCGCGTCACGGACTTGGAGGTTGCGACGGCAAACACGAGTTCAACGCTTGCTGGATACATTGATAGTGCCAATGTCCGTTTTGGCGAAGTCGAAGGAAGCATTGGCGCAGAAGCTGCTGCAAGAGCAAATGCAGTCTCGGCCGTTGTCTTAAGCGTGAACACATTGGCCGGGCGCGTCAACACGAACGAAAGCAGCATCGTAAATCTGGGAACAACTGTAACAGACAATACGAATGCGATTGCCGATCTGTCCTTGCGAATGACATCGACGTTCGGTGACGTGCAGCTTGTTCGCGATCCGTATTTTGACGTGTTCGAAGCTGGTGCGTTGCCGCATTGGGATGGAGGGCTTGAGGATTCGTCTCGTATCTTTGCCCGAAATACGTCAAGCGAAAACTGGTGGCTATCCCAGATGCCGGGGAATGGGAGAGCATTTGCACTCTATGACGCTGATACGGCTGGTATGGGAAGCAACTATTTCCCCGTGTCTCCGGCTGATCGTTATGACTTCGGATACTACTACGGCGCTAGAACGAACGGCCCGATTGCCCGCGCTTATATCCAGTGGGTTGACGATTCGTTTACCCAAGTTGGCACTACGCCTGTGCTAGACCTGAACAGCCGAGGTTCATATAACTATGCTTCCTCGACCAACAATGCTCCATCTGCTGGCGCAACAAAGGGTCGCCTGATCTTCAAAATAGCATCCGCTGGCGGTTCGGGTCTTGCCGGTTTTATCACTGGTCTGACGGTCAAGAAGCAGTCTGCTTTCGAGTATACGACTCGTGCGATGTTCACCGAGCAGGCGCAGACGATTGCTAACAATAACGTGGCATTCACGAACTACATCTCGACTGCGAACAGCCGTTTCAACAATCTACAGGCGAACGTTTCGAGCCAAGCTGTCGCAATCAACCAACGCGCAACGATTGCCCAAATGAACAGCGCGATATCTTCGTTGAACAGTAGTGTTTCGGCAGAAGTTGGACGCATCTCCGCACAAGGCCGTCTGCGTGTTTACAGCATGGCGAACACAATTGTTGGCGGAACTCGAATTGGTCTGAGCGCAGAAGCTGTGGGTGAATCTAGTTCAACTGCGGCGCTGTATCTTGAGGCGGATAGCACTGGGGCTTCGTCGGTCTACGTGCTCGCGAACCGCTTCTCGATTGTGAACACGTCTGGTTCGACGATGACGAGGACAACTCCGTTCTATGTATACAACGGTGATTGCTACATTGAATCGGCAGTTATCCGAGATGCCACTATCACACGACTGAAAATCGGCGAAAACCAGCTTTATGTGCCTCGCCTCTATACCAGATCAGATGTAACACTTTCCGATGCAACGAATAGCGGCAACTCTGTTTTGCTGTTCAATCAGACAATTCCGGATTTCGAGGGCGGCGGTTACATGATCGCTTTCAACGGCATTGTCGACAGCAACATAAATTATGATAGCTTCGGACGTTTCCAAATGCTGATTGACAATACTGTGGTGCAAACCGGTTCTGCTGGCATTCGCGTTTCTGGCGCAAACGGTGGCGGTCACATGTCGATTTGCTTGATCGCATCCTATTCCGGATCGGGAACAACCAACATCAAGATTCGCGGATGGTCACATTCGTCAGGCGACTTGAGCGGCAACAGCGGGAATGCGGATTGCATTATTCGAAATATGACTTTGACTGTTTCTGGAACGAGAAGGTAAAAAAATGAGATACGGATATATTGATCCAGACACTATGGCTATCATGACTTCAAGCGAAGAACCGACCAACACAACAATGTGGTGGCCTATCGAAGATGGCGTCGATCCAAACCAACTCACCGTTGATCCAAATGGCGATATGGTGTTGCTGACAGATAGTCGTCCGAATCCTTGGCAAGAGTGGGATTTTGCCAACGGTGTTTGGATTGATACTCGGCCCGATGACGAAAAAGCTCGGGTGATGGAGAGGGTTCGCCAAGCTGCAACCATGTCTCGCACGGATTTTGTCGTGGCGGTCACTGGCCTTGGCATCCTAACTCCGAGTGACGCAATTTTGGCGGTAAAAGGGGAGATACCCGCATCACTCGACTTGCTGTTCGAAGACCTTTCATCGTCGGAACAACTTGAAGCGAGGATTCGCTGGGCGGGTGCCACGATCATCGAACGTATGAATCCGTTTATCCTGAACTTCGCTGCAAAGCTAGAAATGTCAGACGATCAGTTGGATAGCATTTTTGGCGTAAACATATAGCGAGCCAAAAGTCCGATCTGAATTTCCTTGGCGTCCACTAAATTCGGGTAACACTCGACGTAACAGGGAAATTCTCATGTCAAACTTTAGTTCGTATGCCGTAGGTCGTTCCGATCCCGGCCAATCGCATTTCACAATCACACCCGGCGCTTCGGCACTGAATCCTCGTCCTCGTGCGATCTACGCGAACACCGCTGGCACTGTGACCGTGGAAGATGCCACTGGCGTCTCCGTGGTCTACAATGTTCTGGCTGGACAGGTGCTGCCGTTCTCCGCAGTCAAGATCACCGCTGCGACGGCTACGGTCATCGGTTGGGTCTAAGATGATCGGACTTGGTTTATCTGTTCCCATGATCAAACGGGCATGGGTCACAGACTTCGCGCTGACTGACCCGAGCATCGTCCCGGCTGGCGTCACGATCACAAGTCGTTCTGAGACATCGCTGTCATTTATCTACGAGGGCAGCGTTTCGCGTCGTCGCATCTATTGGCCGATTCAGCCGACAGGAACCCGTTACCGGTTCAACGTCACGACAAGCGGCGATCTATATTTCCGCGTTGCTGACACGAACGAGCTTGGTCCGTCTGGGTTGCTGAACCTTGTGCCGGTCATGGCTGCGGGAACACACACCGTCGATGTCACGATGCCGTCCTACTCAGTATCAACGCACATGGGCTTCCTGATCAGCACGATAGGAGCGCAGGTCACGATCTCGAACTGGTCTGCGAAGTTCCCGTAAGAAACAATAATAAGAAGGGCATGTAGAAATGCGTATTCTGGAAACGCCACTTGAAGTTCTACTTGCTATCCTCATTGCAGCCATCGTTCGTATGAAGTCGTCATTGTCGCTCGGCTGGTTCGGCGCACTGACGACAACAATCGTTTCGATCTTGTCAGGTCTGTTGCTGTATCAGCCAGTGCTAACCGTCACGGGCATCGATCAAAGTTGGGAAGTGATGGTCGCGATCATCATTTCGTTGACCGCAGAGAACCTTATGAAAGGCATCATCGAGTTCTCCAGTCAGAAGGGTGCGTTCCAGCGTTTGCTTGCGGCATGGATCACCCGTGATGCATCTCATTTGAACGACAAGAAATGACCACTAAATAACAAGTGATCCGTAGATTGCTTCAACGGTCATAATTTTCCTTAATCCAAACTAGCCCCGTGCAGCAATGCTCGGGGCATTTTCATGTGCTGTCATGATTTCGACTTAAGTCGCTTTTTGAGAGCGTCGACCGTGATCCACGGTCTGATAGTGTGAATCGCGCGATGACATGTCGGGCAGACCATCTTCAAATCAGTAACTTTGGTTTTCCCTTGATGGCTATCATCGGATAGGGGAACATCATGGTGCGCTTCGATAACCCGGTTGCGCATTTTCTCTGAACCGAAGTGCCTCGCCGGTTCTAGCCCACATGCTTCGCAGAACAGATGTCCATGTGTGCCGATGAACTGCTTTTTCGCGAGTTCTACGACACGTCGGCTCCGTTCGCGTGACATGTGCAGCCTTTCGACCAATTGCCCTTCAGGAAAGCTTGTTTCGTCCTCCTGATCAACCGATCTAGACGTGTCCTTCAACAGGATACGCTTTTTTACTGACGCATATTGATCTTCCGTCATCGGAAGCGGGCGGTAGCCGGGGTACTTGACTACGTAGATATCTGAGGGCATCGGAACAGGTTGCGCTAGAACATGGAGATCATGCGGGGCAACAGAAACACAGTAGTGGTTTGTCTCCTGCCGAAGACGCTTTGCGATTTTCTCTACGCTCTTGTTGCCATAGAAAGGGCCGAGGCTGCCGTCTTCATTAAGCGCGAATACTTCCTGAGCGCGCCTGAGCAACACCTGTTCTGGTAGTTCCGACAAACCATATGTCGCATTCTCAACGAACGCTAGGATGAACGGCGCTGGGGCAGCATGTGCCCCCAGAACGAAGTTGAAACTGCCTTCGTCAAAGCCTTTAGGAGGGTTCGTAACATACAGATGGTAGCGTCCATCCTTCCAAACATCGTTGGCAAAGTTCCAGTCTTCATGACCGATGCCCTGAGTGCCCACATAGTCAGCGCCACCTTTGCGCCCGCCATGAGGTCGTTTCCAACCGTGGTCGTTGTTAGCCATTCGGAGGTATCTGAAATTGCTCATTCGAATGCTCAAAGATTTATGAAGAGGCTTTTATATCCTTAGCTGCCCTGCGCACAGGTGCAACGGGGGCATTTCGAAGCTCTACGCAGCGACCTGTGCGACCCTAGAAGTAGTCCTCGTCGTCTCTGTGGGGCTGTTCTGAGCGCGCTGGCGCTGGTAGCTTAGGCAACCACTTATCGGCGAGCCGCTCACGCCAACGGCCAAATTTTCCAAGCCGCTCAAGACGAAGAATTTCTAGCTCTGTCATACGGTTACGCGCACGAATGCCGCAAAGTTTAGTGTGCTGTAACATGAGCAGGTGATGACGACCGGCAGCGGCGATCTCGATGGCGCGCCGCGCACGCTCCTGTCCCTTCACCTCGTCAAGGTCTTCCAGAATGTCGCGGCCCTGCGCCTCACCCGGCTGAGCTGGTGTCAGGGGCGCGCGGTCGCCAAGGTGGTCGATGGCGTCGCGCAAGGTTCGGGGGCCAAAGACCGAGGCTGCGCCGACCCATGCCCCTTCGGCTGCGCAAGCGGCGGGAACCAGAAGGTCGAACCCCTGTTCGGCCGCGGCCATCGCTGCGGGAAGCGCGCCCGCCACCGGCGACAATCGCCCATCCAGCGCCAGCTCCCCCAGTGAAAGCACCTGTGCCAGGGCTTCGGCCGGCAGGATTTCCAGCGCGGCCAGAACCGACAGGGCGATCGGCAGATCGAAATGGGATCCTTCCTTGGGCAGATCGGCGGGGGACATGTTCACGGTGATACGGCGCGAGGGCAGGGCGATCGACAGCGCTGCAAAGGCCGCGCGCACCCTTTCGCGCGCTTCGCTGACGGATTTGTCGGGCAGTCCCACGATGCCGAAACCCGGCAATCCCGGCGAGATCGAGCATTGCACCTCGACCAGCCGCGCCTCGACCCCCTCGAACGCAACGGTATGCGCAATTGCAACCATGTCCCATCCCCGCCGCCCACCTTCGGGCAAGCGGTAGCGGAAGGGCCTTAATGCAAGGTTAACGGTCCAGATTCCTTGCCGCTGGACGCGATCAGGCCTATGTGCAGGGCAGCATCGAAACCGGAGGGCAACCATGCTGGGCAGCCGCGTCTTGCTGATCGTCGGAGGAGGCATCGCCGCCTTCAAGATACCGGAGCTGATCCGGGTGATGCGGCGCGACGGCATCAGCGTGGTCCCGGTCCTGACCGCGGCGGGGGCCGAGTTCGTGACCCCCTTGACGCTTTCTGCGCTGGCCGAGGAAGCCTGTCATACCGAATTGTTTGACCTGACCCGGGAATCCGAAATGGGTCATATCCAGTTGTCGCGGAATGCCGACCTTGTCGTGGTGGCCCCGGCAACTGCCGATCTGATGGCGCGGATGGCGGCAGGGCTTGCGAACGACCTCGCCTCCACCCTGCTGCTGGCGACCGACAAGCCGGTGCTTATCGCGCCCGCGATGAATGTGCGCATGTGGCAGCACCCGGCGACCCAGCGCAACCGCGACCTGTTGGAAGAGGATGGTATCCGTTTTGTCGGTCCGGCCGAAGGCGACATGGCCTGCGGCGAATACGGCCCCGGACGCATGTCCGAACCGGCCGAGATCCTGACGGCGATCCAGGGGATGCTGGGCCGCGACAGGCCCCTGCGTCTGCCGTTGGAAGCCGTGGTTCCGCGGGCGCAGGAGCTGCCGCTGGCAGGCAGGCATGTCATCGTGACTTCGGGGCCGACGCATGAGCCCATCGATCCGGTGCGTTATATCGCGAACCGTTCCAGCGGGGCGCAGGGCACGGCAATCGCCGCCGCACTGCGCGATCTTGGCGCGCGGGTCAGCTTTGTGACCGGTCCCGCCGAGGCGCCGCCACCCTCCGGGGTCGAGGTGATCCGCGTTCAGACGGCGCGCGAGATGCGCGAAGCGGTCGAGGCTGCCTTGCCCGCCGATGCCGCCGTCATGGCCGCTGCGGTCGCCGACTGGCAGGTGGTGAACGCGCGCGACAGCAAGATCAAGAAGGACGGTTCGGGTCGCCTGCCGGTGCTGGAATTCGCGGAGAATCCGGACATCCTGCGCTGGATCGGCGGACTGGACGAGGGGCGCCCCGATCTTGTCGTGGGTTTCGCGGCCGAGACCGATGACGTCGTCGCCCATGCCACCGCCAAGCGCCTGAAAAAGGGTGCCGACTGGATTGTCGCCAATGACGTCCGCCCCGAAACCGGCATCATGGGCGGGGCCGAGAATGCCGTGACCCTGATCACTGGCGCGGGGGCCGAGGAATGGCCGCGGATGGATAAATCCGAGGTCGCGCGGCTGTTGGCCTCGCGGATCGCGGATACGCTTGCCGAATTTTTGCCGTCTGAAACCGAGGTGGGAGCATGACGCAAAGGGTCTATCTGGATTGGAATGCGACGGCGCCGATGCGACCCGAGGCGCGCCAGGCGATGCTGGCAGCGACCGAGATCGTCGGTAACCCTTCCTCGGTCCATGCCGAGGGCCGGGCGGCGAAATCGGCGCTGGAACGCGCGCGCGAAGACGTGGCCACGGCGCTTGGCGCGGAAGGCGCGGATGTGATTTTTACCTCGGGTGCGACGGAATCCGCGGCGCTTGTCCTGCAGGGACGCGACCTGGCCTGCGCCGAGGTCGAACATGCGGCGGTCGTGGCCTGGTGCCGGCCCTCGCTTGGCGTGCACCGCAATGGCCGCGTCGACGTAGCCGATCCCCGGCAATCGACGCTGCAACTTGCCAATCCCGAGACTGGCGTGATCCAGGATCTGCCCGAAGGGTTGGCCGTCACCGACCTGACCCAGGCTTTCGGAAAGATCCCCTTCGCGTTCAACTGGCTGGGGGTCGAGGCCGGGTTCGTCAGCGCGCACAAGCTGGGCGGCCCGCGCGGGATTGGCGCGCTGGTGGTCAAGCGCGGCACCGAAGTCGAGGCGCGCCTGAAAGGCGGCGGGCAGGAGCAGGGACGCCGCGCGGGAACCGAGAACCTGATCGGCATCATGGGATTCGCGGCGGCGGCCAAGGCGGCCCAGAATGATCTGGATCAAGGTATCGCAGAAAAAGTCTCGGATACCCGCGATTCGCTGATGGCCGCTCTGGAATCCGGCGCGGAAATGGTTACATTCCCGGGACGCGAATCCCGCCGCTTGCCGAATACATTGTCGATCCTGACGCCTGGTTGGCGCGGAGAGACGCAAGTGATGCAGATGGACCTGGCAGGCTTTGCCGTTTCGGCGGGCTCGGCCTGCTCCTCGGGCAAGGTGCGGCCCAGTTCGGTGCTGACGGCCATGGGGATTGCGACGGAATGGGCGGGCGATGCAATCCGCGTCTCGATTGGTCCGACGACGGATCATCGGGACGTCATGCGTTTTGCAGAGGCCTGGCTGGCGGCCTATGCGCGCTGGCGGCAACGGAATGAATCGCGGGCGACCGCAGGAAGGGTTTGAGATGGCTGTTGAGATCAGCGAGGCGATCGAGGTGCGCGAAGGCGTGGACCGCGAAACCGTCGAGACCGTCCAGAACATGGGGTCCTACAAATACGGCTGGGACACCGAGATCGAGATGGAATACGCGCCGAAAGGCGTGAACGAGGATATTGTCCGCCTGATCTCGAAGAAGAACGAAGAACCGGAATGGATGACGGAATGGCGGTTGCAGGCGTTCCGCCGCTGGCAGACCATGACGGAACCCAAATGGGCGATGCTGAACTATCCTGAAATTGATTATCAGGATCAGTATTACTATGCGCGCCCCAAAAGCATGGAAGTGAAGCCGAAGTCGCTGGACGAGGTCGACCCCAAGCTTCTGGCCACCTATGAAAAGCTGGGCATTCCGCTGAAGGAACAGATGATCCTTGCCGGGATCGAAGGCGCGGGCGAGACCCCGGCCGAGGCCCGCAAGGTTGCTGTGGACGCGGTCTTCGACTCGGTTTCGGTCGGCACCACGTTCAAGGATGAACTGGCCAAGGCCGGCGTCATCTTCTGCTCGATCTCGGAAGCCATCCGCGAGCATCCGGAACTGGTGAAGAAGTACCTAGGCTCGGTCGTGCCGCAGTCGGACAACTATTTCGCCACGCTGAACTCGGCGGTCTTCTCGGACGGCTCCTTCGTCTACATTCCGCCGGGCACCCGCTGCCCGATGGAGCTGTCGACCTATTTCCGCATCAACGCGGAAAACACCGGCCAGTTCGAGCGCACGCTGATCATCGCCGACAAGGGTTCCTATGTCAGCTATCTTGAAGGCTGCACCGCGCCCAAGCGCGACGTGGCCCAGCTGCACGCCGCCGTCGTCGAGATCGTCATTCTGGAAGACGCCGAGGTGAAATACTCGACCGTCCAGAACTGGTTCCCCGGCGACGAGGAAGGCAAGGGCGGCATCTACAACTTCGTCACCAAGCGCGCGGATTGCCGCGAGGCGCGGGCGAAGGTCATGTGGACGCAGGTCGAGACCGGCTCGGCGATCACCTGGAAATACCCCTCGTGCATCCTGCGTGGAAATGAAAGCCAGGGCGAGTTCTACTCGATCGCCATCGCGAACAACATGCAGCAGGCCGATACCGGGACCAAGATGATCCATCTTGGCAAAAACACCCGTTCGCGCATTGTTTCCAAAGGGATTTCCGCAGGTAAAGCGCAGAACACCTATCGCGGCCTTGTGACCATGCACCCCAAGGCCACGAACAGCCGCAACTATACCCAATGCGACAGCCTGCTGATCGGGGACAAATGCGGAGCCCATACCGTGCCCTATATCGAGGTGAAGAACACCTCGTCGCGGGTCGAGCACGAAGCCACCACCAGCAAGGTCGATGACGACCAGCTGTTCTATTGCCGCGCCCGCGGCATGGACGAGGAGGAGGCCGTGGCGCTGGTCGTGAACGGCTTCTGCCGTGAGGTCCTGCAGGCGCTTCCGATGGAATTCGCCATGGAGGCGCAATCGCTGGTCGCGATCTCGCTGGAAGGGTCGGTCGGATGATCCCCGCCGCGTCCCGGGCCGATCGGGCCAGCGGGCGCGGCCGCCGTTTCGCAAGGTGGCATGTCCGCCGTGAAATCCACTCTGATGGTGTCGGCCCCCGACACCGCCACACCATCGACTGAGGTAAGAATAATGCTGAACATCAAGAACCTGCACGTCAAACTTGAGGACGAGGACAAACAGATCCTCAAGGGCGTGGATTTGACCATCCCGGCGGGCGAGGTCCACGCGATCATGGGTCCGAACGGCTCGGGCAAGTCGACCCTGTCCTATGTCCTGTCCGGCCGCGACGGTTACGAAGTCACCGATGGCGATGCCAGCCTTGACGAACACGACCTTCTGGACATGGAACCGGAAGAGCGCGCCGCGGCGGGCCTGTTCCTTGCGTTCCAGTATCCGGTCGAGATCCCCGGTGTCGGCAACCTGACCTTCCTGCGCACTGCCGTGAATGCACAGCGCAAGGCGCGCGGCGAGGAGGAGCTTTCCTCGGGCGAGTTCCTGAAGATCGTGCGCGAAAAGGCCAAGGCGCTGCAGATCGACAGCGAGATGCTGAAGCGCCCGGTGAATGTCGGCTTCTCGGGTGGCGAGAAGAAGCGCAACGAGATCCTGCAGATGGCCATGCTTGAGCCGCGGATGTGCATCCTGGACGAAACGGATTCGGGTCTGGATGTGGATGCGATGCGGCTGGTGGCCGAAGGCGTGAACGCGCTGCGTTCGCCCGAGCGCAGTTTCCTGGTCATCACCCACTACCAGCGACTGCTGGACCATATCAAACCGGACGTTGTCCACATCATGTCGAACGGCCGCATCATCAAGACTGGTGGACCGGAACTGGCGCTGGAAGTCGAGAAGAACGGCTATGGCGATCTTCTGGCGGAGGTCGGCTGATGGCGGATACGGCTGTTCTTGCCAGCACGGCGCCCGCGGTCGGGGGCAAGTCCCGGCCCGGCGACGCGGCGCTGGTCGCGCGCCTGGACGCGCTGGATCTGCCCCGGGGTGGTTTCAGCGCTGCCGCCCGCGCCGACGCTGTGGCCCGGCTTGAGGCAATGGGCCTGCCTGGCGCGCGGGACGAATACTGGCGTTATACGGACCCGGCACCCTTCAATGCACCGGTTCCCGAGGCTTTGGCCTATACTGCGCGCGAATCCTCGCTTTTCGGGGAAATCGACCGGTTGAAGCTGGTCTTCGTCGACGGGCGTTTTGACGCGGCAGCCTCGGATGAGCTGGCGGGTGAAGGGATCGAGATCCAGACGCTTGCCGCCGCGGATGCCGCAGGCGATCACTGGGCAGCGGATCTTTACGGCAAGCTGGAAGCTGCCGGTCAAAAGCCCGTGAAGCGGCCTTTTGCCGTGCTGAACACGTTGGCGGCTACTGATGGTGCGCTGATCCGTGTGACCGGCAAGGTCTCGCGGCCCGTGCACATCCTTTACCGTCGCGATGCGCAGGATGCGGATGTGACCGTTCACCACGTCGTCCGGCTGGAGGAAGGCGCTGAGCTGACCCTGCTGGAGACCGGCGGAATCGGTGCGCGCTCGAACGTCGCGATGGAAGTCGAGGTCGGCCGCGAGGCCCGGTTCCACCACATCGCCAGCAAGCGTGCGGATGACGCCAAGGTCGGCATTGGCCATGTCTTTGCCCGCGTGGGCGAAGGCGCGCTGTTCAAATCCTTCACGCTTGCTGTCAACGGCAGCATGATGCGCAACGAAGGCGTGATCGAGATCGCTGGCAATGACGCCGTGGCCCATATCGCCGCGGCCGTGCTGGGCGATGGCAGCGAAGGCCGTTTCCACCATGACGACACCGTTTTCATCACCCATGCCGCCGAGCGTTGCGAAAGCCGCCAGGTGTACAAGAAAGTGCTGAAGAACGGCGCTCATGGCATCTTCCAGGGCAAGATCCTGGTGAAGCCCGGCGCGCAGAAGACGGACGGTTACCAGATCAGCCAAGGCCTGCTTCTGGACGAGGGCAGCCAGTTTCTGGCCAAGCCCGAGCTGGAAATCTATGCCGATGACGTGAAATGTTCGCATGGATCGACCACCGGCGCGCTGGATGAGACCGCGATGTTCTACCTGCGCTCGCGCGGGGTACCGAAGGAACAGGCGGTCGTGCTGCTTGTCCTGTCCTTCCTGGCCGACGCGCTGGAAGAGATCGAGGATGACCGCCTGCGTGGCGACATTCTGGGCCGCCTGGATGAGTGGCTGACCAGCCGCGCGGCGGCCTGAGAACGACGATGACCCGCGCCGGAATCGTCCCGCGGATCATCGTAAGCTGGTGGGCGCCGGGCAGGGTGGTCGACACCCTGCGCGGGCTGCCTGACCGGGCGCTGATCGTGATCCTGATGTCGGCCATGCTGATGTATCTGGTTGCGCAGGCGCCCGAACATGCGCGCGCGGCCGAGCTTGACCCCTCGATCCCATTGCAGGCCCGCATGGGTGGCGCGCTGCTGGGGGTCATGTTCATCATGCCGCTTCTGGCCTATGCGCTGGCGGCGCTGGTTTCGGCCCTGTCCCGTGCAACGTCGCGTCCCATCGGAGCGGTGGAATCGCGGCTTGCTCTGTTCTGGGCATTGCTGGCCGCATCGCCTGCCGTCCTGTTGGCGGGGCTGGTCGCGGGACTGATCGGACCCGGCCCGGCCCTGACGCTGACACGGGCGCTGGCAGGTCTGGGCTTTGTCATGATATGGGCCGCCGGATTGCGGACCTTGACGAGGAAGAGATGAATATCAGCGATCTGGGCGATCTTGTTGTGCTGACCCTGCGAAAACCGGCCCAGGCCGTGCAGGTGCTGCGTGGCCTGGATCTGGCGCCGGGAGAGCGCTGGATGATCGTGATCCTGGCGGTGTCGCTGTCGACCGTGCTGGCTGGCATCGCCCGCTTGATGTTCTCCGCGCCCACCAACGATCCGATCTCGGCGCTGCTTGCCAACCCGATGGCGCTGGCCGGGTTGCAGTTGGGTGCGATGGTGATTTCGGCGGCTGCGGTAACTGTGATCGGGCGCGCCTTTCGTGGCACGGGCGTCTTTGCGGACGCCCTGCTGCTTGTCGCCTGGATCGAGCTGATCCTGGTCGGGTTGCAGGCGCTTCAGCTTGTCCTGATGGTGGTGTTTCCCCAGACGGGGACGCTGACCTCGTTGATCGCATTTGGCGTCTCGATCTATCTGACGATCGCCATGACGAAGGAACTGCACGGCTTTGCCAGCACGCCCAAGGTCGCCCTTGGTTTCATCGGAGGCGTGTTTCTGGTGGCAACGATGCTGTCGATCCTTGCCGCCGCATTTGGAATTCTACCGGAGGTCTCGCCATGAGCTTCGATGTCGAAAAGGTCCGCGCCGATTTCCCGATCCTGTCGCGGCAGGTGAACGGGCGGCCGCTTGTCTATCTGGACAGCGGTGCAAGCGCGCAGAAGCCGCGCCAGGTGGTCGAGGCAGTCACCCGCGCCTATGAGGCGGAATATGCGAACGTCCATCGCGGGCTGCATTTCCTGTCCAACCTGGCTACCGAAAATTATGAACGGGTCCGCAGCATCATTGCCCGTTTCCTGAATGCCCCGCATGAGGATGAGGTTATCTTCACCTCCGGCTCGACCGAGGGGATCAACCTCGTCTCCTATGGCTGGGCCGCGCCCCGCCTGCAGGCGGGGGACGAGATCGTGCTGTCTGTGCTGGAGCATCACGCCAATATCGTGCCCTGGCATTTCCTGCGTGAACGTCAGGGTGTCGTCCTGAAATGGGTCGAGCCAGAGGCGGACGGCTCATTGCCGCCTGAGAAGGTGCTGGCCGCCATCGGGCCGCGGACGCGGCTGGTTGCAGTGACGCAGATGTCGAACGTGACGGGCACCGTCGTCGATGTCGCGGCGATCGCGCGTGGGACGGACGTTCCGGTTCTGGTCGACGGCAGCCAGGCCTCGGTCCATATGCCAGTCGATGTCGCCGCGCTTGGCGTCGATTTCTACTGCATCACCGGGCACAAGCTTTACGGCCCCTCGGGTTCGGGCGCGATCTGGATCAAGCGTGAACGCCAGGCCGAGATGCGCCCCTTCATGGGCGGCGGCGACATGATCCGCACCGTGACGCGGGAGGGGATCGACTATGCCGACCCACCCCTGCGGTTCGAGGCGGGCACCCCCGGAATCGTCAACCAGATCGGTCTGGGCGCTGCGCTGGAATACCTGATGGAACTTGGGATGGAGAATGTCGCCGCGCATGAACGCGAGCTGCGTGACTATGCGCGCGAACGCCTGCGCAGCCTGAACTGGCTGAACGTGCAGGGCGATGCCGCCGACAAGGGTGCCATCTTCTCGATGACGATGGAGGGCGCGCATGCCCATGACATCTCGACCATCCTGGACAAGCGCGGCATCGCAGTCCGGGCCGGGACGCATTGCGCCATGCCCCTGATGGAGTTCTACGGCCTCACTGCCTCGGCCCGCGCCAGCTTTGCGATGTACAATACCCGCGCTGAGGTCGACGCGCTGGTCGACGGCCTGTCCTTCTGCCGCGAGCTTTTCGCCTGAACCCCATTGCAGAGCCGCACGAATGCGGCTAAGCAGCGATGGCGCTGCACCCGTAGCTCAGCTGGATAGAGCGCTGCCCTCCGAAGGCAGAGGCCACACGTTCGAATCGTGTCGGGTGCACCATTTTCCTCAATAGGTTACTGGTTCTGTGGCTGTTTCTGGCAGTGCCTTGGCACGCGCCGATATCAGCTTCCGGGCCAACCGGCCCGCCGTGCATGACGCGACACTTGCCCGCGCATCGGACCTGCGCTTGACTGTCGGTGCGGCCGCCCCGACCGATTTCAGAATCACCTTTCTTGCAGACCCAGGGCGGCCAGGCTTGAGCGATTCCAGACTTGTTCCCGAAAAATGAGGAAGCCTGATGCTGAGGTTGATTACAGTTGCTGCCATTGCCTTGTCCGCGGGGCAGGGGTTTGCCCAAACGGCCACGCCCTATCCGTTCACTGCCGGCTACCCGACGCCGGAGGCCAGCGCAAAGGCGCGAGATGATGCGGATTTCCAGCGCGCGATGGTGGCCTATCGCTTCTGGTATCCCACGGTGTCGATGGAGGGCATCTTCCAGGGCAACCGCAATGCCGGGATCGAGGACGGCAAGGCCTGGGGGATCGCGGCCACCGGGCCGAAGCAGGTCGGTCTGACACTGAACTCGGATACGCCCTATGGATCGGCGACGCTGGACCTGTCGAACGGGCCGATGGTGATCGATCTGCCCCCGGGGGCGTTCATTGGCCTGGTGGACGATCATCATCAAGGCTGGGTGCAGGATATGGGCCTGCCCGGCCCCGACGCTGGCAAGGGGGGCAAGCACCTGGTCCTGCCGCCCGGTTATACGGGCGAAGTGCCCGAAGGCTATCACGTCGGGCGTTCGACCACGATGAAGAACCTTCTCGCCATTCGCGCATTGCCGCAGGGTGGCGACCTGCAAAAGGCGCTGGACGCGCTGCGCAGCGTAAAGATCCACCCTCTTGGTGACGACGCGAAACTGCTGGAGGCGGTCGACACCAGTGACAAGGCGCTGGACAGCTCGTCCCTGCGGTGGGAGGACAATTTCGGCTTCTGGGAGCAACTGGCGGCGGTGATCGAGGCCGAGCCGCTCAATCCGAATTTCCTGCCGATGTATGGCCTTCTGGCCGAGCTTGGGATCGAGAAGGGCCAGCCCTTTGCGCCAGATGCCCGGATGCATGCCATCCTTGAACGCGCCGCAAAGGAAGGACGCGACCAGATGCTGGTTTCGGCCTTCGACAGTGACCGGGCCGATCGCACCGCCTGGCCGGACCGGAAATGGGAATGGGTCGGGCTTGTTCCCGGCAGCGCGCAGTTCGAGACCCCCTATGGCGTCGATCTGGAGGCGCGGGACCGCTGGTTTGCCCAGGCCATCGTGACCTCTCCGGCCATGTTCCGGCGCGATGCGGGCGCGGGATCGCTTTACTGGCTGGGGTCGCGGGATGCGGCGGGCGCGTGGCTTGACGGCGGCAAGACCTACAAGCTGACCGTTCCGATGCCCGTGCCCGACAAGCTGTTCTGGTCGGTCACCCTTTATGACGCGCAGACGCGCAGCCAGGTTCAGACCGATCAGGATAAGGCCGCGCTGCGATCCATGTTCGAGTTGAAGGATCTGGGGGATCAGACCTCGGTCGACCTGTTCTTTGGTCCCGAGCAACCCGAAGGGGCCGAGAGCCGCTGGATCAAGACCACGCCGGGCCGGGGCTGGTTCGCCTATTTCCGGATCTATGGCCCAGAGACCCCGGCTTTTGACGGCAGCTGGAAGCCCGGGGACTTCGAGGAGGTGAAACCCTGATGCGTGGCATGCGGGGCCGCCACAGCGCGGCCCCGTCTCAATCCCAGTTCGCGTCAGGGTGGGACGCTGTGATCGCGTCCCGCCTGATATTTACGGCTCAGGCCAAAGCCGCAAGGATGCGCGCCCAGCTGCGCGCGCCACGGGCAAAGCTTTCCAGATCGTATTTCTCGTTCGGAGAATGGATCCGGTCGTCATCGCGGCCAAAGCCGATCAGCATCGAATCCATGCCAAGGATCTCTTTGAAATCCCCGGCAATGGGGATCGAGCCGCCAGCGCCGATATAGGCTGCCTCGCGGTTCCATTCCTCGGACAGTGCGGTCTTGGCCGCGGCGAAGGCAGGGTCCGAGATGTCCATCCGGCTGCCGGGGCTGCCGCCGTGGGGATGGAACTCGACGCTGCAATCCTCGGGCAGTGCGTCGCGCACATGGGCGCGGAACGCGTCGCGGATCGCATCGGGATCCTGCGTGCCGGTCAGGCGGAAGCTGACCTTGGCGCGCGCCTCGGCCGGCAGGACAGTCTTGAAACCCTCGCCGGTATAGCCGCCGCTGATGCCGTTGATCTCGAATGTCGGGCGGTTCCAGACCATTTCCAGCCCGGTGCGGCCCTTTTCCCCGATCGGGTGCTTCAGCCCCACACGGGACAGGAAATCGCCGGCATCGAACCCCAGATCTTCCCAGTCCGAGCGCAGCTCGTTCGACAGTTCCTCGACCCCGTCATAAAATCCGGGCAGGGTGATCCGGCCATCCGCATCCTTGACGGTCGACAGCGCGTTCACCAGCACCTGGATCGGGTTCGCGGCCAGGCCACCGAAACTGCCCGAATGCAGGTCGCGATCCGCGGCGCGCAGGATGATTTCCTCGCCATAAAGGCCACGAAGCTGCGTGGTGATCGCGGGACGCCCGTCCGAATACATGCTGGTGTCGCAGATCATTGCGATGCCGGCGCGCAGCTCATCGGCATTGTCGCGCAGGAAGGGACGCAGGCTGGGCGAGCCGGATTCCTCCTCTCCCTCAAACAGCAGGACCAGATCGGTCGGCAATTCTCCGTGAACGGTCTTCCACGCGCGGAAGGCCTCGACAAAGGTCATGAGCTGGCCCTTGTCATCGGCCGCGCCGCGGCCGCGGATGACCTTGCCTTCGGGCAGATCCTGGATCTCGGGCTCAAAGGGTGGACGTTGCCACAGGTTCAGCGGATCGACCGGTTGCACGTCATAATGGCCATAGAACAGCAGGGGCCGCCGCGTTCCCTTGGGCGAATGCGCCACCACCATCGGATGACCGGGCGTATCGCGAACCGAGGCGTCAAATCCCATCGCCGTCAGTTCGGCAGTCAGCCATTCCGCGGCCTGCCGAACATCATCCTTGTGCGCCGGATCGGTCGAGACCGAGGGGATGCGAAGAAACTCCATCAACCGGTCCAGTGCCTGCGGCAGGTCCTTGTCCAGCGTTGAAAGTATTTCGCCGATTTTCGATTTGTCCTGCATCTTGCACCTTTCATGATCGAATTTCTCGGGGACTTGCGATGGTCCCATTGTCGTAATGCGACATTTTGTCCCTATATTTCTGCTAACTTGACACGTATCAAGTTGGGACCCACGGGATCGAGCTAAGGATCCTCCAAGCGATCAAGTAAGCAAGGCAAGGGACTTAGATGGACTACTCCGCCGCCCTCGATCAGGCCATTGGTAAATTGCATGAAGAAGGCCGCTACAGGACCTTCATCGATATCGAGCGGCGCAACGGTGCCTTCCCTCGCGCGGTCTGGACCCGGCCCGACGGCAGCGAGTCCGAGATCGTCGTCTGGTGCGGTAACGACTATCTTGGCATGGGCCAGCATCCGGTCGTACTTGACGCGATGCACGAGGCGCTGGACGCCACCGGAGCAGGATCGGGCGGGACGCGCAACATTTCGGGGACCACGGTCTATCACCGCCGCCTGGAAGCCGAGATCGCTGATCTGCACGGCAAGGAAGCGGCACTGGTCTTTTCCAGCGCCTATATTGCCAACGACGCGACGCTTTCGACGCTGCGCAAGCTGTTTCCCGGCCTCATCATCTATTCCGACGCGCTGAACCATGCCTCGATGATCGAGGGGATCAAGCGCTTCGACGGCGCAAAACGCATCTTCCGCCACAATGACGTGGCGCATCTGCGCGAACTGCTGGCTGCCGACGATCCGGACGCACCAAAGCTGATCGCCTTTGAATCGATCTATTCGATGGACGGTGATTTCGGCCCGATCGAGGCCATCTGCGATCTTGCGCAGGAATTCAACGCCCTGACCTATCTGGATGAGGTCCATGCCGTCGGCATGTATGGCCGCCGCGGTGGCGGCGTGGCCGAGCGTGACGGGTTGGCGGGCCGCATCGACATCTTCAATGGCACGCTGGGCAAGGCCTATGGCGTGTTCGGCGGTTATATCGCCGCCTCGGCCAAGATGGTGGACGCGATCCGGTCCTATGCGCCGGGCTTCATCTTCACGACCTCGATCCCGCCGGCGATTGCCGCAGGTGCCGCAGCGTCAATCGCCTTCCTCAAGACGCCCGAGGGGCAGGAACTGCGGGACAAGCAGCAGCTGCATGCGCGCATCCTGAAGATGCGCTTGCGCGGCCTGGGAATGCCGATCATGGACCACGGCAGCCATATCGTTCCGGTTCATGTCGGTCATCCTATCCACTGCAAGGCGCTTTCGGACATGCTGCTGGCGCAATTCGGAATCTATGTGCAGCCGATCAATTTTCCGACCGTCCCCCGCGGAACCGAGCGGCTGCGTTTCACCCCGTCACCCGTTCACGAGCCCAAGGATATCGATGCGCTGGTTCGCGCGATGGACGCCCTGTGGTCACAGTGCAAGCTCAACCGCTCGGCGAATGTCGCGTGAGCGGGGGGGCTGTTATGCTCTCGCGTCCGTGATAACCTTGCAGTAATGAAGCTGTGGCACCTTTCCGATTCGGAGAGGGCGGAACAGACAAGAATGGGGCAGGGTTTCAATGATCGGGCTGAGGGGGAATTCCCCAATGCAGCATGATGAGCAGGCGGTTCATCCGCCGGGATTGGAGGATCCGGATACTCGCCTCGGTGACCTGATGAGGGGTGAACGCGCCACATTGGGCAAATCGCTGCTGGACGTGCAGCGTGAATTGAGAATCCGCGCCTCCTATGTTGCCGCAATCGAGAATTGCGATATCTCTGCGTTCGACACGCCGAGCTTTATCGCCGGGTATGTGCGTTCCTATGCACGCTACTTGGGGATGGATTCCGACTGGACCTTCCGCCGCTTCTGCCAGGAATCCGGGTTCCAGCCCACGCATGGCATGGCGCCCGCCGCTTCGGGCCCGAAACCGCAGCGCCGCCCCTCGGACCCTGCCGAGGCGCTGGCCAACCCCCATCCGATTTTCCTGCCCAAGCCCGAAAGCATGTGGTCCTCGATCGAGCCTCGGGCGATCGGCTCGGTCCTCGTCATGGCGTTTCTGGCTTGCGGGCTGGGCTATGGTGCGTGGTCGGTCCTGCAAGAGGTACAGAAGGTCAACCTGACGCCGGGCGACCAGGCGCCGGGGATCATCGCCTCGCTTGACCCGGTCCAGGCTGCCTCGACGCCCGAGACCGTGGATTCCGCGCAGGTGAACCTGCCCCATCCCGAAGGTATCGATCGCACCTATCGCCCGCAGGCGCTGGAGGTGCCGGTCCTTGTCGCGCGCGATGGGCCGATCTCGGCGATTGATCCCGCGTTGAACGCGCCGGGCATCCAGCCCGAAATCGCGCTTGCCCAGGGCACTGCCGCTGCCGTCGCCGATCCGGCGCGCCCGGTCCAGGCCGCGCAGTCTTACGGGCCGGAAATGCCCGCGCAGATCGCTGCCGTTCGCACCATCGCACCCGATGCCTCGGTCGTCGAGATCCTTGCCGCACGTCCGGCCTGGGTGCGCGTGACCTCGGCCGATGGCACGGTTCTGCTGGAAAAGACGATGGACGCGGGCGAACGCTTTGCGCTGCCCAAGCTTGAGGCGCCGCCGATCCTGCGCACCGGCAATTCGGGCGCGATCTATTTCGCGGTCAGCGGCCAGACCTATGGCCCTGTCGCTCCCGGTCCGAAGGTCGTCAAGAATGTCGAGCTTTCGCCCGAGGCGTTGACGGCGAAGTTCGCCTTTGCCGATCTGGCCAAGGATCCCGAACTGGCCTCGATGGTGGCGCTGGCTTCGGCCGCGCCGACGGCTTCGTCCCAGGAATAGGGGCGGGGCACCCGCTCACAGCTGCGACATCCCGTTTCCGTGCATGCGGGGACGGGTTGCCGGTTTCGGCCCATCGGCCTATTTCTGTCGCATCACGTTTCGCGCCGCAAAAGGTCCCTGACATGTCGCTGAATCCGATCCGCCCCTGGCGCAACATCGAACGCCGCAAGTCGCGCCAGATCATGGTCGGGCGCGTGCCGGTCGGCGGCGATGCCCCGATCAGCGTCCAGACCATGACCAATACCGACAGCAGCGACGTGCGCGCGACGCTGGACCAGATCTTGCGCGCCGCCGATGCCGGGGCAGATATCGTCCGGGTTTCGACCCCGGATGAATCGTCGACCCGTGCCCTGCGCGAGATCTGCCGCGAAAGCCCGGTGCCGATCGTCGCGGACATCCATTTCCACTATAAGCGCGCGATCGAGGCGGCCGAGGCGGGCGCCGCTTGCCTGCGCATCAACCCCGGCAATATCGGCGATGCCGCCCGCGTGCGCGAGGTTATCAAGGCCGCGAAGGACCACGGCTGTTCGATCCGCATCGGCGTGAACGCGGGCAGCCTGGAAAAGCACCTGCTGGAGAAATATGGCGAGCCTTGCCCCGACGCGATGGTGGAATCCGGCCTGGATCACATCAAGATCCTGCAGGACAACGATTTCCACGAATTCAAGATCAGCGTGAAGGCTTCGGATGTGTTTCTGGCGGCAGCGGCCTATCAGCAACTGGCCGATGCCACCGACGCGCCCATTCACCTTGGCATCACCGAGGCGGGGGGGCTGACCTCGGGCACGGTGAAATCGGCCATCGGGCTGGGCAACCTGCTGTGGATGGGGATCGGCGACACGATCCGCGTCAGCCTGTCCGCCGATCCGGTGGAAGAGGTCAAGGTCGGGTTCGAGATCCTCAAGTCGCTGGGCCTGCGCACCCGCGGCGTCCAGATCATCTCCTGTCCCAGTTGCGCGCGTCAGGGCTTTGACGTGATCCGCACTGTCGAGGTGCTGGAAAAGCGGCTTGAGCACATCAAGACCCCGATGAGCCTGTCGATTATCGGATGCGTCGTGAATGGTCCGGGCGAGGCGCTGATGACCGATATCGGCTTTACCGGCGGCGGTGCAGGCGCGGGCATGGTCTATCTGGCGGGCAAGCAGGACCACAAGATGACCAATGCCCAGATGGTCGACCATATCGTCGAACTGGTCGAAAAGCGCGCCGCTGAACTTGAGGCCGCCGAGGCGCAGGCCGCGGAATGAAAAAAGGGGCGCTTCGGCGCCCCTTCGCAATTCTTCCGGTCGGGCCTCAGCCCTCTTTCTTTTCGGTCCTCAGGCGCTCGATCACGCCTTCCAGCCCTTCGGCGGGGACGCCGCGCAGCATCTCGCCCTCGATGATGAAGGTGGGTGTGCCCATGATCCGCATCTGTTCGGCCAACTGGTGGTTCTGACGCAGCACGGTCGAGACTTCCTCGGTGTTCATGCGGTTCAGGACCTTGGTGCTGTCCGCGCCCAGTTCGGTCGCCAGCTTGCTCAGCGTGTCAAGGTTGACGGGGCCGCGCGATTCCATCAACGCGTCATGCGCCTTTTTATAGGCGTCGGGGCCGGCTTCCTGCTGGACCGCGACGGTAAAGCGGGCGGCCATGTCGCTTTCCTGCGTCAGGATCGGGAATTCCTTGAGGATCCAGCGGATATTGCCATCGGCTGAAATCATCTTCTCAAGATCGGGATGGACGCGCTTGCAGACGCTGCACCGATAGTCGACGAACTCGACAAGGGTGATGTCTCCCTTGGGATTGCCGCCGATCCAGCTGTAGCCGTCGTTGAAGATCGCGTCCTTGTTGTTCGCGACCAGCAGTTTGTCGTTCTTGGCCTCGTCTGCGACACGCCGCTCTTCCAGCACGTTGATCGACTCGACCAGCACATCGGGATTGGCCATCAGATAGTCGCGGATGGCATCGCCGAAGGCGGCCTTTTCGTCTGCGCTCATGTTGGCCGGGTCGAATGCCAGGGCTGGCATGGCGCTTACCGCAAGCACCGCGGCGGTCAAAATGGCTTTCATTTTTGGTCCTTTCCTGTTGCGGCAAAGATTGACCCCTGCCGGTGCCGCTTGCAAGCGGCGAGGTGTGCGCATGGTCGGGGTTCACGCGGGCTTGACCGCCGTGCATGTCCGCCCGGCGCTTGACCACGCAGGCGCAAGTTGTGATACCCGCGAAAAGCATCGCAAAAACATCGGGTCACAGATGAAACAGTCGCGTCGTGGGCAGGTCGATCCCTTCATCGTCATGGATGTCATGGAAGCGGCGCGACAGGCCGAGGCTGCGGGGCGCCACATCATTCACATGGAGGTTGGCCAGCCCTCGACCCCGGCGCCTGCGGGCGCGCGCCGCGCGCTGACCGCGGAACTGGAAAGTCCGCTGGGATATACAGTCGCGCTTGGCCTGCCGGAATTGCGACGCGGCATCGCGCAGCTTTACAAGCGCTGGTACGGGCTTGATCTGGACCCCGCGCGGATCGTGGTGACACCGGGGTCCAGCGGCGCTTTCATCCTTGCGTTTTCGGCCCTGTTCGATGCCGGCGACCGCGTCGCGCTGGGTGAGCCGGGCTATCCCAGCTATCGCCAGATCCTCCGCGCCATGTCGCTTGAGCCGGTGGGGATCCAGACCCGGCCTGAGGATCGCTATCAGCCGCGCCCGCAGGATCTGCCCGCGGACGTGCAGGGGCTTATACTTGCCTCGCCCGGCAACCCATCGGGGACGGTCCTGCGGCGGGACGAACTTCATGGCCTGACCGCGCGCGCGTCGGAACTTGGCATCTCGGTCATATCGGACGAGATCTATCACGGGCTTGATTACGGCGCGGGCTTCCATTCGGCGCTTGAGGTGACGGACGACGTCATCGTCATCAACAGCTTCTCGAAGTATTTCAGCATGACCGGCTGGCGCGTCGGCTGGATGGTGGTCCCCGAGGATCTGGTCCGGACCGTCGAGCGTATTGCGCAGAACATGTTTATCTGCCCGCCCCATGCCAGTCAGGTCGCCGCGCTTGCGGCGCTGGACTGCATCGACGAAGCCGAGGCCAACCTGCGCGTTTACGCGGAGAACCGGCGCCTGATGCTGGAGCGGCTGCCGCAGATCGGCTTCACCCGCATCGCCCCGCCCGAAGGGGCCTTCTATATCTATGCCGACGTCTCGGATCTGACCACGGACAGCCTGGGCTTCGCGGCCGAGATCCTGCAGAAGGCGGGCGTTGCCGTGACGCCGGGTCTTGATTTCGATCCGCGTCGCGGGGCGCAGACCCTGCGTTTCAGCTATGCCCGCTCGGCCGCCGAGATTGCCGAGGGGCTGGATCGGCTGGCGGCCTTCATGGCCAGCCGATGAAATGGCTTTGGGCGCTGTTACTGGTCATCCTGGCGGCACCGCTTGCCGCGCAGGATCGTTCTGCGCTTGCCCGGATAGACCTGGCCCAGTCCTCGCTTCGGGCCGAGGGCAAGGATAGGGGCAAGCCCCGTCCGCTTGAGTTGGAACTGGTGCTGAGCCAGCCGGTGCCCTATCGCGTCTATTTTCTGGACGGACCGCCCCGGCTGGTGGTCGATTTCCGCGAAATCGACTTTTCCGGCACGGATCCCGCCGCGCTGCCCGGACGGGGCCTCGTGCCCGGTCTGCGCTGGGGCAAGGCGGTTCCCGGATGGTCGCGGCTGGTGATGGACCTGCCCGGACCCTATGCGCTGCGCCAGGCGGTGCAGAAGCCGGCGTTGTCGGGGGCCGGGGGAGCGCTGGTCTCGCTGCAGCTGGAACCTGTCGACCCCGAGGATTTCTTGACCCGTGGCAATGCCCTTTCGGCACTGCGCGACCTGCCGCAGCCGTCGCTGGTCGTTGATCCCAAAGCTGCGGTCCGGGGGGACAGGCCCCTGCGCATCGCGATCGATCCGGGGCATGGCGGTCACGATCCCGGCGCGCAGGTCGGCGCGATCAGCGAGGCGGCGGTGCTGCTGGGCTTTGCACGCGAACTGACCGACGTGCTGACCCGTCAGGGTTTCGAAGTCGTCCCGACCCGCACCGATGACAGCTTCATTCCGCTTGAAGGGCGCATGACTTTGGCGCGAGAGGCGCGGGCGGACCTGTTCATCTCGCTTCACGCCGACGCCCTGATCGCCGGCGAGGCGGCTGGTCTGTCGATCTATGTCTGGAACCCGGATTCCGACGACCGCGCGACACGCGAGCTTGCGATGCGCCACGACCGTGCGGATCTGGTTTCCGGGCTGGACCTTCAGGGCACGGATGATCAGGTGGCGCGCGCCCTGATGGACCTTGCCCGGATGGAGACCCAGCCCCGTTCCGAAGCCTTCGCCAAGTTCCTTGTGTCCGAACTGAACCGCAGCCATGTCGCGATGCATCGGCGTCCCGTGCAGGGGGCGGGGTTCTCGGTCCTGAAGTCGCCGGACATCCCCTCGGTCCTGATCGAACTGGGATTTCTGACCGATGCCGGGGACCGCGCGAACCTGTTCAATCCCGAATGGCGGCGCAGCACCTCGCAGGCGATTGCGGGGGCGGTCGCGGCCTGGGCGCAGGACGATGCAATCCGGGCCGGTCTTTCGCGCAAGTGACGGGCAAGGTTGCTTTGACGCAAGCCCCCCTGCGGACTATAGATACGCAGGAAATCCCCTGAGGCATGTCCACATTGCTACGCTTCGTCCTTTCGTTCCTCGGAGCGATCTTTGCCTGGATCGTGACCGGAATTTTCTTTGTCGCGCTGACGCTTGGCGCGGTGCTGTGGATGTATTCGCGCGACTTGCCCAGCCATGAGCAGCTGGCCCAGTATTCGCCCAAGACCATCAGCCGGGTCTATTCCGGCGAGGGGCGCCTGATCGATGAGTTCGCGCAGGAACGCCGCATCTTCGTCCCGATCGACGAAATTCCGCCTTTGGTGAAGGAAGCCTTCATCAGCGCCGAGGACAAGAACTTCTATTATCACCACGGCTTCGACCCGCGGGGGATGATTGGCGCGATGGTGCAGGCGGTGGCGTCGCGCGGGGAAAGCGTGCGCGGGGCGTCGACCATCACCCAGCAGGTGATGAAGAATTTCCTTTTGTCCTCGGACCGCAGCATCGAGCGCAAGATCAAGGAACTGATCCTGGCGACCCGGCTGGAGCAATCCCTGACCAAGGACCAGATTCTTGAACTTTACCTGAACGAGATCTTCCTGGGTCAGAACAGCTTCGGGGTGGCCGCCGCCTCGCAGACCTACTTCAATAAGCCCCTGACCGATCTTGCCCCGCACGAGGCGGCGACCCTGGCCGCCATGCCGCAGGCCCCCGGTCGCTATCACCCCGTCCGCGCCAAGGCGCGCGTGACCGAGCGGCGCAACTATGTCCTGCGCGAGATGTGGCAGAACGGCTATATCGACCAGCCGACCTATGAAGCTGAATCGAAGCTGCCGCTGCGCTCGGTCCAGAATGGCGACTTCCCGGCGTTCCAGAAGCAGTTGCCGCCGCGCGACTATTTCACCGACGAGATCCGCCGCCAGCTGTCCGCTGAATTCGGCGAGGATGAGTTCTTCGGCGGTGGCCTTGCGATCCGCGCGACGATCGAGCCGGATTTGCAGCAGATCGCGGCGACCGCCCTTCAGCGTGCGCTTGAGAAATTCGACCGCAGCCGTGGCATCTGGCGCGGCACCCGCGTCAGCATCCCCGCGGAAAAGCTGGCCACGGAACAGGAATGGCGCGCCGCGTTGGACGCCGCGCAGGTGCCGCGCGACATCCACGACTGGTATCCGGCGGTTGTGCTGTCACTTGGCGAAACCGACGCCACGATCGGGATCGAGGAGGAAGAGGGCACCGCGACCATTCCCGCCAAGGACGTGCAATGGGCGCGCAAGCGCCTTGCGACCGGCAAGCTTGGTCCCAGGGCCAAGGTCGCATCGGACCTGCTGGACGTCGGCGATGTCGTGCTGGTGCGGCGCATGACCGACGACGCCAGCGGCGCCTTTGTCCGCTGGACCCTGCGACAGGTGCCCGAGATCGAGGGCGGTTTCATGGCGATGGACGTGAATACCGGCCGCGTCATGGCGATGCAGGGCGGGTTCTCGTATCAAAGCTCGGTCTTCAACCGTGCGACGCAGGCGCAGCGGCAGCCCGGCTCCAGCTTCAAGCCCTTTGTCTATGCCGCCGCGCTGGACAGCGGCTTTACCCCCGCCACCATCGTGGTTGACGAGCCCATCGTCGTGAACACGCCCGAGGGTCTGTGGACGCCCAAGAACAGCACGGGCAAGTATTATGGTCCGACGCCCATGCGCACCGGGATCGAACAGTCCCGGAACCTGATGACGATCCGTATCGCGCAGGATATCGGCATGGATACCGTGGCCCAGTATGCCGAGAAGTTCGGGGTCTATGACCATCTCTCGCACTACCTGGCCAACAGCCTTGGCTCGCAGGAAACGACGCTGTTCAAGATGGTCGCCGCCTATGCGATGTTCGCCAATGGCGGCGAACGGGTGGAACCCACGCTGGTCGACCGCGTGCAGGACCGTCGCGGGCGCACCATCTATCGCCATGACCAGCGGACCTGTCTGAACTGCGGGCAAGCCACGCTGCCGATGGGCGCTGCACCCTCGGTCGAGACGAACCGGGAAAGGGTGATGGACGCCATCACCGCCTATCAGTTGACCTCGATGATGGAAGGCGTGGTAAAGCGCGGTTCGGGCAGGGGCGTGAACCTGCCGGTGCCGGTCGCGGGCAAGACCGGGACGACCAACGATGCCAAGGACGTGTGGTTCATCGGCTTTACCTCGGACATCGTGGCGGGCTGCTATCTGGGTTACGACCAGCCGCGCACCATGGGCGAGGATGCCTATGGCGGGACGCTGTGCGTGCCGGTCTTCAACGAGTTCATGAAGGAAGCGATCAAGGAATATGGCGGGACCCAGTTCCGCGTTCCGCCGGGCGGCCATTTCGTCAACATCGACCGCTTCAGTGGCGCCATCCTGGGTCCGGACGCCAAGGGTGACAATGTCATCGCCGAATATTTCCGCGATGGTCAGGACCTGAGCGGGCTGGGTCTTGTCGATGGCGGCTTCGAACGGGTCGATCCCGCGGTTCTGCCGCTTTACAGCCAAGGTGGCGATCAGGGCAGCGCGGTCACCACTTCGACCGGTCGCAAGAAGGTCATTCCGAAAAAGGCGGACTTCGGGACACTGTCCTCGGGCGGACTTTACTGAGCGCAGCTTTTCCGGCGGGGCGCTTGCGAGCGGCCCGCCCCCGCGCTATTTGTCTTGCCCTGATCCGCAATCCGTTGCCCGAAAGAGAAACCCATGCGTGCCGAGACTCAAGCCACCATCGAAGCGATCCGCAAATCGCTGAAACTGCTCGGTCAGCGCATGGACTGGGAGACCGCGCCGCATCGGCTGGAAGAGCTGAACGCAATGATCGAAGTCGGGGACATCTGGTCCGATCCGGCCCGCGCCCAGAAGCTGATGCGCGATCGCCAGATGCTGAGCGACGCGGTCGAGACCTATCGCCGCATCGAAACCGAGCTGTCCGACAATGCCGACCTGATCGAGCTGGGAGAGGCCGAGGGCGATGCCGAGATCGTTGCGGATGCCGAAGCATCCTTGAAGTCCCTGGCCGAGACGGCCGCCCAGAAAGAGCTGGAGGCGCTGCTGAACGGCGAGGCCGACGGCAACGACACCTTCCTTGAGATCAATGCGGGTGCTGGCGGCACGGAAAGCGCCGACTGGGCGTCGATGCTGGCACGCATGTATGTCCGCTGGGCCGAGAAGAAGGGCTATAACGTCGAGCTGCAGTCAGAAACACCGGGCGAAGAGGCCGGGATCCGTTCTGCGGCCTACAAGATCTCGGGGCCCAATGCCTATGGTTGGCTGAAATCGGAATCGGGCGTGCACCGGCTGGTGCGCATCTCGCCTTATGATTCGGCGGCGCGGCGGCATACGTCGTTCTCGTCCGTGTGGGTCTATCCGGTGGTCGACGACAATATCGAGATCGACATCCCCGACAAGGACATCCGCATCGACACCTATCGTTCGTCCGGTGCGGGCGGTCAGCACGTCAACACCACCGATTCGGCCGTGCGGATCACCCACCTTCCGTCGGGGATCGTCGTGACCTCGTCCGAGAAGTCGCAGCACCAGAACCGGGCCAACGCAATGGCCGCGCTGAAATCGCGCCTGTATCAGATGGAACTGGACAAGCGTAACGCCGCGATCAACGCCCAGCACGAGGCAAAGGGCGATGCCGGCTGGGGCAACCAGATCCGGTCGTATGTGCTGCATCCCTACCAGATGGTGAAGGATCTGCGGACCTCGCACGAAACCTCGGACACGCAGGGCGTGCTGGACGGCGATCTGGACGCCTTCATGGCGGCGACGCTGGCGCTGGACGTGGCCGGCAAGTCGCGCGCCGAGGCTCAGGCCGAGGACTGAGCCCCGCGGGCGCGGTGACTGCGCCGTCGCAGGGGTATTTGAAAAACGGCGAAAACCGCGGCAGAATCTATCTGCGGACCTGTCGGGCAAGGTGGATCGCCAGCCCGGCCAGCACCGTTCCCATCAGCAAGCGCTGCGCCCTTGCCCAGCCGGGCCGGCGCGCAAGAAACAAGGCGACTTGTCCAGCGCCCAGCACGATCAGCGCATTGACCGACAGGCTGATGACGATCTGGGTGAAGCCCAGCGTCAGCGCCTGCGCCAGAACACCGCCCTGAGCGGGGTTGATGAATTGCGGCAGCAGCGAAAGATACAGCACCGCCGCCTTGGGGTTCAAAAGGTTGGTGAACAGGCCCATCAGGAACAGCTTCCGCGGGCTGTCCGGCGGCAGGTCGCGGACCTGAAAGGCCGAGCGTCCGCCGGGCTTCAGCGCCTGCCATGCCAGCCAGCCCAGATAGATCGCGCCCGCGATCCGCAGCGCGTCATATGCATAGGGCACGGCCATTACGATGGCGGTGATGCCGAAGGCCGCGCAAAGCATGTAGAAGACGAAACCCAGCGCCACCCCCGAAAGCGACATCAGCCCCGCGCGGCTGCCCTGGCAGATCGAGCGCGAGACCAGGTAGATCATGTTCGGCCCCGGCGTCAGCACCATGCCAAGTGCCAGTGCCGCAAAGCCAGCCATCGCGGTCAATTCGGGCATCTTCGTCCTTTTGTCCCAATTCGCGACATCATTATCGCGCGAGCGATTTCCGGCAAGGGTGTTGTGCTGCATCGCGGCAATGTATGCTGCAAGTGCACAATGGATCGAGGCTAGCATGGCTGTGAAACGCATCAACCTGGCCCTTCAGGGTGGCGGGGCACATGGAGCCTTCGCCTGGGGCGCGATCGAACGGCTTCTGCAGGACGACGAGATCGAGATCGCGGGTATCAGCGGCGCCTCGGCCGGGGCACTGAATGGCGCGGCCTTGGCGGCCGGACTGGCTTGCGGACCGGGCCGCCGGGGCAGGGACGCCGCATTGGAGAACCTGGACTATATCTGGTCGCAGGTCAGTCAGATCAGCGACAACCGCGTGGTGCGCTGGATCCACTCGATGTTCCCGGTGCCGCGCGGCTTGCAGCGCCTGACCGAGTTGATGTCACCGATCGCCTGGATGGAGGGGTTGACCCGGATCTTCAGCCCCTATGATTCAGGCCCCTTCTATACCAATCCGCTGGGCGCGATCCTGCGCGAGATGCCCCATCCGCTGACCGGGCAGGACCGGGGGCCACGGCTTTTCGTCTCGGCCACAAATGTGCGCACCGGGCGCATCCGGGTTTTTGGCGGGGCCGAGGTCACGGTTGATGCGGTGATGGCATCTGCCTGCCTTCCGGCGCTGTTCCGTGCGGTCGAGACCGACGATCCTTCGACCGGGCGGCGGGAAGCCTATTGGGATGGCGGTTATTCGGGGAATCCGGCGCTGTTTCCGCTGTTCACTCCGGATCTGCCGCGCGACGTGGTGATCGTGAACATCAACCCGATGCTGCGCGATACCGTCCCGCACACACCCGGAGAAATCCAGGACCGGGTGAACGAGATCAGCTTCAACGCATCGCTGCTGCGGGAATTGCGCGCAATCAATTTCGTGAAGACGCTGCACCGGGAAAACCGGCTCACCGGGCGACCGATGAAGAACGTGCTGATCCACATGATCATGGACGATTTCACCATGACCTCACTTGGCGCGGGGACCAAGATTGTGCCTGCGCCGGGACTTCTTGACGAATTGCGAGAGGCCGGTGCCGCGGCGGCCGACAGGTTCATGCAGTATCACGCGGCCAATCTGGGCGAGCGCGATTCAGTGAACCTGTCGGCGCTGTTTTCCTAGACCATCGCGGCAGCGATGCTGGCGGCCACACGCGCATTGTTCAGAACCAGTGCGATATTGGCGTCGAGCGAGCGGCCCTCGGTCAGTTCGAAGATGCGCTGCAGCAGGAAGGGGGTCACGGATTTCGCGGCGATGCCTTGTGCAGCGGCTTCGGCCAGCGCCTGTTCCACCACCGGGATCATGACCGAACGCGGGATCTCGGCTGCTTCGGGAATCGGGTTCACGACCAGCTGGCCGCCGATCAGACCCAGCGCGGCGCGCGTTTTCGCGGCAGCGGCGATCTGGGCGGGATCATCCATGCGCAGCGGCGCGGCAAGACCCGATTCGCGCGACCAGAAGGCCGGAAGCTGATCCTGGCCCACCGCAATGACCGGGACGCCCAGAGTCTCTAGCACTTCCAGGGTTTTCGGCAGATCAAGGATCGCCTTGGCACCGGCCGCGACGACCGTGACCGGCGTCCGTGCCAGTTCCTGCAAGTCGGCCGAGACATCGAAGCTGGATTCCGCGCCACGGTGGACGCCGCCGATGCCACCGGTGGCAAAGACATGGATACCGGCCAGATTCGCGCAGATCATGGTCGCAGCAACCGTGGTCGCGCCGGTGCGGCCAAGGGCAAGGCAGGCGGCGAGGTCAGCGCGCGACAGCTTCATCACTTCGGTTCCCGGCGTCGAGGCCAGCGCCTCAAGCGTTGCGTCGTCCAGGCCGATATGGATCAGGCCCTTGATGATGGCGATGGTGGCGGGCACGGCACCCGCCTCGCGCACCGTCGCTTCGACCTTGCGGGCGACTTCAAGGTTCTGCGGATAAGGCATCCCGTGGGTGATGATGGTCGATTCAAGCGCGACAATGGGGCGCTTTGCCGCCAGGGCGTCTTTGACTTCGGGGGCAAAGACCAGCAGGTCCTTCATGCGATATCCTTTCCTGGAACGGGACTGGCCGTTATGTGGCTTGCTGCGGCACGGATCGCCTGATCCAGCGCCTGCGCGGGCAGAGCGCCCGAAAGTTCGGCCGCAAGATGCGCGGCAAGGAAGCTGTCGCCCGCACCGGTCACGTGCCGGGCGGCGACGGTGGGTGGGGTCTGGCAGATGGTGGCGGCATTGCGCGCCGCTTCGGCGGCAGGGCGGGGACCATCGGTCACGATGACACGGGCGGCGCCCATCGCGCGAATGGCCTCGGCCGCCTCGATCGAATCGGCAAGTGCGCGCCCGGCCAGTGCCTCGGCTTCGGCACGGTTGATGTGGAAGATGGCGTTGTCATGACCCAGCAGCGGGGCCAGCCGTTCCGCCTTGTCCGGGCTGGCCGGAACGATGCGCAGCGAAGCGCGGGCAAAGCAGGGATCACGGGCGATCAGGGCCAGTGTCTCAAGCGTCAGGTTTCCATCGACGACCAGCGTTCCGTCCCAGGGCCGGGTGGCGTCGCCCAGCCTGCCATCCTGCAGGGGGGCTAGGATCGCCGGGCCCGCGGCCTCCAGCCCATGGGCATCGGCAATGGCGGCGACCAGCCCACCCGGAGCCTCGATCGCCATGTAAAGATCGGTCGGAAGGGGTCCATCGCGCCACAACCAGTCGGTCGCGACGCCCAGGGCCCGCGTCTCGGCGATCAGGGCCTCTCCGGGCGAATCCCGGCCGACGGCAGAGATGATCGAGGGGGCAAGCCCGTGGCGGGCCAGCGCAACGGCGACATTCAGCGCGACTCCGCCCGGTCGCTGATGAATGCGTCCCGCGACATCGTCTCCGATGCGCAGGATGACCGGACTGTGGCCGATGACATCCCAAAGCATCGCGCCAAGGCAAATGATCCGGGGCGTTTGCGACATGAGGCGGCTCGTCGTGAGGGGCGGTAAGGGTGCGGTCGAATCGCCGCAAGTCGGCGTTCCGCGGGTGAGAGGCTGGACAACGACCCAAGCGGGGCTCGTTACGGCTGCTTCCTTCCGGACCTGACCGGGTTGGCGAGGCGCTCGCCCGCGCCAACCTCTCTCGGCCTAGATAGGCGGGTCACGCGCGGGATGCAACCCGTTCCTGACAGTCAAAGATAAAGACGGAGGTCAAGAAAGCCGTCCGGGGTCTGGCCGATCTGATCATAGCGGAAGCCCAGAAGTTCCAGATGACGCGCGGCACCGGGTCCGGTGGCATAACGGATCGTGGTTCCCGGCATGGAAAGAAAGTTCCATCCCAAGGGGCCGGGTGGCGCAACCATGCGTTGGGTGGCGACATATTGGCGCAGAACATCGCGCGTCCGGGCGCCCCCTTGCAGAACAACCCTGCGCCGCGCGGCGATGGCAGAAAAGACGCCGCTGTCCGACAACCGATAGCTGTTGGTCACCAGCACAAAGCGCTGGTCGGGTGTGACCGGCCGCCCCCGGTGGCGAAGGTTCGTGACGCGCCTTGCATCGGGATCAAGCAATCGCCCGTCCGCGGCATAGCGCGACGGTTGGGACAGGTCCAGTTGCCAGCCGACCCCGTCGATCAGGTCGAAATTATAGCTGGGAAACTCGGGGTCGATCAGCGGCTGATCTTGCGCTCCCGGCGCGATGCGCAGGAAGATGCTGGCTGAACGCTCCAGCCAGCAGGCAACATCCGCGCCCGAGACCAGGATTGCGCATAACCGGTTGGGAAACAGGTACAGGTCGGCCAGGCTGCGCAGGGTCAACGGACCTGCCGGAACATCGGTATAGTGATCCGGCCCGCCGCGCCCGCCCGCGCGAAAGGGGGCTGCGGCCGAAAGGATGGGCAGGTCACGCCAAGGCCCGGCCGCCAGAAGTCGGCGGGCGTGCCAGCGCTGTGCCATGCAGACAAGCCGCAGGCCGGGATCATGTCCAAGCATGGTGAAGAAGCTGGTCAGCGCCACGTCGCTGCGCCCGATTCTGCGCCGGAAATGCTGCAGCGTGGCACGATGCGCGGGCTGGGCCGTCCGGATGACGGGCTGATGCGGGGGCAGGGCGCGCACGGGTTCTGCCCGGCAGCGAAAATTGGCCACGGACCACTTCCCTGCGGAGGATCTTTGCAGCGCAAGTTCGATCACGCCAAGATGCGATCCCCAGAAGCCCGGCATCACGCATGGCTTGCCCGCGAGTGTCCCGCGCTGCGGATCGATTCCCGGACCCGCAGGATGCTGGTCCGAGGGAAAGACCCGATGCGTGTGCCCTGCAATAACCGCATCGATTCCGGGCAGCGCCGCCAGCGCCGTTGCCGCGTTTTCCATCATGGGAACGGGTTGCAAATCCCCAATACCGCTGTGGGACAGGGCAATCACCAGGTCCGCGCCCCCCGTCCGCAATGCGGCAATGCCGGCTTGCGCGTGTTCTAGAATATCCCCGATCCGGGTCGCCTGCCGCAACTCTGGTTCCCAGTCGACGGTCTGCGGGGGCAGGAATCCCAGTATCCCGATCCGCAGCGGCCAGGCTCCGCCCCGGCGATCCCGCATCATCCGTTGCAGCATCACGCACGCGTGGACCGGCAGACCGCGACGGCTGAGAAGATTGGTCGAGACGATCGGGAAATCCGCATCGCGCAGGGCATTGTTCAGATAGCGCAGCCCGTGACTGAAATCGTGATTTCCCAGCGTCGCCGCATCATAGCGCAGTGTGTTCATTGCCGCGATGGCCGGGTGGCCAGACCTGCCGCGCCACCCGGCATCGGCTAGGAAATCCCCCATCGGCCCGCCCTGAAGGCTGTCGCCATTGTCAAGAAGCAGGCTGTTCGCAGCTGTCGCCCGTTCGGTCGCGATCACTGTTGCCGCGCGGGACAGGCCAAAGCGCTGGCTGGGCCGGTCCGCAAGATAATCGTGATCCAGGATGTACATGTGCAGATCCGTCGTGGCGAGGATCTTCAGATCCATCATCACCGGTTCAGATGCGGGCGGGCTGGGGTCTCGCGGGGCGGACATCAGGGCTGGATGCTTTTTTGAGCTGACAATTGCAACCTATGATTGTATCAGCAAAAACATTCCTAGCTGAGCGTGGCGGCCTTGCAATGGCCGGACCGATTTCGTTTAAGAGGGCCATTCCTTTTAAAGCTGCTCGGTGAACGATGAAATTTTCCACGCGCCAGGATACCGATCTGCCCGCCGAGGTGCTGTTCGGGGCGGTCAGCGATTTCGACAGGCTGGAAAGATTGTTGCTGCGCCGCGGCGCAGAGGTGCGGCGCAAGGATGCCGGTCCGGTCAGGGCCGGCACCTCGTGGCAGATCGATTTCGACTGGCGTGGCCGACCGCGAGAGCTTGCGCTGACGCTTGCCACCTATCAGCCGCCCGAGCAGATGGTCTTCGAGGGGCAGTCGTCGCATTTCAACGTCGAGATCAAGATAACCGTCGTCGCGCTGACCCGGACGAAATCCCGGATGCTGTGCGAAATCGACGTGGCACCGCGCGGAATGAAGGCGCGGTTGATGATCCAGACGGCAAAACTGGCCAAGGGACAACTCGACCGGAAGTTCGCGCACCGGATCGAGGAATTCGTCAACCAGATCGCGGTCGGCCAGCCCGGCTGATCCGCGATCCGGGGACGGATTTCAGGCCGTCTGGCCGACGCGTTGTTCCGCCCGCAGCGGATCGGCCGGATAGACGCCCAGGATTTCCAGGCTTTCCGTGAAATAGCCCAGCTCGGCCAAAGCCAGGGCGACCGAGGGATCCTCGGGATGGCCCTCGATATCGGCATAGAACTGGGTCGCGGTGAAGATGCCGTCGACCATGTAGCTTTCCAGCTTGGTCATGTTGATGCCGTTCGTGGCGAATCCGCCAAGCGCCTTGTAAAGCGCGGCCGGGATGTTGCGGACGCGGAAGACGAAGGTCGTCATCATCGTCTGGCCGCCCTGCGCATTCGCGCGGCGGCTGAAATCGGGCTCGCGCGACATGATCAGGAAACGCGTCGTGTTGTTCTGGCGATCCTCGATCCCCGAGGCCAGGACGTCGAGGCCGTAGATCTCGCCGGCGAGGGGAGAGGCCAGCGCCGCCAGCGCCGGTTCGGCGCGTTTGGCCACCTCAAGCGCCGATCCGGCGGTATCCGCGCCGACGATGCCGCGAATCCCGTGCTCGCGCATGAAGCCGCGGCACTGGCCCAGCAGGACCGGGTGGCTCATGGCGTCGGTCACGTCCGAAATCTTTGCTCCGGGAACGCCAAGAAGGGCGATTCTGACCCGAACGAATCCCTCGTCAATGATGTGAAGGCCGCTTTCCGGCAACAGGTGGTGAATGTCGGCGACCCGGCCATAGGTCGAGTTTTCGACCGGCAGCATGGCCAGTTCCGCGCGGCCCTGGCGGACGGCGTCGATCGTGTCCTCAAACGTGCGGCAGGGCAGGACTTCCATGCCCGGCCGGTAAAATCGGCAGGCCTGGTGGCTGTAAGCGCCCGGTTCACCCTGGAATGCGATCACGTTCTTGGTCATGTCGAAGCCTCAAATCCGGCCGTGGCAGGTGACGCACACCGCCGCAGCCTGTTCCATGCGAAGGCACAACTATACCTTGATCCAACAGAACAAAAGCGCCTAGATACGCCTGTTCCACGGACAGACCGCACAAGGGATCCGCAGATATGTTCGACACGATGACCGTCACCAAGGCAGCCGGAGCATTTATCGGCGCGCTCCTGTTTCTTTTGCTGATGAATTGGGCCGCGTCGGGCATTTTCCACGTCGGCTCATCCGGTCACGGCGGCGAGGGCGAAGAACATGCCCAAGCCTATACCATTCCCGTTGCGGAAAGTGCCTCGGCAGGGGACGAAGGCAAGGATGCCGGCCCCGACTTCGCAACCGTGCTTGCTTCGGCCGATGCCGCAGCGGGCGAAAAGGTCTTCAGCAAGTGCAAGGCCTGCCACAAGCTTGACGGCGCGAACAGCACCGGGCCGCATCTTGATGGCGTGGTCGGCCGCCCGGTCGCCACGGTGGAAGGCTTCGGCTATTCCGACGGCATGAAGGCCCATGGCGGCGACTGGACGCCCGAGGCGCTGCAGGAATTCCTGACCAACCCGAAATCGGTGGTCAAGGGCACCAAGATGACCTTCGCGGGTCTGCCCAAGGTCGAGGATCGCGCAAACCTGATCGCCTATCTGCAAAGCCAGTAAACCGTCGCCGGAAGGCCAGCGATTGCAGGGCGCCCCGAAGCGGGCGCCCTTTGTCATTGCAGGAGCGGGACAGTGGATCACGCAATTGCTTGTTGAACCGGGCGGCCCTGCTGCTAGCGTGTCGGGCAAGGGCTGGGATGCGCCGGACCAAACGAGCAAGAGGATCAACAAGACCCCATGACGATGCAGATGCTGCGACATGCCCCGATGTTTGCGTTCCTGGCATTGGTTCCCGGCCTGGCCGCCGCGCAGACACCGCAGCCTGTGCCCGATCCCGGCACCACCCCGCCTGCCGCAACCGCGCCGCAAGCCAACGGCAAGACCATCACCTCGCATGGCATTGCCACATTTGGCGCCCCGGCGCTGCCGGCCGATTACAAGCACCTGCCCTATGTCAATCCGGACGCGCCCAAGGGGGGCGAAATCTCGGAATGGGCGATGGGAGGCTTTGACAGCTATAACCCCTTCACCCATCGCGGGCGCGCAGGACCGCTTTCGGTCATCATGCTTGAACGGCTGATGGAAGATGCCCTGGACGAGCGCGGTTCATCCTATTGCCTTGTCTGCGAGACAATCGAGTATCCCGAAAGCCGGGACTGGGTGATCTTCCATTTGCGCCCCGAGGCGAAGTTCTCGGACGGGACGCCGCTGACGGCGCATGACGTTTTGTTCTCGTTCGAGCTTTTGCGCGACAAGGGCCTGTCTTCCTATCGCACCGGTATCGCCAAGATGGTCGCCAAAGCCGAGGTGATCGACGACCACAGCATCAAGTTCATCTTCCAGCCCGGCTATCCGCGCCGCGACGTGATCCAGCAAGTCGGCAGCCAGATCGTCTTTTCGCGCGAAGATTTCCTGAAAAACAAGCGGGATATCGAGCAAAGCTCGGACAAGCCTTTCGTGGGGTCGGGGCCCTATGTCTTCGACACGGCCGAGATGGGCCGCTCGATGACGGTGAAGCGCAATCCGGATTACTGGGGCAAGGATCTGCCGATCAATGTCGGGCGTCACAATTTCGACCGCATCCGACTGGAGTATTTCGGCGATTACGACAGTGCGTTCGAGGCTTTCAAGGCGGGCGTCTATACCTTCCGCAACGAGGTGTCGTCGATCCACTGGGCGACGCGCTATGATTTTCCGGCGCTGAAGAATGGTACCGTCAAGCAGGAGGTGGTGCCGCGCGGCGACATTGCCTCGGGTCAGGCATGGGTCTTCAACCTGCGCCGTCCGCAGTTCCAGGACATCCGCGTGCGTGAAGCCATGGGGTTGGTGTTCAACTTCGAATGGTCGAACGAGACCCTGTTCTATGGACTGAACACGCGGGTCAATTCCTTCTGGGACAACAGCGACCTGGCCGCCAGCGGCAAGCCGTCCGAGGGCGAACTAGCCCTGCTTCAGCCTTTGGCCAAGGATCTTCCGCCCAGCGTCCTGACCGAAGACGCGGTCGTGCAGCCGGTGTCGGGCAAGAACCAGCTTGATCGCAGCAATCTGCGCAAAGCGTCGAAATTGCTGGACGAGGCTGGCTGGGCGGTCGGCCCCGACGGGCTGCGCCGCAACTCCAAGGGCGAGATCCTGAAGCTTGAAATTCTGAACGACAACCAAAGCTTCGATCGCATCATCAACCCCTATGTCCAGAACCTGCGCGCGCTTGGCGTCGATGCGGTCAATGCCCGGGTCGACGATGCCGAGATGACGAACCGCACCCGCAGCCATGACTTCGACATGGTCACAGACAGTCTGGGCCAAAGTTTCTACATCAGCGGCGGGACCGAGCAGGTCTTCGGTTCCGAAAATACTGCCGATGTCTTCAACCCGATGGGCTTGGCCAATCCCGCCATCGATGCGCTTATCAAGAAGGGGATCGAGGCGACCTCGCAGGAAGAGATGGACACCACCATCCACGCACTGGACCGCGCCCTTCGCAGCCTGCGCTTCTGGGTGCCGCAATGGTACAAGGCAGATTACACGCTGGCCTATTTCGATATCTTCGGCCACCCCGAGAAGATCCCGCCCTATGCGCTGGGTGAGCTTGATTTCTGGTGGTATGACGCGGATAAGGCTGAAAAGCTGAAACAATCCGGCGCTTTGCGCTGAGCCTGCCAAGCGGGCAAGACTAGAGACGGGGCAGGATGGCAGCCTATATTCTGCGGCGGTTGCTGCTGATCATTCCAACGCTGATCGGCATCATGCTGGTCAACTTCACTTTGACGCAGTTCGTTCCCGGTGGTCCGATCGAACAGGTGATCGCCCGCGTCCAGGGCGAAGGCGACGCGTTCCGCAATATCGCGGGCGCGGGCGGCGATACGCAGCAAGCCCAGTCCAGCGAATATGCGGGCGCCCGGGGTATCCCACCCGAGCTGCTGGACCAGCTTGAAGTGCAGATGGGCTTCGCCCGGATCACCTGCACGGCCGAACATCAGGGCGAGCCGGACCTGAAATCGCCCGATTGCCACAAGGAAAAGATCGGCGCGGCGAAACGCTTCATGATCATGCTGGGCAATTACCTGCGCTTCGATTTCGGGGTCAGCTTCTTCCGTTCGATCTCGGTCATCGACCTGGTGCTGGAAAAGATGCCCGTCTCGATCACGCTGGGCCTGTGGTCGACGTTGATCGCCTATTGCATCTCGATCCCGCTTGGTATCCGCAAGGCCGTCAGGAACGGCACGCCCTTCGATACCTGGACCAGCGGTGCGATCATCATCGGCTATGCGATCCCGGCCTTCCTGTTCGCAGTCCTACTGATGGTCGTCTTCGCTGGGGGAAGCTATTGGCAGATCTTTCCGCTAAGAGGTTTGACCAGCGACAATTTTTCTGAGCTGAGCCTGTTTGGTAAGGCCAAGGACTATCTGTGGCACATCACGCTGCCAGTGATCGCGACGACGATTTCCAGCTTTGCCACCCTGACCCTGCTGACCAAGAACAGCTTCCTTGACGAGATCAACAAGCAATACGTGATGACTGCCCGCGCCAAGGGCCTGACCGAGCGCAAGGTGCTTTACGGCCATGTCTTCCGCAACGCCATGCTGATCGTGATCGCGGGTTTTCCGGCGATGTTCCTGGGTGTGTTTTTCGGTTCCAGCATTCTGATCGAGACGATCTTCTCGCTTGACGGGCTGGGGCGGCTTGGCTTCGAGGCGGCGGTTCAACGCGATTACCCGGTCATTTTCGGCACGCTTTATGTCTTTGGCCTGCTGGGGCTTCTGGTCGGGATCCTGTCGGATCTGATGTATGTGCTGGTCGACCCCCGCATCGACTTCGAGAAAAGGGCCGGCTGATGGCGATGACCGAACTTAACCGGCGCCGTCTGCGGAATTTCCGCCGCAACAAGCGCGCCTTCTGGTCGCTGGTGGTCTTCACCATCCTGTTCGTGGCGTCGTTGTTTGCGGAACTGATCGCCAATGATCGGCCGATCGTCGTAAACTTCAAGGGCGGCTGGTATTTCCCCGCCTATCGCTTCTACCCCGAGACGGCCTTTGGCGGTGATTTCGGGACCGAGGCGATCTATACCGACCCCGGTGTGCAATGCCTGATCCGTACCGGCGGACGAGAGGAGTGCTGGGACGATCCCGATGCGGTCCAGAAGGAAGCGGCCGAGACCGGTATGGTCGCTGGCGAAAAGGTGCAGCAGGGCTGGATGCTATGGCCGCCGATCCCCTACCACTATCGCACCATCAACAACGTGGGCACTGCCCCCAGCGCACCCGACAGCCAGCACCTGCTGGGCACGGATGACACCTCGCGCGATGTGCTGGCGCGGGTCATCTATGGTTTCCGCCTGTCGATCCTCTTCACGCTGATCGTCACCATCGTCGGTTCCACGATCGGCATCGCCGCCGGCGCGGTCCAGGGTTATTTCGGCGGGCGCACCGATCTGGTCCTTCAGAGATTGCTTGAGATATGGGGATCAACCCCCTCTCTTTACGTTATTATCATCCTGTTCGCTATTCTGGGGCGCAGCTTCTGGCTGCTGGTCTTCGTCTCGATCCTGTTTGGCTGGCCGGCGCTGGTCGGCGTCGTCCGGGCCGAGTTCCTGAGGGCGCGGAACTTCGAATATGTCCGCGCGGCCCGCGCCCTTGGCGTCAGCGACCGCAAGATCATGTTCCGCCACATCCTGCCCAACGCGATGGTGGCGACCCTGACGATGCTGCCCTTTGTGGTGACCGGCACGATCTCGTCGCTCGCCGCACTGGACTACCTGGGTTACGGGCTGCCAACCTCGGCTCCCTCGCTGGGGGAGCTGGCATTGCAGGCCAAGCAGAACCTGCAAGCACCCTGGCTGGGCTTCACCGCCTTCTTCTCGTTTGCCATCATGCTGTCGCTGCTGGTCTTCATCTTCGAAGGCATCCGCGACGCCTTCGATCCAAGGAAGACCTTTCGATGACGCCGGTTCTTGAAGTCTCGGACCTGCGGATCGGGTTTCGGCAGGATGGCAAGCTAGTCCCCGCTGTTCGCGGGGTCAGCTTCACCGTGGGAAAGGGAGAAACGGTGGCGCTGGTCGGGGAATCCGGCTCGGGCAAGTCGGTCACGGCGCTGTCGACCGTCGGCCTGCTGGGCGATGCCGCGCAGCTTTCCGGCTCGGTCCATTACCTTGGCAAGGAGCTTGTCGGCGCGTCCGAGGCCGAACTTCGCCGCGTGCGGGGCAATGACATCAGCTTCATTTTTCAAGAGCCGATGACTTCGCTGAACCCGCTTCACACGCTGGAACGCCAGCTTGCCGAAAGTCTTGCGCTGCATCAGGGCTTGCATGGGGATGCGGCGCGGGCGCGTATTGTTGAACTGCTGACCCGCGTCGGCATCCGTGATCCTGAAACGCGGCTGGCGGACTATCCGCACCAGTTGTCGGGCGGGCAGCGGCAGCGCGTGATGATCGCGATGGCGCTGGCCAACGGCCCCGAACTTCTGATCGCGGATGAGCCGACCACCGCACTCGACGTGACCATCCAGGCCCAGATCATGGATCTTCTGGCCGAGTTGAAGGCAGCCGAAGGGCTGTCGATGCTGTTCATCAGCCATGATCTGGGATTGGTGCGCCGCATTGCCGACCGCGTCTGCGTGATGAAGGGCGGCGAGATTGTCGAGCAAGGTCCGGTCGAGGCGATTTTTGCCGATCCGCAGCACGAATATACCCGGATGCTGTTGGCCGCAGAACCGCAGGGTCGTGCGGATCCTGTTCCCTCTGACGCGCCAGAGGTGGTCTCGACCCAGGATCTGAAGATCTGGTTTCCGATCCAGCGCGGGTTTCTGCGCCGCACCATTGGCCATGTGAAGGCAGTGAACGGGGCAACGCTTGCGGTCCGGGCGGGGGAAACGCTGGGCATCGTCGGCGAATCCGGTTCGGGCAAGACGACGCTTGCACTGGCGATCATGCGGCTGATCGAAAGCGAGGGCAGTATTGCCTATCTGGGGCGTGATATCTCGCATCTGTCGGGGCGGCCGCTGCGCGCGCTGCGCCGGGACATGCAGATCGTGTTCCAGGATCCCTTTGGCAGCCTCTCTCCGCGCATGACGGTCGAGCAGATCATCTCGGAAGGTCTGGGCGTTCACGGGGTCGAGCCGGGCCGGAACCGCCGCGACATGGTGGACGAGATCATGCGAGAGGTGGGGTTGGACCCCGCGACCATGCATCGCTATCCGCATGAATTCAGCGGCGGACAGCGACAGCGGATCGCGATCGCGCGTGCCATGATCCTGAACCCCAAGCTGGTGGTGCTGGACGAACCGACCAGTGCGCTGGACATGACCGTCCAGGTCCAGATCGTCGAGCTTTTGCGCAGGCTCCAGCGGCGCCATGGGCTGGCCTTTCTGTTCATCAGCCACGATCTGCGCGTCGTTCGCGCGATGTCCCACCAGATCATGGTGATGCGTGCGGGCGAGGTGGTTGAACATGGATCGACCGATGCCGTGTTCGAAGCCCCGGAAAGTGACTATACCCGGCGGTTGATCGACGCGGCATTCCTTGACCAGCGCAGATGAAAATTCTGCTCGTCCATCAGAATTTCCCCGGCCAGTTCCTGCATCTGGCCCCTGCGCTGGTCGCGCGCGGGCATGAGGTCCTGGCGTTGACGGACGAACAGAACAAGCGGGCCTCGCCGGTGCGCACCGTCCGTTACAAGGCCCCGCCGGCGGAAAAGCCGCCAAGCGGACTGGCGCGCGCCTATGCGGAACATGCCGGGCGGGGGTGGTTGGCGGCGCGGGGCTGCCGCGCTTTGCGCGATCGTCACGGCTATACGCCCGATCTGATCTTTGGGCATAGCGGCTGGGGTGAGACGCTGTTCCTGCGCGAAATCTGGCCGCAGGCGAGGCTGCTGGTCTATGCCGAGCTTCTGTATCGCACGCGCGGGCACGATGTCGGTTTCGATCCCGAAATCAACCCGGATACCGACGATGCGCGCGCATTCGCGATCACCCGCTCGGCCCATTTGATCCAGGGATTGGTGCAGGCCGATGGGGGCTTGGCGCCGACCGCCTATCAGGCCAACTCGTTTCCGCCCGAGCTGCGTCAGAAGCTGACCGTGATCCATGACGGCATTGATTGCGAAAAGGTCCGCCCCGATCCCGAGGCCCGACTGGAATTGCCCGACGGCCGGGTGCTGACCGCGGCGGATGCAGTGCTGAGCTATGTTTCCCGCTCGCTTGAGCCGTATCGCGGCTTTCACCGGCTGATGCGCGCGCTACCTGACGTGTTGGCCGCGCGGCCGCAGGCACAGGTCGTGCTGGTCGGGGGCGATGGTGTCAGCTATGGCAGCCAGCCGCGCGATGCCGCCAGTTGGAAGGACAAGATGCTGGCCGAACTGGACGGTCGGCTGGACCTTGACCGCATCCATTTCCTGGGACGCGTGCCTTACCAGCAATATCTTTCCTTGCTGCGGATAAGTCGGGTGCATTGCTATCTGACCTATCCCTTCGTGCTAAGCTGGTCACTGACCGAAGCGATGGCGGCGGGGTGCTATATCGTCGCTTCCGACACCGAACCCGTGCGTGAACTGGTCACGGACGGAGAAAATGGGCGGCTGGTTCCCTTTTTCGACCAAGAGGCACTGGTGTCGGCGTTGGTCCGTGGACTGGCGGGTGATCCCGAAGCCGCCCGGCTTCGAGCTGCAGCGCGCCGGACAATCGCCGAAGGCTATGACCTGCAAACGCAAAGCCTGCCGCGACTGGTCGATTGGATCGAAAGCTTCGCGCCCTAAAGCTCGATCTCGGTGCCGTTCTGGTCGGGCAGGGGTTCCGGGATATCCGAGGGAGGCGGCTCGCTTGGCGCA